>ERZ795056.1267-NODE-1267-length-29734-cov-33.959567_pt1 | contig 29734 bp, 13 predicted proteins | sample MGYA00375140_ERZ795056 | MGnify/ENA primary metagenome ERZ795056 (study PRJEB30185, sample SAMN05720227) | activated sludge metagenome | isolation source: Anaerobic digester | place: USA | collected 2015-03-09 ... | reverse complement strand
CCGCTGGCCTACCAGCGCGTGCCGGTGTTGCTGGTGCGCGCGATCAGCACGGCGGCGCCCAGAAATGCGCGCAGGGCATCGTCGGCGCGCGGCAGCCGCACGTCCAGGGTGCGGCGCAGGCTCAGCCAGGACGGCTCCTGCACGCTGCCCTGGCGGCCGTCGGCCAGCCGGATGGCATGGGCGATGCGCAGCCTGTCGGGCAGGGCAGGCAGCTCGCCGTGCACGGGTGCCGTCAGCTGCAGGCGCGCACCCTGGCGGTCGGCTGCCTGGATGTCGAGGCTGGCCAACGGCATGGCACCCGCACCCCACAGCTGCAGGCGCAGGTCGCTGTTCCAGCCTTTGGGCAGGGTGGTCTGGGTGATGCGGTAGCGGCGGCCGCGCAGGTCCAGCGGCAGCTCGCGCGGCTTGGCACGGTCACCGGTGGCACCGCCGCCGCCAGGCCAATCCAGCATGCCCAGCAGCTGGCCTGCCGGATCGAGCAAAAGCATCGGATAGGCCAGCCACATCGACCGCTGCTGCAGCCGCAGGTCTGGCCGCGCCATCGGGTCTGTCACTTCAGATCGGGCAGCTGCAGCGTGCAGCGGATGCCGCCCGGCAGGTCTTGCCGCAGGTTGGGCAGGCGCAGCACCACGCCAAAGGTGCCGGCGGCCGAGTCGACGACACGGTCCACCACCGCAATGCGGGCCGGGATGTTGCGGGTGAACGGCGCCTCGGGCACCACCACGGCGGCCGTGCCCACCTTCACCTGCGGCAGGTAGCGTGCCGGCAACAGGGCCTGCACCGACAACGGCTGCGTCTCGGCGATCTTCAGGATCGGCTTGCGGCCCTCGCCGGCCTCGACCAGCGCGCCGGGGTACTGGTACTGGTCGACCACCACGCCGTTGAACGGGCTGCGCAAGGTGCGGCGGTTCAGCTGCTCGACCGCCTGCCGGTGGTCCAGGCGCGCCAGTTCGGCGTTCTCTTCGGCCGTCTTGAGCTCGGCACGCGCCAGCCTGGCCTCGGCCACGGCATCGTCGCGGGCCTGGGCCGACACGAATTCCTCACCAAAGAGTTCATTCATGCGCCGCGCCTTCTCGTCGGCAGCCTCGCGCCGGGCGCGCGCCAGCTGCAGCGCACCTTCGGCCTGGGCCCGGAAGCGGGCCGTGTCGGCCGCGCTTTTCTCGACCCCCGAATCGATGGTGACCAGCACCTGGCCCTTGCGGATGGTGTCGCCGCGGCGGGCATGCACCTGCTCCACCAGGCCGATCACCGGGCTGCGCACCTCGACCACCTGGGCCGGCTCGATCAGGCAATCGAAACCGGCCGCAGCCAGCGCGGGCGCCGCCGCGCCCAGCGCCAGCCAGCCGGCCAACGCACGCCAGCGCCGCACGGCGGCGCCCGGTCTGCCCTGGCGCACGCCGTGCGTCGCCTGGCCTTGTCTGCTCATGTCACCCTTCCCGCAAATCCGATGATGCGATGGCGCTCGCGGTCCTGCCGCAAGGTCTGCAGCCGGCCCAGGTAGGCACGGCGTTCGGCCCGTGCCTGAGCCAGGCCCACAAGGCAGCGTAACAGCAGCCCACCGGCCGGCCCCGGCTGGGCGGCCAGCCGGCGCAGCCAGGCCGGTGTGTGGGCCAGCAGCCGGTCGTCGGTGCTGACGATGGCCTGCACCGTGCCCGGCTCGCCCTGGCGGGCGCTGCGGCCGAACAATTGTCGATCGACCCGCGGCGACTCGTGGAACTCGGTCAACAGCACATGCAGCCCGCCAGCGGCGCGGGCATCGGCGTCCAGCCGGATGTCGGTGCCGCGGCCGGCCATGTTGGTGGCCACGGTGATGCGCCCGGCCTGGCCGGCCTCGGCCACGATGGCGGCCTCTTCGGCGTCCTGCCGCGCGTTCAGCACCACATGCGCCAGCCCGCGCGCGGCCAGCGCGGCCGACACCTGCTCCGACGCTTCGACGCTGCGGGTGCCCACCAGCACCGGCTGACCACGCGCCGCCACCTCGCCGGCCGATGCGGCCACGGCCTGCCACTTCGCCGCGGTGTCAGGCAGGCAGCGTGTGGGCAGGTGGCGCCGGCGCTTGGCGCGGTTGGGCGGAATGCGGCGCACCCGCAGCCGGTACACCGACCACAGCTCGCGCGTGGCCTCGGCGGCCGTGCCGGTGAGACCGGCCACCAGGTAGTAGCGGCGGAAGAAGCGCTGGTAGGTCATGCGTGCCAGCGTCTCGCGGCCACGTGTCAGCGGCATGCCTTCCTTGGTCTCGATCAGCTGGTGCAGGCCCTGCTCCCAGGAGCGGTCGGCCATGACCCGGCCGGTGGATTCGTCGACGATCTGCACCTTGCCGTCACTGAGGATGTAGTGCTGGTCACGCTGGTACAGGTGCAGCGCCGCCAGGGCCTGCTGCAGCAGGTGCTCACGCCAGGCCGGCGCCTGCCACTGCGCGCCCAGGTCACCGGGCGGCGGCGGGGTGCGGCCCAGCGCACCGGGGCGCAGTTCCACGTCGCGCGCGGCGCCGATGCGGAAGTCGCGGCCGCTGACCAGGCCGCGTGCGGCGTCCATGGCCCAGTCCATCAGCGGCTCGGGGAAGACCGACGGCGCCTCGCGTGACAGGATCATCGGCGTGCGCGCCTCGTCGATCATCACGCTGTCGGCTTCGTCGACGATGGCGAAGTGCAGCGCCGGAATCAGCGGCGGCTGCGCCTGCGCCAGCTCGGGGTGCAGATAGGCGCGCAGCTGCGACACCCGCGCCGGCAACGCGCCATGGCCCGCCACCCGGTCCTTCAGGTAGTCGAACACCACCTCCTTGCCGGCGGCATAGCAGATGGGCTGGGCATAGGCCGCACGGCGCAGTTCGGCGGGCATGCCGCCCTGCACCACGCCGCTGTGCAGACCGAAGAAGCTGAACAGCGGCGCCATCTCGTCGCGGTCGCGGCGGGCCAGGTAGTCGTTGGTGCTGAGCACGTGCACCGCCGCGCCGGAGCCCGCCATCATCGTGGCCGCCATCGCCGCGACCAGCGTCTTGCCCTCACCGGTGTGCATCTCGGCCAGCTCACCCAGCAGCAGCGCGCGTGCGCCGGCGCACTGCACCGCATGCGGCCACATGCCCAGCTGGCGCTTGCAGGCCACGCACACACAGGCCAGCACGGTGGGCAGCGCGGCCAGGTCGGCACGGTCGCCGCGGCCGATGCGCAGCAGCGCCACGGCGGCGTGGAAGCGGGCCGCCACGGCAGCATCGTCCAGCGCGGCCAGGGGCGCCGCTGCCGCGTCCACCAGGCGGACCAGGCGCGCCACCTGGCGGCGGGTGGCACGGGCGGCGGGCAGCCAGCCGCGCAGGTTGCGCAGAAAGTCCTCGACCGGGCGCGCCCGCTCCTCGGCACGCTCGTCGCGCTGGGTGTCGGCGCGCAGGAACAGCGTGCCGGCCAGCCGCCGGGCCAGGCCGGGGTCAAACATTCAGGCGCGCCAGGAACAGCTGGCGCAGTCGCAGGTACCACTGCCACGCCAGCGGGGCCGGCCCGAGGTCGAAGCGCACATGGGCACGGTCGCCGAACACCGCGGTCGGCGACGTGCCATCGAGCACCAGCTCCAGATCGAACACCCGCCGCAGCGTGCGCGTGCCTTCGGGCTGGGACGGGTCCACCGCCAGCTCACCACCGCCCGACGTGCCGAGCGCCGACGACACGAGCTGGAAGTCGCCCCCCGGCACCACCCGCGCCAGCCGCGCCGTCAACACCTGCGGCATGGCCTGGGCTTGCCGCACCTCGGTGCCGCGCAGGCGGTCGCGGATCAGCGCCATGTCCTCCTGCGGCACGGCACTGCGCACCACGGCCGACGGCCCGGCGACGATGTAGCCCACCACCTCGCCACGGCGCACATGGCTGCCGTCGAGCTCGGTGCCCGGCTGCGGCACCCAGCGGCCCGCCACGCCGGCCCGCGCCTGCAGGCCGGCCACCCGGAGCTCGGCATCGGCCAGCTTGCCGGCGCGGGCATCCCGCTCGCTGCGCAGCGGCGTGATGCGGGCAGGCTCCTTGACCTCGGCCTCGCGCAACTGAGCCGCCGCCCGCGCCAGCGCGGCGGCAGCCACCGCGCGCTCGGCCAGCACCGACGGGTTGTCCAGCGTCAGCACGGTCTGCCCGGCCTGCACCGCCGTGCCGGCGGCCAGGCGGTCACCACGCAGGTGGCCGTCGGCGCCGGCCCGCACGATGGCCTCGTCAGGCACCCACACCACCGCCTGGTGCACCGAATGGAAAGGCACCGGAACAACGCCCAGGAACAGTGCGGCCACCACCAGCGCCAGACCGGTGCGCTGCAACGCCACATCACGCCGGCGGGCCAGCGCCGCGCCCTCGCGCAGGTGCTTCCAGCCCTTCCACAACGGCATCACCACCGCACCCCACAGGGCCCACAGCGCCATCACCGCGCCGATGAACAGGTACTCGGTGGCGACGAACCAGGCCAGGCCGAGCGTGATCACCAGCCGGTACACCGGCGACACCGCGCCATACAGCACCAGCAGCCAGCGCTCGCCCTGCGCCGCCTGCGGCGGGCGCGCATCGGGCGCGCCATACAGCCAGCGGTCGGCCAGAAAGGCCCAGTACTGCGTGGCACGCTGGGCCAGGTTGGGCACCTCCAGCAGGTCGCAGGCAATGAAGTAGCCGTCGTAGCGCATCAGCGGGTTGCCGTTGACCAGCAAGGTGGACACGCCGGCGATCAGCACCACGTTGAAGGCCACGGCCGTGACCAGGCCGGATTCGGCCATCAGCCACACGTACAGCGCCAGCGCCCCCAGCAGCAGCTCGGCGGCGATGCCGGCGGCCGCCACCAGCGCGCGCACCCACTTCGACGGGAAGGCATAGGACGAGGTGGCGTCCACATAGGGCACGGGCGTGAACACCATGAAGATCAGGCCGATCTCGCGCACGGTGCCGCCGAAGGCCTTCACGGCCAGGCCGTGGGCGCATTCATGCACGGCCTTGACGGCCGGGTAGATCAGCCACAGCAGCAGCACGTTGCTGCCCGACAGCACCCGGTCGGACAGGTTGTCCGTCAGCGCCGACCAGTGCTGCCAGGCCAGCACCGATGCCGGCGCCACCACCAGCAGCCACAGCACCGCCACGGTCCAGGAAAACAGCCGCCGTGCCAGGCCGGCATGGCGCTGGAACCAGGCATCGGGGTACAGCAGCGGCAGGCGCAGGCTCAGCGGGTTCAGCCAGGTCTGCTTGAAGCGCTGGCGGCGCTGCTTCTGGTAGCGCTCGACGGCTTCAAATGCGTCGGGCGTGGCCTGGGTCTGCAGCAGATCATTGGCGTGCAGGCTGGCCAGCAGCTGCACCAGGTCATGCTGCGAGACCGGGGCCGATGCCGCGCCGTCGGTGCCCTGGCGCGCCGGGACCGCGCTGGCCGCCGCCCACACCTGGTCCAGCGTGCGCTGGCCGTCCAGCAGCTGCAGCACCTGCCAGACCTGTGGCGACAGGCGGTGAAAGCGCTGCGTCAGCGGGTCGGACAACAGCACCCAGGGGCGGCCGCGCAGCGTGCGGTGCAGGATCTGCACGCCGTCGCGCAGGCGTGGCCGCATGAAGCGCACATCGTGCCAGTGCTCGGACCAGACCGCTTCCATGGCCGCCGCTCACCACCACCAGGTCCACAGCTTCAGCCGCAGCCAGTCGATCGAACTGCGTGTCCACACGGTCAGCAGGTTGGCCGTGCCGACCTCGATCTTGCCCACCCCCTGCATGCCGGGGCTGAGCGGCGGCGGCTGGCCCACCCAGCCGGCCTCGACCCGGAAGCCGTTGACCGTCTCCTGCACGCTGGCCGTGGCCGTGATCTTGTTCACCCGGAACGGGAACACCGATTGCGGCTGCCCGGTCAGGCGCAGCACGCCGTCCTGGCCGTCGCGCACGCGGGCGATGTCGCGGTCGGGCACATGCAGCACCACGCGGTAGTCGCCGCCGGCGGCAATCTCGAACAATTCCTTGCCGGTCTCCAGCGGGGCGCCGATCTGCTGCACCCAGTCGCCGGTGACCACCAGGCCGTCGATCGGTGCGGTCAGCCGGGTGCGCAGCAGCTTGGATTCGACCAGCGCCAATTGCGCATCGGCCTGGTGCACCTCGGCCAGCGCCAGCGCCTGGGCCGCGGCCTCGCGGTCGGACATGGCCTGGCGCAGCCGGCCGGCGGCCTGTTCACGCTCGCTCTGGTAGCGCGCCTGCTCCAGCTTCAGGTCACGGTCGTCGAGCTGGGCCAGCAACTGGCCGCGCCGCACCTGGTCGCCCGGGCGCACCAGCACCTGGCCGAGAAAGGCCTCGAACGGCGCGGTGACCAGCTGGCGCGCGCGGCCTTCGATCACGGCATTGGCCGTCACCCTGTCGGGCACCGGCCACAGCAGCAGCAGGCCCAGCGCCAGCAGCACGCCCGCCGCCGAGGCCTTCCACACCAGGTGGCCAGGGCGGCTGAGCTTGCGGGCGCCGTCCTGCAGGGCATCGAACCCGTGGCGCCACAGCGGCCGCTCGGCCTCGTGCCAGCGCCGCAGCAGCGGCTCGGCGATCGCCAGGCTGGCGCGCAGCGTGTCGGCCATGCCGTTGACCAGTGGCGCCTTGCCCTCGGTGCGCAGCACCAGCACGGCCACCGGGCGGCCCTGGTCCAGCGCCACGACGGCGCAGGCGTCGGGCAGCACCACGTCCTGCAGGTCCAGCGCCGCCTGGGCCGCCAGTTCGGCCGACGCCAGGATGGTGGGCGACGCCGTCTCTCCCCAGGCCGTGTCGGCCGCCACCCACCAGTGCGGCCGGTCGTTGTCGATGCGGAACAGCATCAGGCCGAAGGGGGGCGCCTGCGCCCCGGCGTCGTCACGCAGCCAGGCGGCGGTGCGGTTCACCCATTCCTGCGCGCCGGCGCGTGCGCGGGTCTGCGACGCCACATGGCCCAGCAGGTCCAGCAGCCGGTTGGCGCGCTGGCTGCGCGCCATGCGCTCGGCGGCCAGCGCCAGCTGCAGCCAGCCCATCGCCAGCAGCACCTGTTCGGCCTGGCGCTCGGCCTGCGGCGGCGCCAGCCACACGCCCAGCGCGCCCACATGGCCGTCCGGCAGTTGCAGGGGCGCGGCCAGCAGCAGTTCGGCCTGCGGGCCCGGCTCGGAGCGGGCCACGCCGGCCGTCCCCCCCGGTTTCAACTGGCCGCGCCAGGCCAGCCAGTGCACCTGCAGCGACACCGGCAGCGGCGTGGCGAAGGGCAGGTCGTGCTCGGGCAGCGGCCCGGCGATGGCGGCGTCACGGCAAGACAGGCCGGCCTGGCGCAGACGGGCCCGCCAGGCCGCCAGCGCCTCCACCAGCACGGACGACGGCACCGGTGCGGGCGGCGGTGGCAGCGCCAGGGCGGTGGGGTCGACTTCGGCGTCGGACTCGGACGGGGCGCCGGCCGCTGGCTGCGGGGCGCCAGACATCAGGGCGCTCCCCGGGCCGGGCCGACCGGCTGAGGCTGCGGCGCCGGCAGCGCGACCAGCAACGCGTCCAGCCGGGCCACGGCGGCGTCGTCCAGCCGACCGGCCAGCCCTTGCAGCCGGGTGTGGTACAGCCAGGCGTCGAAGCGCGCGCGCGACAGCTCGCGGCGGCTGTCGAAGACCTTGGTCTGCGCCTCCAGCACATCGCTGATCACCTTCACGCCCACTTCATAGCCGCGGCGGTTGGCCTGCCAGGCCACGTCCAGCGCCTGCGTGGCCGTGGTCAGGCCACGGGCCAGGCCGGCGCTGCCCAGCGCATTGGCAAAGCTCTGCCGCACGGACATCTGCACATTGCGCCGGGCCGCATCGACATCGCTGCGCGCCTTGTCCCGCACCGCCATGGCCTCGCGCACGCGGGATTGCGTGGCACCACCGGCAAACAGCGGCACGTTCAGCGTCAGGCCGATCTGCGACGTGGTGCCACGCCGCGGCTGGCTGGTGGTCACGGTGCCGGTGTCGTCGTTGAACTGGTGGTTGTAGGTCAGGTCGAGCGTGGGCGCATGGCCCTGCCAGGCCTTGCGCACATCGGCCTCGGCGGCCGCCAGGGCCTGCTCGGCGGCCTGCAGCTGGGCGTTGCCGGCCAGGGCCACGGCCAGCCAGTCGGCCAGGCCGTCATCGGGCAGCGCCGGCAGGGCGTCGCCGGCCAGGTCTTGCGCCAGCGCCGCCGGCACCGGGCCGCCGACCAGGTCTTCCAGCAGGCCACGCCGCATCAGCAGATCCGCCGCGGCAGCGGCGCGCTGGGCGTTGACGGTGGCGATGCGCCCCTCGGCGTCGCGCAGGTCGACCAGCGTCGCCCGCCCGACCTGGAAGCTGCGGCGGGCCGACGCCAGCTGCTCGTCGGCAGCCAGGCGCTGCGCGTCGGCCTGTGCCAGCGCGTCACGCGACTTGAGCACGTCGAACACGGCTTCGACCAGGCGCAGGCCGGCGTCGGTGCGCGCCTGGTCCAGCGCACGGCGCGCCTGCTCACGCTGGGCCTCGGCGCCTTCCAGCGTCGGCACCAGCACGGTGCGGATCAGCGGCTGGGTGACCTGCAGCCCGTACTGGGTGGCGCTGAACTGGCGCAGCGTGTTGTCGGGTTCTTCGCGGTAGCGCGTGGCGCTCTGGCCGTAACTGGCGCTGGCGGTGGGGCCGAAACCGGCGCGCGCCTGCACCACGCGCTCATCGGCCGCCCGCCACTGCGCGTCGGCACCCTGCACGGCGGGGTCCAGCGCCAGCGCGCGCCGGTGCAGGTCGACCAGCCACTGCGCCTGCGCGCCCGCTGGCAACAGCGCCGCCAGCGCGCCCGCCAGCACCGCCACACGCACGCACTGGCGCGCCTGGCGGCCAGCCCAGCGTCGACCCCGGGCAGTTGACAGCTCAGCGCTCACGGAACGCGTTCTCCTTCAAGGCCACCAGCGGCTTGGTCAGGTACTGCAGCACCGTGCGCTTGCCGGTGACGATGTCGACCTGGGCCTGCATGCCCGGAATGATGGCCAGCTTCTTGTCGATGGCCTCGATCACCGGCGTGCGTGTCTCGATGCGCACCTGGTAGAAGGCCTCGCCCTTCTCGTTGGGCACGGCGTCGGCGCTGATGGCCGTCACCGTGCCCTGCATCGACCCGAAGATGGCGTAGTCGAAGGCGGTGATCTTCACGTTGGCCGTCTGGCCCAGCTTGGTGAAGCCGATGTCGCGCGGCTGCACCAGGGCCTCGACCACCAGCTGGTCATCGGCCGGCACGATCTCGACGATGGGGTCACCCGGCTTGACGATGCCGCCCACGGTGTTGACGAAGACGCGGTTGACCACGCCCTTCATCGGCGACCGGATCTCGGTGCGCGCCACGCGGTCGGCCAGGGCCGGCATCGATTGCTCCAGCGCGTTCAGCTCGCCCAGCGTGCGGTTGAGCTCGCCCAGCGCGTCGGCCCGGAACTGCCCGGCCGTGGCCTCGCGGCGCGACCGCATCTCGGCCAGCGCCGCGTTCAGCCGCTGCAGCGTGACCGGCGCCACGTCGACCCGGCCCTGCAGCTCGCCCAGGCTGCGCTCGATGCGCACCAGCTCCAGGCGCGGCTCCAGCCCGCGCTCGACCAGGCGGGCCACGGTGTCGCGCTCTTCCTGGCCCAGCACCAGGCTGCGCTTGGCCGACACCAGCGAGACCTCGGCCTCCTGCACCTCGCGCTGCTTCTGCTCGATCTGCGCGTCCAGCACGCCCAGCTGCGACTGCTGCTCGGCGCGCCGCGAATTGAAGGCCGCCACTTCGGTGCCCAGCAGCTCGGGCGCCTGGGTGCGCACCGCATCGGGAAACACCGGTTCGCGGCCGGCCACCTGGGCCCGCAGCCGCGCCAGCCGGGCCTGCAGCGCCAGCACCTGCTGCAGCCGCGCCTGCTGGTCGGCCTGGTGCTGCACACGCGACAGCTCCACCAGGCGGGCGCCGGCGTCCACCGCCTGGCCCTGCTTGACGGCGATCTCGGCGACGATGCCGCCTTCCAGGTTCTGGATCACCTGCAGCTTGGCCGACGGGATCACGCGGCCGTCGGCCCGGGTGACGGTGTCGATCTCGGCCAGCGCGGCCCAGACGAAGAACACCACGAAGAAACCCAGCACGGCCCACAGCAGCCACAGGGCGGCGCGGCGCATCGGCAGGCCACCGCGGGCCGCGCTGTCGGCCACCGTGCCCGGCTCGTCGAAAGTTGACATGGGAGATTCCGGTGGACGCGGTGGTCAGGCCGGCGTGGCCGGTGCGGGGGCGGCGGCCGGCACGGCAGCGGCCCGCTGCTGGCGCGCCAGCTCTTCGGGGCTGCCCTGCATGCTGACACGGCCCTGCTCGATGACGATGATCTTGTTCACCAGCTGCAGCATGCTGCTCTTGTGGGTGATGGTGATGAAGGTGCGGCCCTGCAGCTCCTGCTGCAGGCGCTGCAGCAGCTGGGCCTCGGCCGCCATGTCCATCGCGCTGGTGGCCTCGTCGAAGACCACGATGCTGGGCCGCCCCAGCAGCGCGCGCGCCACCGCCAGGGCCTGGCGCTGGCCGCCCGACAGGCCTTCGCCGCGCTCGCCCAGCCGCAGGCCGTAGCCATCAGGGTGCTGGCGGATGAAGTCTTCCACACCGGCCACCTGGGCCGCATGCAGGATCTCGGCGTCGCTGGGGAAATGGCCGCCCAGCGCGATGTTCTGCTTGACCGTGCCACCGAGCAGCCACACATCCTGCAGCACCACGCCCACGGCGTTGCGCAGGTCGGCCGGGTCGATCTGCCGCACGTCGACGCCATCGATCAGCACCGCGCCACTGTCGGGCCGGTACAGGCCCAGCAGCAGCTTCGAGACCGTGGTCTTGCCCGAGCCCACACGCCCGAGGATGGCCACCCGCTCACCTGGCCGGATGGTGAACGACACGTCGCGCAGCGTTGGCTGCGCCGCGCCGGGGTAGCTGAAGGTGACGTTGCGGAACTCGATCTGGCCCTTGAAATCGGGCCGCGCCATGAACACCGCGCCCGGCTTGTGCTCGCGCTCGCCGTCCATCACCCGCGACAGGTTGCGGTAGCTGGTCACCGTCTGGTTCATGCGCGTGAGCAGCTGGGTGATCTGCGCGATGGGTGCAATCGCCCGGCCCGCCAGGATGGTGCAGGCGATGATGGCCCCGAAGCCCAGCTGGCCCTGCTGCACCAGCAGCGCGCCGGCAGCCACCACGGCCACCTGCACGAACTGCTGCGACATGCCGGCCACATTGGCCGCCAGCTGCGCCAGCATGCGCGACTTCAGCCCCACATGCGACTGGTGCGTCACCGCATCCTGCCAGCGCCGGCGCATCTGGCCGCCGGCACCCAGGGTCTTGATGGTCTCCAGGCCCGACAGCGTCTCCACCAGGATGGCCTGCTTGTGGTGGCCGTCTTCCTGGCCCTCCTGGGTCAGGCGGCGCAGCTGCGGCTGCACCGCCAGGCCGGCCAGCACCATCACCGGGATGGCCACCAGCGGCACATAGACCATGGGCCCGCCGATCAGGTAGATCAGCACCAGGAACAGCAGCGCAAACGGCACGTCGATGAAGGTGGTGAGCGTGGCCGAGGTGAGGAAGTCGCGCACCGACTCGAACTCCTTCAGCGTGCTGGCCAGCGCCCCGGTGCTGCCGCGCCGGCCCAGCAGGCGCGCGTCGAGCACCTGCTCGAACAGGGCATCGGCGATCGCCGCATCGGCCTTGGCACTGGCCAGGTCGAGAAAGTAGCCGCGCAGGGTGCGGATGACGAAGTCGGCAATGAACACCACCGACACGCCGATCAGCAGGGCCGTCAAGGTTTCCATCGCGTTGTTCGGGATGACCTTGTCATAGACGATCATCGAGAACACCGAACCGGCCACCGCGAACACGTTGACCAGCAGCGCTGCCAGCCCGACCTGGATGTAGACGCCGCGGTTGCGCAGCAGCGGGCCCCAGAACCAGTGGCCGTGGCGACCCTGTGCCACCGGCTCGCCACCAGCCGAGGCCGCCGGCCGCTGCAGCAGGGTGATGGCCTCGCCGGTCAGGCGGCTGCGCAGCGCGGATTCGTCGGCGGGCCGCGGGTGCTCGGGGTCGTCAGGCTCGGCCAGGTACAGCCGGCCGGCGTCGCGGCCGAGCAGGGCCACCAGCCCGCCGTCACGCGTGGTGCACAGCGCGGGCAGCGCCGGCCACTGGCCGGCGGCCGCATCGAAGCGCTCGCTGCGCGCGTCGTAGCCCAGGCTGTCGGCGGCCTCGACCACGGTGGCGTCGGACCAGGCCTCCGGGCCCAGCGCGACGCGGGCGCGCAGCGACGCCGCCGTCATGCCGCGGTCGTGGAAGGCCAGCACGGCCCGCAGGCCGGCTTCGCGCACGTCAAGGGGCGGCTGCGCCGCGTCGTTCGTCATGCAGGTCGGGGGTGGGGTCAGTGGGGAGCGGACGGACTGCGCGGCGCCAGCGCCAGCAGCGGCGTCAGGCCCGAGCCCAGGTGCAACAGGCGGTAGCGGGCCACGGCATGGTCGATCACGCCGTCGATCAGATCACGGCCGGCCAGATACAGGTCCTCCTGGGCGCGCAGCAGGTCCAGCAGGGTGCCGCGCCGGAAGGCGAACTGCTCGCGCACGGCCTCGAAGGCCTGCGAGGCCACCCGCACGGCGTCGGCCCGGGCCGCCACCAGGGCGTCGGCCGTGCGCACGTCGGCCACCGCCTGCTGCAGGGCCCGGTCGAGCTGACGGCGCAGCACGTCGACTTCCAGCTGAGACTCGACGGCGCGCTGGCGCACCTGGTCGGCGCGGGCGGTGTCAGCGCCGCCCGAGTAGAAGTTGTGCTGCACCACCAGGCCGATCGCATGGTCGGTGGCGGCCTGGCCGGCGCCGCCGATGTCGCGCCGGGTCACATTGGCCTGCAGATGCAGGCTGGGCAGCAGCGCGGCAGCGCTGGCACGGGCATCCAGCCCGGCGGCGTCGCTCAGCGCCTGCGCCTCGGCCAGCTGGGCATTGGCGCGCAGCAGGGCCTGGGTGTCGCCGTACAGCGCCAGGTCGACGGTGGGGGCGATGGGCAGGTCCAGCAAGGCCGGCGGTGCGGCGCCGAAGATCTCGCGGAAGCTGGCTTCGGCGGCCAGCAGCCGGTTGTCGGTGGCCACCAGCGCAGCCTCGGCATCGGACACCCGTGCGCGCACACGCAGCACGTCGCTGAGCGAACTGCCGCCGAGTTGCTCGCGCTCGCGGATGAAGGCCAGGGTCTGCTGGCGCGACTGCAGGTTCACCTCGGCCAGGGCCCGCTGCTGCCGGGCCCGGAACACCTCATGCCAGTTGGCCAGCGCACGCAGTGCCAGGTCGGACTGGCGCGCCTCGGACCGCGCGTCGGCCGCAGACTCGCGCGTGCGCTGGGCGTCCAGCCGGCGGCCGGTGGCACCGAAGTCATAGAGCAGCTGGCGCACGGTGAGCCCGACCGAGCGTGAATCATCCCGGTACGCGGGCACCTGGCTCCAGGGGCGGTTGACGGCGCCCACGTTGCGCTGGCCGCCGTCGAAGCTGACCGACGCCTGCGGCAAGTACGGCGCCAGGGCCTCGCGGGTGGCAAAGCCTGCGGTGGCCCGCTGCTCGCCAGCCAGCCGTGCCTCGGGGTGGTTCTGCACGGCCGCCACGATGGCCGGCCGCACCTGCGCCAGCGGCACGCGGGCCGTCATGCGGTCCGCGGCACCCACACCAGCCCAGCGCACGGCCTGGTCGAGAAAGCCACTGAGCTTGTCGGTCGCCGCATGGGCGGGCGGCGCCGATGCAGCCGCTGGCGATGCCAGCGCGCCGCTGCCAGGCCCGGCCGCTGCCGCATGGCATGGCAAGGCCGGCAACGCCAGCCACAGGACAACGGCGCAGGCCGCCGCCCGGTGCGGCGCCCAGCCCGGCGCGCCGCCCTCGATCCCCTCTTGCATCGACTCAGGGACCCACGTACTGCAGCGCGGCAGGGATCAGGTTCTGCACGTTGCCCTCGAAGTCCATCGCCACCACCGCGCCGGCCGTGGTCTGGCCGGTGCCGAAGGCGCTGTTGGTGTCGAACTGCAGTTGCAGGTGCGTGACGTTGTCCTGCGCGTCGTAGGTGGTCACGAAGCGCAACTGGTTGTCGCCCACCGTGCCGAGCGTGCCGGTGTCCTGGAACACGAACAGCGCACCCGCCTGGGACCCGGCCAGCTTGTCGACACCGACGGCGACGTCCTGCGTGCCGCCGGCGCTGATCTCGGTCACGCCGCCGGGTTTGGCTTCCAGGCCGACCTTGAACGAGTCGAACAGACCGTTGAGCGTCAGCGTGACGCCAAACGCGCGGCCGGTGCCGTCGATGATCGGATTGGCTGCCAGCAGGTCCGGGTCCTGGTCGGCTGCCAGCGCGATCTTGCCGTTGCTGGCGTTGCCTGCCGACGTGGCCCAGACGTTGACCGGTTCCCCGGAATTCGGGTCGGTGAAGGTCGGGTTGTTGATCGACAGCGCACGTGCCACGCTGTAGTCGTAGACCAAGTCCACCACCGCGCCGGCGATCTTGGTGCCACCGATCTCGGCGGCATCGAAGTTGACGTTGAACCGCACCGCCGTGGTGGTGTTGTTGGTGTTCTGTGTCAGCGTGAAGTTCTGCAGTTCGATGAAGCCGGCACCGACGTCGCCACTGAGCACCTGGTTGTAGCCTGCACCGGCACCCAGCATCGCCGACAGGTCGATGCGGTCGCCCGCAGACAGACCGCTCACCTCGTCGGTGGCAGCCAGACTGGAGTTGGCTGCGGCGCCGATGGCCAGCACGTCATTGCCGCCCGCGCCGAGGAACACGAAGTCCTTCGCCGCGCCGACTGTCAGCGAGTCGTTTCCGGCCGTGCCGAACAGCACCGACGCCAGGTACTGCGCAGCCGCGGCAGAGTCGTTGCCGGCGATGTCGGCGGCGGCAGCGGCAGCCACGTCCAGCGTCAGGTTGACCGGTGTGGTCGACGATGCGGGGGTGACTTCCACCTGGTACTGCGTGGCGCTGACGGCGGTGAAGGCGCCCTGAGTGCCGTTGCCCACCGCCACGTCGCTGGCGTCGAAGCCTGCAACGGCCTCGCCAAAGACGATGTCGAACACCAGCTTGCCGGTGTTGTCGGGCCCGGCGGCCGGCGCCTGGATGGCCACCGTCGGTGCCACGCTGTCGACGGTGACCCCCGTGGCCACGCTGGTGGCGGCGCCCTGGTTGCCCGCCGCATCGGTCTGGCGCACCTGCACCTGGCCGGCGGTGTACACGCCCGACGCCAGCGTGAAGCTGCTGCCGTTGCCCGCGCCAAAGGTGGCGCCGCTGTCGGTGCTGAACTGCCACGACGCGCCCGGCTCCAGGCCAGACACGCTGACCGTGCCGTCGCGGGTGATGCCGTCGGAATTGCTGCTGCCGGTGTCGGCGCCCAGCGCCACGCCCGGCGCCGCTGGCGCGGTGGTGTCGACGTTCAGGGCGCCGGCATTGCTGCCCACGCTGCTGGTGTTGCCAGCCGCATCGGTCTGCCGCACCTGCACGGCGCCGGCGGCGTAGTTGCCGGCGGCGAGCGTGAAGCTGGCGCCTGTGCCAGGGGCGAAGCTGGTGCCACCGTTGGTGCTGAACTGCCAGGTTGCGCCTTCCTCGAGCCCGCTGACGTTGACCGTGCCGGTACTGGTGATGCCATCGCTGTTGCTGCTGCCGGTGTCACTGGCCAGCGCCAGGCCCGGCGCGGCGGCCGCCACGTCCACGGTGATCGCGGTGCCGATCCGGCCGGCCGTGCCGGTGTTGCCCGCCACGTCCGTCTGGCGCACCTGCACCGCGTTGGCCGCGTAGCTGCCGGTGGCCAGCGTGAAGCTGGTGCCGGTGCCTGCGCTGAAGCTGGCGCCGCTGTCGGTGCTGAATTCCCAGGTGGCGCCGGTTTCCAGACCGCTGACGTTGACAACGCCCTGGCTGGTGATGCCATCCGAGCCGCTGCTGCCGCTGTCGTTGGCCAGGGCGGCGGTCAGCGCCGCTGGGGCCGTGGCGTCCACCGTCAGCGACGCGGCATTGCTGCCTGCGGTGCTGATGTTGCCTGCGGCATCGGTCTGCACCACGCGCACGGCACCTGCCGCATAGCTGCCGGCAGGCAGGGTGAAGCTGCTGCCGGTGCCGGCCGCAAAGCTGGTGCCACCGTTGGTGCTGAAGGTCCAGGTCGCACCCGCTTCCAGGCCGGTGACATTCACCGTGCCGGTGCGGGTGATGCCGTCGCTGGTGTTGCTGCCGGTATCGGCGGCCAGGGTCAGTGACGGCGCAGCGGCGCTGGCGTCCACCACGAGGGCCGTCGCATTGCCGCCCACGGCGCTGGTGTTGCCGGCCACGTCGGTCTGGCGCACCTGCACGGCGTTGGCGGCATAGGTGCCGGCGGCCAGCGTGAAGCTGGTGCCCGTGCCGGTGGTGAAGCTGGTGCCCCCGTTGGTGCTGAACTGCCAGGTGGCGCTGGTCTCCAGCCCACTGACGGTCACCGTGCCGACGTTGGTCACGCCGTCGCTGCTGCTGCTGCCGCTGTCGTTGGACAGGGCCACGGTCGGCGCTGCGGCGGTGGTGTCGACCCGCAGCGCAGCGGCGATCTTGCCGGCCGCGCCGGTGTTGCCGGCCACGTCGATCTGGCGCACCTGCACCGTGTCAGCGGCATAGCTGCCGGCCGGCAGGGTGAAGCCGGTGCCGGTGCCGGTGGCCCAGGTGGTGCCGCCATTGGTGCTGAACTGCCAGCCGGCGCCAGTCTCCAGCCCGGTGACATTGACAGCGCCGTTGCGGGTGACGCCGTCGCTGGTGCTGCCGCCGGTGTCGGCGGCCAGTGCCGCCGCCGGCGCGGCCGGGGCGGTGGCATCCACGGTCAGGGCCGTGCCGCTGCCAGCCGCGCTGAGGTTGCCAGCCGCATCGGTCTGGCGCACCTGCACGGCGCCCGCCGCGTAGGTGCCGGCGGCCAGGGTGAAGCTGCTGCCGCTGCCGGCGGCCCAGGTGGTGCCGCCGTTGCTGCTGAACTCCCAGGTGGCGCCGGCTTCGAGGTTGCTGACCTGCACGGTGCCGGTGCGGGTGATGCCGTCCGTGCCACTGGATCCGGTGTCGGACGCCAAAGCCAGGGTGGGTGCCGCGGCGCTGGTGTCCACCGTGACCGCCCCGAGGCTGGCCGCCGTGCCGAGGTTGCCGGCTGCATCGGTCTGCCGCACCTGCACCGTGCCAGCGGCGTAGGTGCCTGCGGCCAGCGCGATGCTGGTGCCCGTGCCGGCCGCCCAGGTGGTGCCGCCATCGGTGCTGAATTCCCAGGTGGCGCCTTCCTCGAGGCCGCTGACCGCGACGCTGCCATCCTTGGTGATGCCGTCGGACGCGCCGCTGCCGGTGTCGCTGGCCAGGGCCAGCGTGGCCGCCGCCGGGCCGGTGAGATCCACCGTGATCGCCGACGTCAGCGACGCGGCGGTGCTGTTGTTTCCGGCGCCATCGGTCTGGCGCACTTGCACGGCACCGGCGGCGTAGCTGCCGGCCTCCAGCGTGAAGCTGGTGCCCGTGCCGGTGGTCCAGCTGCTACCGCCGTTGGTGCTGAACTGCCAGGTGGCGCCTTCCTCGAGCCCGCTGACGTTGACCTGGCCATTGCGCGTGACGCCATCGGTGGCGCTGCTGCCGGTGTCGGACACCAGCACCAGGCTGGGAGCGGCCGGCGGTGCGGTGTCGGGCGCTGCGTCGCTGCCCGAATCACTGGCCACGGCCGCCACACCCACGGCGCCGGCGACCAGGCCGATGGTGGTGGCGCTGATGCCGGCCACGGTGGCAGCGGCGCCCGCTGCGGCACCGGCACCGGCCGCGCCAGCCCCCGCCGCGGCGGCGCCAGAGCCCGCAGCGGCACCACCACCGGCGGCTGCGGCGCCGCCGGCTTCTGCCGCGGCAGCGCCCACCGCCGCCTGGGCCACCATCACCGGGCCTTCCAGCCCCCCTGCCACGACCGCATCGGCCGCCCCGTCAGCGGCCAGCTGGGCCTCGATGGCCGGCGCGACATCCGCCTGTGCCACCAGCACCGCCTCGGCCGCGTCGGGCGCGGCTGCAGCCGCGGCCTCACCAGCACCCGCGGCGTCGGCAGCCTCCGGCGCTGCGGCCTGATTGGCACCTTCTGCCGCCGTGTCGGCTGCCACCGCATCGGGCGCGGCCGTGTCGGCCGGCACCGTGTCAGCCGCCACCACGGGGTCGGCAGCCACCAACGGCTGAGCGCCAGAGTTGGTGCCCAGCCCTTCACCCGCGGCCGGCGTGGCCGCCGCCGGATCAGCAACGCGCTGGGCAGCCGTCGCCGCACCGACCAGGCCCAGCGCCAGCAGGGCTGCCGGGCTCAGCAACGCCGCCGGTTCAGCGGCACGCTTGCGGTCCGACCTGGGGCTGGCCTGGTTCGCCACGCCGGTGTGGACTGGGGGTTGCGCGTCGCCAAGCTTGGAATTGCGGTTGTCGTTCACTTTCTATCCCTCATCAATTGGGCTGGGGCTGGCCGGCGATCCTGTCTGGCGCCGTGCCTGGATGCACCCCAGGTTGTACCTCATTCTTCGGCTGCTTCTGCCGTACGAAAGGCGGACGTTCAGCTGTAGATGCCGAACTGTGCGGGGTCGATCTGCTTGTCGGTGGCCAGATCGGCAAAGTAGGTGGGCTGCAGCTGGTCCAGGTCGGCGGCACCGGCGGCGCCGGCAAAGCTGCCATCCACGTCGCCCCGCAGCACACCCACCAGACCGATGCGGGCGTCGTTGCCCTGCAGCAGCAGGCCGATGTCCGGCGCCTGCCCGGGCTGCAGGCCGGCCCGCGCGGCCACCGTGGTGTCGGCCTCGTCGAACAGCAGCCACTGCGGCCGCGGCGCGTCCAGCCCGACGACATGGCGCAGCACGCCGATCGCGTCGCTCAGCCCCACCTGGCCGTCGGCATTGAAGTCGGCCGCGAACGACTGGTACGGCGACAGCGGCCGCCCCGGCCCGTTGACGTCCAGGCCCACCACCATGCGCAGCACGGCGATGGCATCCTGCAGGTTCACCGCCTGCGCCGTGTCGGCCGCCTCGCCCTGCGGCACGGCACGGCTGGCGGTGATGCCCAGGCTGCTGTCGGTCACCGCCTCCCAGCGCGCCGCGCCGTCGCTGCCGGTGCTGGCCTGGTGGCTGCCGCCCTGCACCTGCACCCCCGACAGCAGGGTGTGCGCCTTCCAGCTGTAGGCCAGCAGATCCACGTTGACCCCGGCCAGCACCGTCAGGCCGGTGGCGGTCTGGCCCGCGCCGCTCTGGTTGCCGGCCGCGTCGACCTGGCGCGCCTGCACCTGGCCGGCGGTGTAGCTGCCCACCGCCAGCGTGAAGGCGCTGCCGCTGCCCGCCGCCCACTGGGTGCCGCCGTCGGTGCTGTATTCCCAGGCCGCGCCGGCTTCCAGCCCGCTGACCACCACCTGCCCGTTGGAGCTGATGCCGTCGCTGGGGCTGCTGCCGTTGTCCACCGCCAGCGCCAGGGTGGGCGTGGGCGGCGGGGTGGTGTCGGCGGTGACCGCCTGGTCCACCGTCAGCTGCAGCTGGGTCACGTCCACCTGCTGCGTCAGGGTGGACAGCGCATCCCGGTCGGTCGGCAGGCCGGTGGTCTGGCCGGCCGCCAGCTGGCTGCCCACCGTGCCCTGCACCACCGACTGCACCACCACCGCGGTGCTGAGCGACGCCAACAGGTCGGCCGTGCTGGTGGCCGCCGCGGCCGCATCGGTGGCCGATGCGATGGCCTGGTTGGCCGTGGCCAGCACCGACGAGGCGGCCGACACCGCGGCCGCCTGCCGCGCCGCGTCCAGCGACGTGGCGATGGCCGCGTCGGCCGCCGCACTGCCCAGCACCGTGGACAGCGTGCCGGCGCTGGTCAGGTCGACCACCGCGCCGGGCGTGCCGATCTGGTTGACCAGGGCGGCCAGCACTGCGTCGCCGGCCGCCTCGGTCGATACCGGCGTGCCGTTGGCGGCTGCGCCTTGCAGCGCGGCCGCACCGGTGACCAGCAGGTTGGCCACCGCCAGGGTCTTGGACTGGATGTCCAGGGCGGTGGCCTTCTCTTCGGCCGTGCTGGTGCCGGCCTGGGTGACCACCACCGCCAGCGGGTCGTAGCTGGTCAGGTCCACCCCGGACGGCAGGCCCAGGGCCGCGCCGAGCCTGGCCTGGGCGTCGGCCACATTGCTGGCCGCGCCCGACTGCACCAGGTCGGCCAGCAGGGTGGTCAGCGGGGTCAGCATGGTCGAGCCGGCCGGCGCCTTCAGCAGCCCTGCAAACGCCAAGCCGGTGGAAATGTCGGTGCCGCCCTGCAACAGCAGGTCGTATCCCCCTTCCCCCAGGTTCAGCGAGATCGCCACCGAGCCGTCGTTGCCGGTCTGGCCCTTGGGGATGTCGCCGCTGTTGACCGTGCCGCTGCGGTCGACGTCGAGGAAGATGTTGCCGCCGCGGATGTAGCCGTCCGACGCCGTGGCCGTGGCGGCATAGCCGATGGCCAGCGCACTGCTGGCGCTGCCGGCGTTGCCCGCCACATCGGTGTAGGCGCCGCTGAGCTGGATGCTGGCCGGGCCCAGCCGATCGCCGTTGGGCGTGAAGACCACCGTCCAGCTGGTGCCACCGTCGCTGCTGGCCAGCTGGCCGAAGCTGCCGCCCTTGCTGTCGACCAGGTCGTCGGCGGTCAGCCCGGTCACGGCGCTGCTGAACAACAGGTTCAGCGTGGCGGTCTGCCCGACGTCCAGCGGCAGGGTGGCCGTGGTGCCCAGCGTCAGCACGGTCGGCGCCGTGGTGTCGACGGTCACCGCGCCAGACAGCGTGGCTGTCAGATCCACCGCATCGGTCAGGCGGATCTGCACCGCACCGTCGGCATAGCTGCCCTCGGGCAGGGTGAAGCTGCTGCCGCTGCCGTCGGCCCACTGTGCGCCGGCATTGACGCTGTACTGCCAGGCCGTGCCGCTGCCCAGCCCGCTGACCTGCACCTGGCCCAGGCTGGTGATGCCGTCGCCCGCGATGCCAGTGTCGGCCACCAGGGCGGCGCCCAGCTGGGGCGCAGTGGTGCTGCCATCGCTGAACTGCAGTTGCTCCACACCGAACAGCAGATCGCTGCCTTCGTCACCAGCCAGGTGCACCACCCGCATGCCGCCGGCCACCAGGCCCACGCTGTAGTCGGCGCGGGCGCCGGCAAACACCGCGGTGTCCGTGCCGGCACCGCCTTCAAGCTGGTCGTCGCCGGCACCGCCGGTGAGCTGGTCGTCGCCCTCGCCGCCCAGCAGGGTGTCGTTGCCCGCGCCGCCATCGAGCAGGTCGTCGCCGTCCAGCGCGTCGATGCGGTTGGCGCTGCCGTCGCCTTCCAGCACATCGCCGAAGGCGCTGCCGCGCAGGTGCTCGATGCTGGTCAGGGTGTCGTGCCCGTCGGCGCCATCGGCCGTGCCGGCTGACAGGCTGACCTGCACCGCGCCTGACGCGCCGTCGTACGACACGGTGTCGTTGCCGCCAGCGCCGTCGATGGCATCGTCGCCCGCGCCACCGACCAGGTGGTTGGCGTCGGCATTGCCGGTCAGCTGGTCGGCCAGCGCGCTGCCGATCACGCCGTCGATGCTGGACAAGGTGTCGGTGTCACCCCAGTTGTCGGTGGCCGTGCCGGTCGCCAGGTTCACCGTCACGCCCTGCGTGCCGGCACCGGCCATGTCGAAGCCGTCGTCCAGGTAGGACGCCAGGTCAAAGCCGGCGCCGCCGACCAGCGTGTCATTGCCACTGCCGCCAATCAGCATGTTGCCGCCGGCGCCAGCGGCCAGCCGGTCGGCACCGGCGCGTCCGAAGGCATAGCCACCGGCATCACCCAGCTGGATCGTGTCGCCAAAGGCACCGCCGTGCAGGTGCTCGACGCCGCTGATCAGCTCGGCATGGCCATGGCCGTCGTCGGCCACCGTGCCGGCGCGCAGGTCGATCTGCACCGCCCGGTCGGCGTCCTCGAAGAAGGCCACGTCGTTGCCGGCACCGCCATGCAGCGCATCGGTGCCGGCGCCGCCGGTCAGCCAGTCGTCGCCGTCGCCGCCGTTCAGGGTGTCGTCACCGTCTGCGCCAAGCAGGCGGTCATCGCCATCGGCGCCGGACAGCACGTCGTTGCCGCCCAGGCCTTCCAGCAGGTTGGCGCCCGCGTCGCCGGTGATCTGGTCGGCGAAGTCACGGCTGCCGCGCACGTTCTCGATGCCCTGCAGCGTGTCCGCCGAGCCGTAGCCGTCCTGCGCCGTGCCGGCGGCGAGATCGACCACCACGCCCGCCGTCGACCGCATGTAGTCGGCCCGGTCCTCGCCGCCGCGGCCGTCGATCTGGTCGTTGCCCTGGCGGCCTTCGAACGACTCGAACTCGCCGGTGTCGCTGCCGGTCAGGATGTCGTCGAAGGCCGAGCCGCGCACGCCCTCGATGCTGGTCAGCGTGTCGGTGCCGCCCATGCCGTCCTGGGCGGTGCCGGTGCCAGTGCCGCCCAGCGTGACGACCACACCCGCGGTGCTGATGGTGTAGTCGGCCCGGTCGTAGCCGCCGCCGCCGTCGATGCGGTCGTCACCGCCGCCGCCCACGAACCATTCCAGCCCGTCGCGCACGCCCGTGCCGTTGGCGGCCAGGCCACCGGTCAGCACGTCGGCCGAATTGCTGCCGCGCACGCCCTCGATGCCCGTCAGCCGGTCGACACCACCGCTGGCGTCGGTGGCCGTGCCCTGGCCCAGATGGACCGTGACGCCGGCCGAGCCGAAGTCGTAGCGCACCTCGTCGAAGCCGCCGCGGCCGTCGATCCGGTCGCTGCCGCCGCGGCCGTCGAAGGTCTCGGTCACGTCGGTGCGGTCGCTGCCCTCGAGCTGGTCGTCGAAGTTCGAGCCGCGCAGCTGGTTGATGTGGATCAGCGTGTCGCGGCCGGACTGGGCACCCACGGCCGTGCCGGTGAGCAGGCTGGCCGTGACCGATGCACCGGCGTTCTGGAAGTTCGCCCGGTTGGCATTGGTCTGGTTCAGCGTGTCGGTGATGGCGCCGCCGTCGATGATGTCGTCGCCGGCGCCGCCATCGAACATCTCGAAGACCGGCGCGGTGCTGCCCAGCAGCCGGTCGCTGAAGCTGGTGCCGGTGATGAAGTTGAAGTTGCTGATCTGGTCGGTGCCGCCCAGGCCGTCGCTGACCTGGCCGGAGGCGGTGTCCAGCACGATGCCCGCGGTCGAACTGCTGTAGTCCAGCGTGTTGCCGTCGGTGTAGTTGATGCGGTCGAGCACCTCGCCGCCGTCGAGGATGTCATGGCCGGCACCGCCCACGATGGTGTCATTGCCGGCACCGCCTTCGATGGTGTCGTTGCCGGCATCGCCGAACAGCCGGTCGTTGCCGCCCAGGCCGCGCAGCAGGTCGTCGCCATTGCGCGCCTGGATCTCGTTGGCCTGGTCATCGCCTTCCAGCGTGTCGGCGAAGTCGCTGCCGCGCACGTTCTCGATGTTGGACAGCGTGTCGTCGCCATCGGCGCCGCTGGCCGTGCCTGCGGCCAGGCTGACGACCACGCCAGCGCCGGTGGCGCGGTCGTACGCCACCCGGTCGATGCCGGCGCCGCCGTCGATGACGTCATTGCCCTTCATGCCGCGCAGGAAGTTGCCGTCGTCGTTGCCGATCAGCACATCATCGAAGTCGGTGCCGATCGCGCCTTCGATGCTGGTCAGCTGGTCATTGCCGTCACCGCCGGTCACCGCGCCGGTCTTCAGGTTGACCTGCACACCATCGGAGGCACTGCCAAAGCGGTAGTGCACGATGTCGAAGCCACCGCCGCCGTCGATGCTGTCGGCGCCCAGACCGCCCGAGAACAGGTCGTCCGTGGCCCCGCCGACGATGGTGTCGTCACCGGCGCCACCCAGCACGCCATCGATGCCGATCAGCGTGTCGGTGCCGGCATCACCCCCGGTGGCGCTGCCGTTGCCGGTGCCATCCAGGCCGGTCAGCCGCACCGTGACGGCACCGACCACGTCACGGTAGTCGGCATAGTCGAACTGGCCGCTGCCATGCCCACCGCCGTCGAGCGTGTCGTTGCCCTGGCCGCCGCGCAGCGTGTCTTCGCCGCCCTGGCCCTCGAGCACGTCGTCGCCAGCCAGGCCCTGGATGAAGTCGTTGCCGTCGCCGCCCTCGAGGTCGTTGACGCCGTCGTTGCCCTCGAGCGTGTCGTTGAAGCTGCCGCCGCGCAGGTTCTCGAAGTTGGCCAGCGTGTCGTTGCCCTCCGACCCGGTTGCGGTGTTGGTGCGCAGGCTGACGTTGACCGACCCGGAGCCAAAGTCGTAGGCCGCGCGGTCGAAGCCGTCGCCACCGTCCAGGCTGTCATCGCCGGCATAACCACGGATGAAGTTGTTGCCCGCGTCGCCGGTGATCACGTCGGCATGGGCCGTGCCCAGCGCGCCCTCGAAGCCGTCCAGCGTGTCATTGCCGGATGCGCCGGTCACCCGACCGGTGCGCATGTCGATCTGCACCGGCCCGGATGCGTCCCAGTAGCCGACGATGTCGTAGCCGTCGCCGCCAACCATCCGGTCGTCGCCGGCGCCGGGGTTGAACAGGTTGTGATCGGCCGAGCCGAGCAGGGTGTCACCATGCTGCGAGCCCAGCACGGCCTCGATGCCGATCAGGGTGTCGCGCCCGACGCCGGCACCCGTGCCGACACCGGCCACCAGGTCAACGGTCACGCCACCCGTGGCGTCGGTGTAGTCGGCATAGTCGTGCTCGAACAGCGTCTGGTGGGCGCCGCCATCCAGCACATCGTCGCCGGCACCGCCACGCAGCGTGTCCTGGCTGTCGCCACCTTCGAGCCGGTCGTTGCCGGCCTCGCCCTTGAGCAGGTCGCGGCCACCCAGGCCGCGCAGCACGTCGTCGCCGCCGCGGCCCTCGATGTCGTTGCCCGCGTTGTCGCCTTCCAGCGTGTCGGCAAAGTCGCCGCCGCGCAGGTTCTCGATGTTGCGCAGCGTGTCGTTGCCATCGGCGCCGGATGACGTGCCGGTCAGCAGGCTGACCTGCACGCTGCCGTTGGACCGGTCGTAGCCGGCGCGGTCGATGCCGCCGGCACCGTCGATGCGGTCGTCGCCCTGCAGGCCGCGGAAGAAGTTGTCCACGCTGCTGCCGACCAGCACGTCACCGAAGTCGGTGCCGATCACGCCCTCGATGCTGATCAGGCGGTCGTTGCCCTCGCCACCGGTGGCCTGGCCGAACTGCAGATCGACCTGCACGCCGGCCGTGGCGGTGCCGAACCGGTAGTGCACGATGTCGAAGCCGTCGCCGCCATCGATGGTGTCGTCGCCCTGGCCGCCCGAGAACAGGTTGCGCGCCGCATGGCCGACCAGCGTGTCGTTGCCGCTGCCGCCGAGTGCGCCCTCGATGTTGATCAGCACGTCGTTGCCTGCCGCGCCAGACGCCCTGCCTGCCGCGATGTCGACCTGCACGGCACCGGCCGCATCGCGGTAGTCGGCATAGTCGAACTGCAGGTCGATGGTCTGGCTGCCGCCGTCCAGCACGTCGTCGCCGGCACCGCCGCGCAGCGTGTCCTCGCCCTCCATGCCGCTGAGCCGGTTGTTGCCGCCATCGCCGATCAGCAGGTCGTTCAGCGATGAACCCTCGACGTTCTCGATGCCGGACAGCACATCGGCTGCGCCCCAGTTGTCGGTGGCCGTGCCGGCACCCAGGTCGACCACCACGCCGCGCGTGCCGCGGCCAGCGCTGTCGAAGCCGTCGTCCCAGTAGCTGGCCATGTCCAGGCCACTGCCGCCCACCAGGGTGTCGGCACCGCTGCCGCCATAGAAGGTGCTGCCGCCTTCGGCGGCTTCGATCCGGTCGGCACCGCCTCGGCCGAAGGCGTAGCTGCCTGCCGCAGCCAGCACCAGCACATCGTCGAAGTGGCCGCCGTGCAGGTGTTCGACGTTGGCGATGCTCTCGGCATGGCCATGGCCGTCATCGGCGACGACGCCGGTGCGCAGGTTGACGCGCACGCCGTGCCCCGCGTCTTCGAAGAAGGCCACATCCTGGTCCAGACCACCGTCGAGCGTGTCGACCCCGGCGCCACCGGTGAGCCAGTCCATCCCGGCGCCGCCCACCAGCAGGTCGTCGCCGTCATTTCCTTCGAGCTTGTCGTTGCCGTCGCCACCGGTCAGGCTGTCGTTGCCGGTGCCACCCCACAGCCGGTCGTCGCCGCCCCGGCCGTCGAGCTGGTCATTGCCGCTTCCGCCTTCCAGCACGTTGCCAGCGCCGTCGCCAGCCAGCACGTCGTCGAAGACCGAGCCGATGACACCTTCGATCTGGACCAGCGTGTCGCTGCCCGCCCCACCGGAGGCCGTGCCCAGCGCCAGGTCGACCTGCACGCCGGCAACTGCCGCCGTCGCGCCGGGCAGATCACCCTCGAAATCGCCGTAATAGGCCATGTCGACGCCCTGGCCGCCATCCAGCGCGTCGTCACCCTGGCCGCCTGCGAGCACGTTGTCGCCACTGTTGCCGGTCAGGCTGTCAGCGGCGGCAGACCCGATCACATGGTCGATGTTGCGCAGCGTGTCATTGCCGTCGGCACCGCTGGCCGTGCCCAGGGCCAGGTTGACGATGACGGCACCGGCGGCATGGGCGTAGACCACCACGTCGTCGGGGCTGTTCTCCGGCGAATCCTCGCCGGAGCCGTCGATCACGTCATTGCCGGCGCCGCCTTCGAGCAGGTCGCCACCGTCCCCGCCTTCCAGCGTGTCGTTGCCGCCGCCGCCCTGCAGCAGGTCGTCACCACCGCGGCCGGCCAGCCGGTTGTCGCCGCCATCACCGATCAGTTCGTCGTCATGCACAGACCCGAACACGCCCTCGAACCCGCGGAAGGTGTCGTTGCCGGCGCCGCCGGTGGCCACGCCGGCGGCCAGGTCCACCCGCACGCCGGACGTGGGCACCGAGGCAGGCTCGCGCCCAGGCCCCCAGACTTCGTCGTAGTACAGCTGGTCGATCCCGGCGCCACCCGTCAGGTCATCATCGCCGGCCCCGCCGGCGATCACGTTGTCGCCATCCGATCCGACGATGGTGTCGTTGTGGCTGCTGCCGATCACATGTTCGATGTTCAGCAAGGTGTCGTTGCCGTCACCAATGGCGGTGCCCGCAGCCAGATTGACCGAGACCGGCCCGGCCGCCGCGGAGAACACCGCGACATCATCCAGACCGGCCTCGGTGCCGCCATCGCCGTTGAGCGTGTCATTCCCGGCGCCGCCGACCAGCAGGTCGCTGCCGTTGCCGCCCACCAGCATGTCGTCGCCGGCAGCGCCGGCCAGCCAGTTCTCGCCGGCGTCGCCGGTCAGGGTGTCGTTGAACGCGCCGCCCTCGACGTTCTCGATCGACAGCAGCAGGTCCGACCCCATGTCGCCACCCACGGCTTGAGAGTCGGTGCGGCGCAGGTCGACCGTGACGCCGGACGTTGCACTGATGTAGGCCACGATGTCCCAGTCATCGCCGCCTTCCAGGCGGTCGTCGCCGGCGTCGCCGATGAACAGGTCTTCACCGCCATTGCCGACCAGCTGGTCGTTGCCCGCCCCGCCGGTGATCTGGTCGCTCCCCGAGCCACCGATCAAGGTGTCGTCGAAGGACGAGCCGGTGAGCACCACACGCTCGATGTCGACCAGCCGGTCGACACCGCCCAGGCCGTCGGCCAGCATCTGCGTGCCGCCACCGCCCACCGACGCCGCACTGAAGAACACGCCGGTGGTCAGCGTCAGTTCGTCGAACCGGTAGGACACGACGTCGACACCTTCGCCGCCGTCGAGCACGTCGTTGCCGGCGTCGCCGCGCAGGTTGTCGTCGCCGGCACGGCCCAGCAAGGTGTCGTCGCCCGCATTGCCGCGCAACAGGTCGTTGCCGGCGCCACCATCCAGCACATCGGCGCCGTCGATGCCGGCCGGGTCGAGACCGCTGTTGTCCTGCAGCCCGAACAGCGTGTCGTCGCCGTCGTTGCCGGCCAGGGTGTCGCTGCCGCCGCCGCCGATCAGGACATCGGCGTCCGCCGTCCCCGCCAGAACATTGTCGTTGTCGTCACCGGTGATCGTTGCCATGTCCCTGAAGCTCCGCAGCTGCCATCGATCGCCGGTTTTAGCAGCTTTGATTCGGCGCGCCGTTGGTCTGCAAGGCTCGGCAAGGCGCTGGCGTCGCCAAACTTGCCGACGGCGTGACAGGCGCCACAGTCTGAAAACCACCCCGAATCAGGGCCAGCCGCCGCGGCACCGGCGTGGGGCCGGCTATACTCACGGGCTTGATTGCCGGTGTAGCTCAGTTGGTAGAGCAGCGCATTCGTAATGCGAAGGTCACCAGTTCGATTCCGGTCACCGGCACCAGAACAACAAAGAACCAGAGAGGGCTTGGCATCTGCCAGGCCCTTTTTCGTTCCTGTGCCGCATTCACTCTCCAGACCTGAATCCACCCATGCCCGCACCCCAGATTCCTGCCAACCTCGACGGCCTGGCCATGGCCGACCTGCAGCGCCTGCTGGCGCAGACCGACGCCGCCATCGCGGAACGCCGGGTGGAGGAACTGAAGGTGCTGGCCGACGGCTTTGCCCGCAAGCTGGCGGTCAACGGCTTTTCGGTCAAGGAAGGCATCGACGCGCTGAAGCCGTACATCGGCAAGAACCTGGCGCCGCAGCCGCGGCAAGGCCAGTCGGCCTGATCACCCCCACCGGAGACACCCGCCATGCCCGCAGCCACCCCCTTGCGCCGCCATGGCGGCATGTCCGACGCCGAACGCCAGGTGCGTGAAGACCTGGCCGCCGCCTACCGCCTGGTGGCGCTGTGCGGCATGGACGACAGCATCTACACCCACATCTCGGCGCGCGTGCCCGGCACCGACGACCAGTTCCTGATCAACCCCTACGGCTGGCTGTTCCGCGACATCACCGCGTCGTCGCTGGTGAAGATCGACCTCGAAGGCCGCATCGTCGAACCCACCGACGACGACGTGAACCCCGCCGGCTTCACCATCCACAGCGCGGTGCACGCCGCCCGGCATGACGCCACCTGCGTGCTGCACACCCACACCGTGGCGGGCGTGGCGGTGTCGTCGCTGGCCGGTGGCCTGCAGCCCTGCAACCAGTGGGCGCTGCAGTTCTACGACCGCGTGGCCTACCACGCGTTCGAGGGCATCGCGCTCGACCTGGACGAGCGCGCGCGCCTGGTGGCCGACCTGGGCCCGACCAAGCGCGCGCTGATCCTGCGCAACCACGGCCTGGTGACGCTGGGCCGCACCGTGGCCGAGGCCTTCATCCTGATGCACAACCTGGACCGCGCCTGCCGCGTGCAACTGGCCATCCAGGCCAGCGGCCAGCCGGTGCACCCGGTGCCGCATGAGGTGGCCGAGCGCACCGCGCTGCAGTACGAGAGCGGCAGCAACAAGCGCCTGCCCGGCCAGCCCGACCCGCATGCACGCGAATGGCGCGGCTTCCTCAAGCGGCTGGAGCCGGGCCCCAGCACCAGCTTCCGCGACTGAACCAGGCCGCTCGGTGCGCTACTCCGGCGCCACCTGCACCAGGCGCTTGCCGATGGCCTCGCCCTTGAACAGGCCCACCAGCGCCGCCGGCGCCTGCGCCAGCCCGCCGGACACGATGTCCTCGTCGAACCACAGTTCACCGCTGCGCAGCCAGGGCGCCACCCGCGCCAGGTAGGCCGGCAGCTGGTGCACATGGTCGTAGATGATGAAGCCGGTCATCGTGATGCGCTTGGTCAGCACCGCCTGCAGGCCGCGGATGCCGGCGTCGCCCTCGGTGTTGTAGGCCGAGATCATGCCGCACACCGGGAAGCGCGCCGCCACGTTGGCATGGCGCAGCGCGGCCTCCAGCGTGGTGCCGCCCAC
>ERZ795056.1266-NODE-1266-length-29739-cov-9.618886_pt1 | contig 29739 bp, 22 predicted proteins | sample MGYA00375140_ERZ795056 | MGnify/ENA primary metagenome ERZ795056 (study PRJEB30185, sample SAMN05720227) | activated sludge metagenome | isolation source: Anaerobic digester | place: USA | collected 2015-03-09 ... | reverse complement strand
CGTGACTTGAAAAACGCACTTTTCCGTGTAGAAAACAAAACTTACGGAACTTGTAAAGTAACAGGCAAACTAATCAGCAAAGAACGATTATTGATTGTTCCTCACGCAACAATGAGTATCGAAGCCAAAAATTTGCAACGATAAACAATTGAAATTTCAATACTAAAATTCCAAATTCCAACAATAACTTATTAAATTATTGGGATTTGGAATTTAATTTTTAGAATTTACCTATTTTTGCGCCATTAAAATTCACAAAATGTCTTTACGAAAAGCTTATCTGATCGTTTTTATCATCTTATTGGTAGATCAACTTTCAAAAATTTACATCAAAACTAATTTTATTTACGGCGAAATCGGGCAAATTGACGTTACTAGTTGGTTCAAAATTCTATTGATAGAAAACGAAGGAATGGCTTGGGGAACGGTAATTCCTGGAACTTATGGAAAATTGTTTCTTACTGTTTTTCGTCTCGTTGCTGTTACAGGAATTGGGTATTGGCTTTGGGATTCAGTCGAAAAAAAGCACAGTTCAAATTATTTGATTGTAGCTATTTCTCTCATTCTTGCAGGAGCTTTTGGCAACATCATCGACTCTGTTTTTTACGGTGTAATTTTCGATGACAGTTACGGACATTTGGCTACTTTATTCACAGACAAACCTTATGGAACTTGGTTTCACGGCAAAGTGGTCGATATGTTATACTTTCCGTTATTCGAAGGAAATTGGCCTGAATGGATGCCAGTTATTGGTGGACAACATTTCAAATTTTTCAATGCGATTTTCAACATTGCCGATGCTGCCATTTCTACTGGCGTTGGGATTTTGATTGTTTTCAACAAAAAAGCATTTCATCATCAGCAATAGTAGGATAGGAGTTTTTAGTTTTAAGTTAAAAACCAAAATAAAATAAAAGGCAAGAGAAAAGAATAATTCTTTCTTCTTGCCTTTTTGCTAATTCCACATTTTGGAATTAAAAAGATTATTTTGCCGCAGCATATCTTTTAGAAACTTCATCCCAGTTAATTACATTAAAGAAAGCTTCAATATAATCTGGTCTTCTGTTTTGGTAGTTCAAGTAATAAGCGTGTTCCCAAACATCCATTCCTAAGATTGGAGTTCCACCACAACCCACACCTGGCATCAAGGTGTTGTCTTGATTTGGTGTTCCGCAAACTTCCAATTTTCCGTCTTTTACACAAAGCCAAGCCCATCCTGAACCAAATTGAGTCGCTCCAGCTTTGGCGAAAGCCGCTTTAAAAGCATCAAAAGAACCAAAAGCGCTTTCAATTCCTGCTAATAATTCACCTGTTGGCAATCCGCCACCGTTTGGAGACATTATCGTCCAAAACAAACTGTGATTAAAATGTCCACCGCCGTTGTTACGAACAGGCATGTTTTTCATATCCAAATTTTTCAAGATATCTTCAATGCTTTTACCTTCCAAATCCGTTCCTGCGATAGCAGCATTCACGTTGGTAATGTAAGCATTATGATGTTTCGTGTGATGGATTTCCATCGTGCGCGCATCAATATGAGGTTCCAATGCATCATACGCATAAGGTAATTGTGGTAATTCAAAAGCCATAATATAGTTGTTTAATGATTTATAAATATTTTATTCAAAATTAAACAATTAACTTTGGAATTGGTAATTCTATTTCGTTATAGTTTTATTAAATTAATTGATAGTGGAGTTTTCAGGAGCTATTTCCTGCTGTACGCTATATCTTTTATGCCGAACACCGGCATAAAAGGATGCCGCTTCCATCAGGGCTAGGGCATTCGGTGTAAAATAAATCTAAAATCGTTAATCCTCAATCAAAAATTAAAATGCAAAGACCATCATTCTCCATATACGACGCATCGGCAGGTTCTGGAAAAACGTATGCACTTGTCAAAGAATACCTGAAAATCATTCTCGTTGCTCCTAAAAATGATGCGTATCGCAACATTCTAGCCATTACGTTTACCAACAAAGCGGTTCACGAAATGAAAAGCAGAATCGTAGGTAATTTGTCTGAATTTGCAAAAGACGAACCGAGCCAAAAAGCACTGGATTTAATGCAGGATTTGGCAAAAGAAACCGAACTTTCCATCATCCAAATCAAAACCAAATCGCAGCAAATCATCAAGCATATTATTCATAATTATGCGGCTTTTGATATTTCTACAATCGACAAATTTACGCACAAAGTTATTCGGGCTTTCGCTCACGATTTGGGTTTGCCAATGACTTTTGAAGTGACCTTAGACACCGAAAATTTACTCATTGAAGCTGTAGATGCCATAATTGCCCAAGCGGGCGAAGACGAAACCTTAACCAAATTACTCATCGATTTCACGATGGAAAAAACCGATGATGATAAATCTTGGGATATTTCACGTGAGATTCTCGAAACGGGTCGTTTGGTTCTGAATGAAAACAATCGAAATGAAATTACCCATTTTCAAGATAAAACCATTGCCGAATTTGTCGAAATTAAAAGCAAACTCGCCGAAGCCTGCAAGGTTTTAGAAAAAGAAAACACAACATTTGCCGAAACGGCTTTATCATTAATCGAAAAAAACGGAATCGACACCAAATCTTTTTCTGGAGGGTATTTTCCAAAACATTTGATAAGTATTCAAGAAGGAAAATTCAATCCCAAAAACAAAACCTATCACGAATTCGAAGATATAAAAATCAATAAAACCGCCAAAGACGGAGCTTTGATTGAAAATATCATTCCCGAATTATTACAAATTATCGATAAGGTTTACAAGAATTTTGAAAAGCGGGATTTCTACAAAGCATTCTTAAAAAACATTACGCCATTATCGTTGTTAAATACTGTTAGCAATGAATTGGCCAAAATTCAAGAAGAACAAAACATGCTTTCCATTTCGGAATTCAATGCTATTATTCATCGTGAAATTCAAAATCAGCCGGCTCCTTTTATATATGAACGTTTGGGGGAAAAGTACCGTCATTTTTTTATTGATGAATTTCAAGATACCTCCGAAATGCAATGGCAAAATTTAATTCCGTTAATTGATAACGCGACATCCAGTGAAATTGACGGAGAAAAAGGAACTTTGATGATTGTAGGCGACCCGAAACAATCCATTTACCGTTGGCGTGGTGGAAAAGCCGAGCAGTTTATTGAGTTGAGCAAAGACCACAATCCGTTCAATAATCCTGAAAAAGTTTTAGAACATTTAGATAAAAATTACCGTTCGTATTCGCAAATCATCGAATTTAATAACGATTTTTTTCAATTATTATCCAATGAATTTGAACACGAAGATTACAAAGATTTATATCAAAATCACAGCCACCAAAAAAGCAATGCCAAAACGGGTGGTTATGTGAATATTTCTTTCATCCCAAAAATAGAAGAAACCGAAGAGAACGATGAAGCATTAGGCAAAACGGAATTGTATTTATTGGCGACTTTAAACACAATTCAAAAAGTAAAACAACAAGGTTTTGAACTCAAAGACATCGTTATTCTAACTCGAAAACGCAGTCACGGAATTGCAGTTGCCAATTATTTGACCGAGCAAGGAATTCCCCTGTTATCCTCGGAAACCTTGATGATTCAAAATGCCACCGAAGTTCGATTCATTATTTATTTATTAAAATATTTAAAAAACAATTCTGACTTAGAATCCAAGGCTCATTTTCTGCATTATATCGCCGAAAAGATTCAAGATACATTAGCCGTTCACGATTTTATTGCCCAAGGAATTGTCCAAAAAAAAGAATCTGAATTTGAAAACTGGTTAACGAATTTCGATATTTCACTTTCATTTCAAGACATTCGAAAAAAGTCCTTGTATGAAGCGGTGGAACTAATTGTTTCAAAATTCCTTCGTTCAACAAATGGCAATGCTTATGTTCAATATTTCTTGGACATAGTTTTGGAACGAGATGTTCGGAACCAAGCAGGAATTTCGGATTTCTTGAACTACTGGGACAAAAACGCAGAGAAATTCAGCATTCCATCACCCGAAGGAAAAAATGCGGTTCGAATTATGACCATTCACAAATCGAAAGGATTGGAATTCCCGGTCGTGATTATGCCTTTTGCCGATGAAAATTATAGCCTCAGTCCTAAAAATAAATTATGGATTGATACCGAAGTCGATGATTTTGGTTTGCCCAAAGTTTTGGTGGATAATAGCAAAGCCGTTGAAGGTTTTGGAATATTAGCAAAAACTGTTTATTTCCAAAAATCACAAGAAGAATTGTTGGATAATATTAATGTCTTGTATGTAGCATTAACAAGAGCCGAAGAACAATTGTATGTGATTTCGAATATGAATTTAGATTCGAAAGGTATTGCAAGAAAGAATAATATGTCCACTTTTTTTGTTGATTATTTAGTTAACAAAGGAGAATTTGAAGTAGATAAATTAGAATATGAATTTGGAAACCCAAGCAAATTATCTTCTGAAAGTGACAAAACAGATGATGTGCAACAGATTCAGTCCGTTAAGGAAGTCCTCAATCCCAAAAATATTAAAATTGCCCAACGAGAATCGGTAATGTGGGGAACACATCAACAGGAAGCCATAGAATACGGAAATGTGGTTCACGAGATTTTGTCTTTTGTAAAAACCAAGAATGATGTCGATTTGGCAATTACAAAAGCTATTGAAAGTGGATTAATTACTATTAATCAAAAAGATATGGTTTTCAAAACCATTCAGGAAATTGTGAATCATTCCGAGCTTTCGATTTGTTTTGAAGAAGGAAACGAAGTGTTTAATGAGCAAACTATTATTCAAAAAGAAGGTAAAACCATCAAGCCAGACCGAATGGTTTTGACCAATAACAAGGAAGTTTATTTATTGGATTATAAAACAGGAACGCATAATCCGAAATATCAATTGCAATTGGAAAATTATCAAAACGCCATTGAAAAAATGGGTTATAAAGTGGTAAAAAAATCTCTTGTATTTATAGGTAAGAATATCAATGTGGTAAATTTGTAAAAAAATTGAGCTTAAACAAGAAATAAAATATGTACGGAAAAATAAAAGAATATCTGCAAACGGAACTTCAAAGCATTGAAGATAATGGAATTTTTAAAAAAGAAAGAATCATCACCTCACCACAAGGAGCGGAAATTACGGTTAATGGCAAAAAGGTTCTAAATTTTTGTGCCAATAATTATCTTGGACTTTCTTCACATCCCGAAGTTATTCAAGCAGCAAAAGACACTATGGATACTCACGGTTTTGGAATGTCATCCGTTCGTTTCATTTGTGGGACACAGGATATTCACAAAACCTTGGAAAAAAAGATTTCGGATTTCTACGGAACCGAAGACACAATTCTCTATGCGGCGGCTTTTGATGCCAATGGAGGAGTTTTCGAACCTTTATTAAGTGAAAACGACGCCATAATTTCGGATAGCTTAAACCATGCTTCCATTATTGATGGAGTTCGTTTATGTAAAGCAGCGCGTTATCGCTATGAAAACAGCAATATGGAAGATTTGGAACAGCAATTAATAAAAGCTAATGAAGCCGGAGCTCGTTTCAAACTAATTGTTACCGATGGCGTTTTCTCAATGGATGGAGTTGTTGCTCCATTGGACAAGATTTGTGATTTGGCCGATAAATATGATGCAATGGTTATGGTTGACGAGTGTCACGCCGCAGGATTTATAGGAGAAACCGGAAAAGGAACTTTGGAAGCCAAAGGGGTAATGGGAAGAGTTGATATAATTACAGGGACATTAGGAAAAGCACTTGGTGGCGCAATGGGAGGTTATACTACGGCCAAAAAAGAAATTATTGAATTGTTGCGACAAAGATCTAGACCTTATTTGTTTTCAAATTCATTAGCACCAGCAATTGTTGGAGCTTCCATAAAGGTTTTCGAATTGTTGGAAAAAGACACGACACTTCGTGATAAGCTGGAATGGAACACGAATTATTTCAAGTCAGGATTGAAAAAAGCAGGTTTTGATATTGTAAATGGCGATTCTGCAATAGTTCCTGTAATGCTTTATGATGCCAAATTGGCACAAAATATGGCTAATGAACTCTTAAAAAAAGGAATTTACGTTATTGGCTTCTTTTTTCCAGTTGTTCCAAAAGACAAAGCACGAATTAGGGTACAATTATCTGCTTCACACACAAAAGAGCATCTGGATATAGCGATTAATGCTTTTATTCAAGTTGGAACGAATCTAAATGTTATATAATTTGCGGTTTTATGCGCTTTTTATGTGATTTTATTTTGTAGTTAAAAAATTACGTGTTACTTTTGCTTTAAAATTAACTAAATTGTAATTAAACTTAATTAAGTATGAAACATCTTAACAAACTTTTACTTGTTGTAGTAATGGTGTTGGCTATGAGCTCTCACGCACAAAACAGCAATAATCCTTGGGCCCTTTCGTTTGGGGTAAATGCAGTTGACACACGAGCAAGTGCTGGTGGAGGAAAAAACTGGTTAGATTCTCACGTTTCTCAAGCATTCAATGTAAGTGAAAACTGGAATATTCTTCCTTCGGTATCTTATCTTAGCTTGGCTAGATCAGTAGGGAATAATTTCTCTGTTGGAATTCAAGGGTCTATAAACAAAATAGACAAATTTGTTGTTTTTGATGGGTCGAATCCTAATCATAATTCAGCAGGTTATGTAGTTACTAATCCTGGAGATTTGATGTACTATGCTGTTGACGCAAACGTAAGATATAGCTTTATGTCTTTAATTGGGTCTAAAACAATCGATCCGTCTTTACGTCTTGGTGGAGGTTATACTTGGTTAGGAGATAATAGTTTTGGAACTGTTAATCCTGGTGCAGGTTTGACTTTTTGGTTTACTGAAAACGTAGGTTTGGCATTGGAAACTACTTATAAAGTATCTCAAGCTCTTGGTGCTGATCGTAGTGTACCTGGAGATGCTTACACTCCTGATGCTCCTTCTCATTTTCAACATTCAGTTGGTATTACTTTCCAATTTGGTGGAAAAGATACTGATGGAGACGGAATTTATGACAAAGATGATGCTTGTCCAGAAGTTGCTGGTTTAAAACAATTCAACGGTTGTCCTGATACTGACGGAGATGGAATCATCGACGGAAGTGATGCTTGTCCAACTGAATTTGGTTTAGCTGCTTTAAACGGTTGTCCTGATAAAGACGGAGACGGAATTGCTGACAAAGATGATGCTTGTCCAGATACTGCTGGTTTAGCTGCTTTCCAAGGTTGTCCTGATACTGACGGAGACGGTCTTGCTGATAAAGATGACAAATGTCCTACTGTAGCTGGTCCTAAATCTAATGGTGGTTGTCCAATTTTGGATACTGACAAAGATGGTGTTAATGATAAAGAGGATGACTGTCCTACTGTAGCTGGTCCAGCTAGCAATAGAGGATGTCCTGAAGTAACTCCTGAAACGATTAAACAATTAAATGCTTATGGTAAAACAATTTTGTTTGATTCAGGAAAATCTTCTTTCAAATCTCAATCTTACACAGTATTACAGTCAATAGCTGATATCTTAAAAGAATATCCAAATTCAAACTTTATGATTGAAGGACATACTGATAGCGATGGTAGTAATCAATTAAACCAAACTTTATCTGAAAATAGAGCTGCTGCGGTTAAAAATTACTTAATTGAAAAAGGTATCTCAACTGATAGATTAAAATCTACTGGTTTTGGTGAAACTAAACCACTTGATACTAATAAAACTGCTAAAGGAAAAGCAAATAACAGAAGAGTAGAAGTTTCTTTGATTAAAAACTAAATTCTTCTTTTAAATAATACAGGAAAAAGCCTCGATTTATCGGGGCTTTTTTTTATATTTATAAAATGACAGACACTTCTTTTTTAGATAAAATCGCAAAAGTTTTAATTGAGAACTATTCGGGAAAACTCTCCAATACAATCGTGGTTTTGCCCAACAAGCGAGCCAAAATATTTTTGGTTGAAGCTTTAAAAAAACAAGTTTCAACTAATATTCTTTCTCCAGATATTATTAGCATTGAAGAATTCATTCAAGATATAGCCAGTATTCGTACTATAGACCCAATAGAATTATTGTTTGAGTTTTACGAAGTTTATTTATCCATTACAGAAAAATCGAACCAACAATCATTTGAACTTTTTGCTAATTGGGCCAAAACATTACTACAAGATTTCAATGAGATAGATCGTTACTTATTAGATCCTTCTCACGTACTTTCTTATCTTAAAGATATTGAAGACATCAAAAAATGGGGAATTGAAGTCGAAAACAAAACCCAATTACTCGAAAATTACATTGATTTCTGGAAATTATTACCCAATTATTACCAATCACTTTACAATCATTTACTAAACAAAGGAATTGGTTACCAAGGATTAATTTATCGCGAAGCGGTGAACAATCTCAATCATTTTTCCGATTCCATAAAAGATAGAAAATTTGTCTTTGCAGGTTTCAATGCCTTGAATGCTGCCGAAGAACGAATAATACAAAATTTGATAGCTTCTGAGCAAGCTAAAATTTATTGGGATGTAGATCAAACGTTTCTGAATGATCCTTATCACGATGCAGGATTGTTCGTAAGACGTTTTAAATCGAGTTGGAAACATTATAAATCCAATCCGTTTGAGTGGATTGTGGATGATTTTTCGCAGTTTAAAAACATTCAGGTAATTGGTACACCAAAAACTATTGGTCAAGCCAAAATCGCAGGAAGCATCATCGAAAATATCATCACGGATAATCCAAATACAACATTAGATAAAGTTGCCGTTGTATTAGGAGAGGAAAATTTATTGGTTCCTCTTTTATATTCTTTGCCCTCAACTGTTGGTGCTTTGAATATCACGATGGGTTATTCGAGTAAGAACAATCCAGCGCAGATTTTGATTGCCAAATTGTTCAAAATGCACACCAATTCCTTGTCTCGAAATGCCAAAAGTTATGTCTTGTATTACAAAGACGTTTTGGATATTTTGACGCATCCTTTGGTTGAACCTTATGCAAAAACCAGTGCTTTGGTTGGCATTATTAATAAAAATAATTATACGTTTATCACCCTTCAGAAATTATTGGAATTGAACCCCAACCCGAGTGATTTGTTTTTTCTGTTATTCCAAAAATGGGAAAATGGTTCGATGGCGGTTTTAGAAACCATTTCCAGTTTGTTACAAACAATTAAAAATAATTTGAGTAACGACAATGAAGAAGAAAAAATCACCAAAGCTTTTGTGTATGCGATTTTCAAAACCATCAATAAACTAATTAATTATTATTCGCAACATTCCCATATCGATAAAATCGAAACGCTGTACGCCATTTACAAACAGGTAATTGATTTAGCCGAAGTCTCTTTTGAAGGCGAACCCTTGAATGGTTTGCAAATAATGGGAGTGTTGGAAAGTCGTGTTTTGGATTTCGAAACCGTGATTGTGACCTCGATGAACGAAGGGAAATTTCCAGCAGGAAAATCGATGAATTCTTTTATTCCGTATGATGTTAAAAGAGAATTAGGCTTGCCAACTTTCAAGGAAAAAGATGCGATTTACACCTATCACTTCTATCATTTATTGCAACGTGCCAAAAACATTTATTTGATTTATAATACCGAAAGTGAAGGTTTGGATGCAGGCGAAAAAAGCCGATTCATCACTCAATTGGAAGTTGAAAAGCAACCCAAGCATTCACTAACCCACGAGATTTATAATGCTGTTTTGCCCGAAACGGCATATCAACCTATTATAGTTCCAAAGTCGGAATCGGTGATGATACGATTAAAGGAAATTGCCGATAAAGGATTTTCACCATCAGCATTGACGAGTTATATCCGAAATCCGATTGATTTTTATTTCCAAAAGATATTACGCATTAGCGAAGTCGAAGAAGTTGAAGAAAACATTGCCCTGAATACTTTGGGAACTATTATTCACGAAACTTTAGAAGCTTTATACACGCCTTTTATTGGCAAGTTTTTGTCCGAAAATGATATTTTAAGTTGCTTCAAATTGTTGGATGCCGAAGTGTTGAAACAATTTAAATTGGTTTACAAAGAAGGCGAAATCAAGAAAGGAAGAAATCTTTTGGCTTTTGAAGTGGCCAAACGCAATGTCTCGAATTTTTTAAAATTTGAATTAGAAAGTATTAAAAATGGAGAAGCAATAAAAATACTTCATTTAGAAAAAGGGTGTGAAAGAATCCTTGAACATCCGAGTTTGCCGTTTCCGATAAAAATTGCTGGAAAAGTAGATCGAATTGAAGAGCGCAATGGTATTATCCGAATCATAGATTACAAAACCGGAAAAGTAGAAAAGCCGAACGTTACATTAAAATCTTGGAAAGGATTGACGGAAGAAATCAAAAACGACAAGATTATTCAGGTATTGGCGTATGCTTTTATGTATGAAAAGGAAGTAAATGCTAAACCAATTGAAGCGGGAATCATTTCATTCAAGAATTTAAAATCTGGATTTTTACCTTTCAGTTTCAAAGACGGAAAAGAAGAAAACACTACTATTGATTCGTCAATTTTAAATGATTATCTGGAACAAATGGTTTTGTTGCTGAATGAAATTTTGGATGAGGGAAAACCTTTTGAAGAAAAGATTTAAATTCCTTTAAAAAAACCCAACAAAACATCCTTCAATTCGTCTCGATTTTCGATGTGGCTCATATGTCCGTCGGGCAAAGTGATTAGTTTGACAGCGGTTTCTTCTATTTGTTCTAATGCGGTTTCGTAAATTAATACAGGATCTTTTTTGCCCAAGATGAGCATTTTGGGGTAAGGAGTGAGATGCAATAAAACTTCTCGGTCTTTACGAATTTTCATTCCTTCGAGTGAAGCTACAACTCCTTGTAGAGGAGTTTTCAAGGCTTCGATTTTTACCTTTTCGATTTCGTCAATTAATCGTTCGCAATTGTCGGGGCTGAAAAGATTGGCAATCGAAAGTCTGATAAAAGTGGTATAATCTTTCTTCACCGCTTTTATGGCGCGATTCCTGTTGGCTTTTCGTTCCTCGCTGTCGGCTTTGGAAGTTGAATTTAGTAAAACCAAACCTCTTACATTTTCAGGATACAATTCGGCGTAAGCCAAAGCCACATAACCACCCATAGAATGTCCGACAAAAACGGCTTTTCGGATTCGTAATTTGGACAAAACAGCCTGAACTATTTCGGCGTTGTCTTCCATAGAATGAACGTAGCCCAAACATTCCGTTTCGCCGTGACCCAGCAAGTCTATTGTTATGATACGGTATTTTTTGCTTAATTCTGGAACTAAATCCTGCCACATTGTTTGGTTTTCCAAAAAACCGTGAAGCAACACAACAGTATTGCCTTTTCCAGTATCGGAATAGGAGATTTTCGTGTTTTTGTAGAGGATTTGATTCATTGTTTTAAACTTGGAGCAAAAATAAGGCTAAAATTTATAAACCATATAAGAAATTCAAGTTCATATAAGAAAATATTTAAGGCACTTAAATACCTTTATGGTGGAATAAAAAACGGCTCACATTGCTGCAAACTGTTTCTTTCTTGTCATTTCGACGAAGGAGAAATCACATAACGAGAGCAACTAATGAGATTTCTCCTTCGTCGAAATGACAAAGTGAGGTTGGAACTCAGGGCTAAAATTTATTATCCCCGTCCAATAAATTACCTAATCCGCCAAGTAAACTACCTTCTTCACGACTATTTCCTCCTGCTCTAGGTGCTGAAGCAATAATTCGATCGGCAAGACGACTGAAAGGCAAGGATTGTATATAAACAGTTCCAGGACCGCGCAGCGTAGCATAAAATAAACCTTCGCCTCCAAAAAGGGAATTTTTTATTCCACCAATAAATTCAATATCATAATCGACATCCTTGGTGAATCCTACAAGGCAACCCGTATCTACTTTTAGAATTTCGCCCTCTCTAAGTTCTTTTTTGGCCAAAGTTCCTCCTGAATGTACAAATGCCAGACCGTCTCCTTCGATTTTCTGCATAATGAAACCTTCTCCACCAAAGAAACCACGACCTAATTTTTTAGAAAATTCGATTCCCACTGATACGCCTTTGGCGGCACATAAAAAGGAGCTTTTTTGACAGATGAATTTACCTTCGAATTGTGTTAAATCAATAGGAAGGATTTTTCCGGGATAGGGCGAAGCAAACGAAACTTTGCTTTTGTAATTATTTTGATTGATAAATGCGGTCATAAACAAGCTTTCGCCAGTAAGGACGCGTTTTCCTGCGCTGAGGAGTTTGTCGAAAATCCCAGTTTGTTGTTGGGAACCATCGCCAAAAATGGTTTGCATTTGGATATTATTGTCCATCATCATAAAGCTGCCTGCTTCGGCAATGACAATTTCTTGTGGGTCTAATTCGATTTCAACATATTGCATTTCTTCTCCAAAAATTTGGAAATCTATTTCATGTGCTTTCATTTGTATCTTTTTTTGAATTAAACAATAGGTCTAAAAAAGGATGTAAAAGTTACTGTTTTTTTGTGGATTTTGAAAATGATTGAAATTATAAAGAGATAAAAAAAACGGCTTACATTGTTGCAAACCGTTTTAAATCTAAACTCTTAAATCAGAAATCTAAAATCAAGAATTCATAAGCGTTTCAATCTCCTCAATTTCAATCGGGATATTTCGCATCAAGTTGAAAGGTTCGCCAGTTTCCTGAACGACCACATTATCTTCTAATCGAATTCCGAAACCTTCGGCAGGAATGTAGATTCCGGGTTCTACGGTGAACACCATATTGGCTTGCATTGGTTCGGTTAGTTTTCCGTAATCGTGGGTGTCTAATCCCATATGGTGGGAAGTGCCGTGCATAAAATATTTTTTATAAGCTGGCCAATCTGGGTTTTCGTTTTGCACATCGGCTTTGTCGATAAGTCCCAAACCAAGCAATTCCGAAGTCATTAGTTTACCAACTTCAAAATGATATTGTTTCCAAAGTGTTCCTGGTGTGAGCATTTTGGTAGCTTCGTTTTTTACTCGCAAAACAGCATTGTAAACCGCTTTTTGTCTTTCATTATAACGTCCAGAAACAGGAATTGTTCGAGTTAAATCGCTCGAATAATTGGCATATTCGGCGGCAACATCCAGTAAAATCAAATCTCCGGCTTTGCATTGTTGGTTGTTTTCGATGTAATGCAAAACATTGGCATTATTTCCCGAAGCGATAATTGGAGTATAGGCAAAACCTTTGGAACGATTGCGAATGAATTCGTGAATCAATTCGGCTTCGATTTCGTATTCCATTACGTTAGGTTTTACAAAAGGAAGCAATCTTCTAAAACCTTTTTCGGTAATATCGCAGGCATTTTGGATTAAATCCAATTCTTCGGTTTCTTTTACAGAACGAATGCGTTGCAAAATCGGATTGCTTTTGGCAACCTGATGCGCTGGATATTTCTCTTTCCACCATTTCACAAAACGGGCTTCACGGGTTTCAGTTTCCACTGTGGCGCGATAATGCTCGTTCGTGTTGATGTAAATCGTATCGGAATAGGTCATTAATTCGAACAAAACTTTCTCGAAATCTTGCAACCAATGTACGGTTTTGATTCCCGAAACTTCAAAGGCTCGGTCTTTGGTTAGTTTTTCGCCTTCCCAAATAGCAATGTGTTCGCTGGTTTCTTTCAGGAACAACATTTCTCTTTGGTTTTCGTAAGGTGCATCGGGAAAAAGAAGTAAAATGCTTTCTTCTTGGTCAACACCAGACAAATAGAAAATGTCTCGATGTTGTGCAAAAGGTAAAGTGCTGTCGGCAGAAACGGGATAAATGTCGTTGGAATTGAAAATCGCCACACTATTAGGCTTCATTTGAGCTGTGAATTTGGCGCGGTTTTTTATAAAAAGTTGTCGATCAATTTGATGGTATTTCATAGTATTCTTTATTTGAATTGGAATACCCAAAAGTAGAAACTTTGAAAACAAAAAAGGGAGTTTTAACAAATAATTTTGGTCTTTTGGTAAGAGATTGTTACAAATAAAACTAGAATTTGTAAATGGATTGATTTTAGAAAATAAAAACAAAAATTTGAATAGAAAAAGGGAATTAAACAGGTCTAAAATTAGTGTTAAATCTCAAAAAAGAATAAATATAAATAGCAAAAAAGGTTGTGGTTGACCTCTATTTGCTTTATTTTTGCGTAAATTTTTAATAAATTATATTCAAATTACTTATGGCAAAATCTGCAATATTGAAGTCGTCAATTGCTAAAAAAGTGGCAATGGCGCTTTCAGGACTTTTTTTGATTTCGTTTCTATCGCTTCACTTTTTTATTAATATGGTTTCGGTTTTTAGTGCCGATTCATTTAATGCGATGTCACATTTTATGGGTTACAATCCGTTAATCCAATTTGTAATGCAACCCGTTTTAATAGCTGGTGTTGTTTTTCATTTCGTTATGGGGTTTGTTTTGGAATTAAAAAACCGAAGCGCTAGACCTGTTGCCTATGTGAAATATGATGGTGCAGCAAATGCTTCTTGGGCTTCAAGAAACATGATTATTTCTGGAGTTGTGGTGTTGGCTTTTTTAGGTTTGCATATGTATGACTTTTGGGTACAAGAAATTGCCTATAAGTATTGTTTAGCAAATCCAATAGACGAAACTCGTTATTATGGAGAATTGGTTCATAAATTTGAAAGTCCAGTTCGTACAGGATTGTATAGTGTGGCTTTCGTGTTGTTAGGGTTGCACCTTTGGCACGGTTTCACTTCTTCTTTGCAATCGGTTGGATTCGACAACAAAATAGGGAAGTCATTGCATAAAATCTGTTATGCGTTTGCGGTAATAGTTCCTGCTGGATTTATTTTCATTGCATTATTTCACCATTTTATTAATAATTAATATCAATCTATATAATGAAACTAGATTCTAAAATACCAGAAGGTCACATTTCACAAAAATGGACTGATTATAAAGATCACTTAAAGTTGGTTGCTCCAAATAACCGACCAAAAATAGATATTATCGTAGTAGGAACAGGATTAGCTGGAGCTTCGGCTGCTGCATCTTTTGCTGAAATGGGATATAATGTAAAAGCATTTTGTTATCAAGATTCTCCACGTCGTGCTCACTCTATTGCTGCACAAGGAGGTATCAACGCTGCAAAAAATTACCAAAATGATGGTGATAGTACTTTCCGTTTGTTTTATGATACAATAAAAGGTGGAGATTACAGAGCACGTGAGGCAAACGTTCACCGTTTAGCCGAAGTTTCTGGAAACATTATTGACCAATGTGTGGCTCAAGGTGTTCCTTTTGCCCGTGATTATGGTGGAATGTTAGACAACCGTTCTTTTGGTGGTACACAAGTACAACGTACTTTTTACGCCGCTGGACAAACAGGACAACAATTATTATTAGGAGCTTATTCAGCTTTATCAAGACAAATCGGTTTAGGTCGTGTAGATATGTACAACCGTCACGAAATGTTGGAATTGGTAAAAGTGGATGGTAAAGCTCGTGGAATCATTGCTCGTAATTTGATTACTGGAGAATTAGAAAGACATTCTGCTCACGCTGTAATTATTGCAACAGGAGGATACGGAAACGTTTATTTCCTTTCTACCAATGCAATGGGATCGAATGTAACTGCTGGTTGGAAAATTCACAAACAAGGTGCTTTGTTCGCCAATCCTTGTTACGTACAAATTCACCCAACTTGTATTCCAGTTCACGGAACCAATCAATCTAAATTGACCTTGATGTCAGAGTCATTAAGAAACTCTGGACGTATTTGGGTTCCAAAGAAAAAAGAAGATTCAGAAGCGATTCGTGCTGGTAAATTAAAACCAACTCAAATTGCCGAAGAAGATAGAGATTACTACTTAGAAAGAAAATATCCTGCATTTGGTAACTTAGTTCCTCGTGATGTGGCTTCGAGAGCCGGAAAAGAAGTTTGTGACGAAGGTCGCGGAATTGAGGCTAACGATACGAATGAAGGCGTTTACTTGGATTTCTCTACAGAGATTCAATCTAAAGGAAAACAAACGGCTTACGCCAAAGGAAATCATAATCCTACTCAAGAAGAAATTCTGACATTAGGAAAAAAATGGTTAGAAGAGAAATATGGTAACTTGTTTACAATGTACCAAAAAATCACCGATGAGAATCCTTATGAAACTCCAATGAAAATTTACCCAGCGGTGCATTACACAATGGGTGGAGTTTGGGTTGATTATAACTTGCAATCGACTATTCCAGGTTGTTTCGTTGCTGGAGAAGCGAATTTCTCTGACCACGGAGCGAACCGTTTAGGAGCTTCGGCTTTGATGCAAGGTTTGGCCGATGGTTATTTCGTATTGCCTTACACGGTTTCTAATTATTTGGCTGACGATATTCGTACAGGAAAAATCTCTACTGATTTACCAGAATTCGTAGCGGCTGAAAATAATGTAAAAGAGCAAATTAATAAATTCTTGTCTAATAATGGATCTAAAACGGTGGATCATTTCCACAAACGTTTAGGTCATATTATGTGGAACAAAGTTGGAATGGGTCGTAACGAAAAAGGTTTGACAGAAGCTATTTCGGAAATTGCTGCTTTAAAAGAAGAATTCTACAAAGACGTTTTTGTTCCAGGAAGTGCAGATGAATTGAATCCTGAATTAGAAAAAGCACTTCGTGTTGCCGATTTTATCGAATTAGGACAATTGATGGCTATGGATGCTTTGCAACGTAAAGAATCTTGTGGTGGTCACTTCCGTGAAGAGTATCAAGATGCAGAAGGAGAAACACTTCGTGATGATGAAAACTTCTCGTTCGTAGGAGCTTGGGAAAACAAAGGATACGATATTACAAAATCGGAACTTCACAAAGAAGAATTGAAATACGAGTTTATCAAAATAGCCGCAAGAAATTACAAATAAAAAAATTATGAGCGCAGCAAAAAATATCAATATTACCCTTAATATTTGGCGTCAAAAAAACTCCAAAGCAAAAGGAAAAATGGAAACATACAAATTGAACGATGTCTCTACGGCAAGTTCATTTTTGGAAATGTTAGACCAATTGAACGAACAATTAGTAAACGAAAGACAAGAACCAATCGCATTTGACCACGACTGTCGTGAAGGAATCTGCGGAATGTGTTCTTTGTATATCAATGGACGTGCACACGGACCAGATACTGGAATCACTACTTGTCAGTTGCACATGAGAATGTTTAATGACGGTGATACTATCGTTATCGAACCTTGGCGTTCGGCAGCTTTCCCTGTAATTAAGGATTTGATCGTAGATAGAACTTCTTTCGACAGAATTCAACAAGCGGGAGGATTCGTTTCGGTAAATACTTCTGGAAACACTATCGATGCGAATGCAACTCCAATTAACAAGCAAGATGCAGACAAAGCTTTTGAAGCAGCCGCTTGTATTGGTTGTGGAGCTTGTGTGGCTACTTGTAAAAACGGTTCAGCCATGTTATTTGTTGGAGCAAAAGTTTCTCAATACGCTTTGTTACCACAAGGAAGAATTGAAGCTACAGACCGTGTATTGAATATGGTTCGTCAAATGGATGAAGAAGGTTTTGGTAACTGTACCAATACTGGAGCTTGCGAAGTAGAATGTCCTAAAGGAATTTCTTTGGAAAACATCGCTCGTATGAACAGAGAATTCTTATCTGCAAGTTTGAAATAATAATCTACTTTGTCATTCTGGCAAAGGAAGAATCTAAAAACGCATTCATTAATTTGGATGCGTTTTTTTTTACACCAAACCTTTTTCAAATGCCACACGAACCAATCCAGCGGTGTTTTTTACGCTCAGTTTCTGAATTAGGTTACTGCGGTGTGATTCTACGGTTTTGGTACTAACAAAAAGTTTTTTTGCCATTTCCTCGGTGGTAAATTCTTGAGTTATTAAGGCTAGAATTTCTTTTTCTCGAGTTGTTAATTTTGGAATGAAATAGTTTGAATTTTCAAGTCCAATCGAGTCATTTAGCAGAATGTCACTTATGTTTTTAGGCAAATAGCGATTGCCCAATTGCACTTGTTTTAAAGCTTCGGTTAATTCAGTTTTACTAGTGTTTTTGAGCAAATATCCCAAAGCTCCGTTCTTCAGAATTTGTTTTATAAAAATACTGTCTTCAAAATTAGTTAAGGCTATAATTTTTAATTGAGAATATTTTTCTAATAATTCTTTGCAGGCTTGTATGCCATTTCCGTCGGGTAAATTGATATCTAATAGCAAAATTTCAATAGAAGGGTCTAGTTGTTCGAAGGTGTCTTTTAAGTTTTCAAAAGATTGAACGACTTCAATTTCTTTGTTCGATTTTAGCATTGTTTTTATGCCTTCAATAACAATGGTGTGGTCGTCTGTAATGGCTATTGGAATCATTTTACTTTATTTAAATCTATTGAAATGGTGCAAGAAGTTCCAGTAGAAGAACTGTCGACATCCAATTGTGCGTTAAGAAAATCAATTCTGGTTTTAATGTTTTTATGACCAATTCCAGGAGAAATAACTTTTTTGTCAAAACCGATTCCGTTATCTTCTACGGTTATAAAAAGCTCGTCTTCTCTGTAATTGAATTGAATCAATGCTTCAGTTGCTTTTGAATGTTTTAAAATGTTGGTGACCAATTCTTGAATGATTCTGTAAATAACTGTTTCTGTTTTCTTTGAAAGCGCAATATAATTTCCAAAAAATTGAAAATCAATTTTGAATGTATCCGAAGTGTTTATTTTGATACAATATTCTCGAATAGTTTCTATTAATCCATATTCTAAGATAGACGAAGGCATCAAATTATGCGAAATGCTTCTGACTTGTGCGCAAGATTCGTCAATCATATTGATCACTTTGGATAAATTTTCAGTGTCAATAGCACTCAAACCCGATTCTTCAAGTGTGGATAATCGATATTTTATTGCCGATAAATCTCCGTTTAAACCATCATGAAGTTCTTGAGCAATTCGACGTCGTTCCTTTTCTTCTCCGTCAATCAAAGCTTCTAATTTGGCTATTTCTTGTTGTTGTTTTAAAGTTTCAATTTCTTGGTTTTTAAATTTTTGTCTTTGTTTAAAGAAATACCAAATGCCAAATGAAAACAGAATTAAACCAAGACTCACAATAAAATAAAGTTGCTTTTCTTTTTGACTTTTGATTAAATCTAATTCTTGTTGAATAAGTTTGCTTTCGTTTTTAGTGTATTCTTCAATAATTTGTTGGGTGTTATAATTTTCATTTGATTCGATTTTGTCATTAATGCATATTAATTTTTCTTGTGCTTCTAACAGTTTCTCGGGTTGTGATGTTTTTTTTAAAGATTCTATCGCAGTTTTAAAAAAATACAATTGAAAAGCGTTGTTGATTTTGTATTTTTGGATAAGCCTTTTTCCATTTGCGTATGATTGGTTGAGTTCTTTTATATTGTCTGTAAATGCGTGCATTAAAAAACTGTAATCAATTAGAACTATATCATAAAAATTGCTTTTTAGAGCAGATTCAATACTCTTATTTAAATAATAAACAGCACTATCTTTTACATTTTGTTTGATATAAATTTGACCAAAAGTTTGTTCAATGTTTGGCAAACCTCGTTTACTCTTATTTTTTTTGGCAATAAAATATGCTTTTTTGTTATACCACTTAGCTGAATCTAACTGCTGCATTTCTATTTTCAATTGTGCCAAATTATTGTATATATGTTCTTTTTCAACCGTACTCCTGAGGTGTGTTTTTATGAAAAAATTGGGTTGAAATTGTTTTGATTTCCAAAGTGATTTTTCGGCTTCTTTGTTCTTTTTTAATTCAAAAAGATTAATACCCTTAAAAAAATAACCATTGGCGATGAGTAAACTATCTTTTAAAAATTTTGCCTTTGTAATACATTTTTCAGCTTCATTAATACCAAATTGATAAAGACCATTGTAGTAAAAAAGTTCTGATTGAAGGCTGTGAATAAAAACTATTGTGGTATCAATTTCTTTGTTTGAAATTAATTTTTTTATGAGGTTTAATTGTTTTTGAGCAGCATAAATATCATCATTAGTCAACAACAATTCAGCATTTTGGAAATGTTTTTTAATTTTCAATTCCTTATTATTGTCTTTTTCTATTACAAGAGCATTACTTTTTCTTACTGTATTTTGTGCAGACAAATTACAGTTGAAAAAAATAGCAATTAGATATAAAAACGATTTGTGCATTGCAACTATTTTGATGAGTGTAAAATAAGAAATAAATAGATTGTAATCTACTCTTTTGGTATTAAAAAGGGTAGATTACAATCTATTTATAAAAAACCCTTTACTGTTTAACTATTTTCTTCTGAAAAATACTTTCTTCTGAATAGATTTTGAAAATATAAATACCATTAGAAAATTCAGTTATATCTACTTGAGATGTATTAGTTGTTTTTGTAGCAACAGTTTTTCCTAAAATATCTACTATTTCTATTTTATCTATGGTAAGGTTTTTAGGTGTTACAATGTTTACTGTTCCTAAAGAAGGATTTGGGTAAATTGATATTTCCCTATCGAGTGAGTTGCTGCTTACGCTTAAATTTGCAACATTAAAAACAGAGCTTGTTCCTGTGCAACCATTTGCGTCTGTTATCATTACCGTGTAATTGCCATTTTGTGTGGGAGTAAATGTTTGATTTATAGCGTCAGAAATAGCAGTACCTTCTAAAAACCATTGGTAGGAACCAGTTCCAGTGGTGCTCAAAACAGTTCCGCTTTGACTGATATGTGGAAAATTATATAGATCACCATATTTTCTAAAATGGAAACCACCATCTGATGTCCCTAATGTTGAAGCTGCAATCCACTGTCCATTTGGCAAGACCAAAAGTGAGTTCAAGGCTTGACTTCCTGCGGCTTCCTTTATTTCAATCACACGCAAACCATTGGCGCCAAATGTTGAGTCGGGTGTTCCATCAGCAAGGAAGCGAATGCCACAACTTACAGTAAACGGACTAGCAGGAATACTCCCTCGCACAAGAATTTTCCCGTCGGCAAATAATTGCATACCCGTTGTGTCTCCGCCTGAAACGTAGTGAACCAGTCCTCCTGTACCAAACGTACTGTCTAATGTTCCTGATGGCGTTAAACGTAAAATATCGAAACTCGTATTGTCGAAATTTTTTGACATCAGTAAATTTCCATTAGAGTCAATTACGCTAGTAAGTGGTTTAAAAAATCCAGTTACTGCTATAGCAGCATCATAATAATAACCATTATTTCCATACGTTGTATCTAGTTCGCCCGAAGGCAAAAATCTAGCTGCTAATAAACGGCGATCACTACTAGTTTGAGTACTTGTATATGAGGTTACTATCATTTTTCCGTCTGGGAGTAAATGTCCTTGGGTATTAAGGAAATATCCAAAAGGAGAATTGAAAAAAGCCAAGCCATCAGTATTAAAGCTAGTGTCTAAAGTGCCATCAGTATTAAATCGAGCAATGCCCGACCCAAGTCCACTGCCAAATACTCCGAAACATAATATCTTTCCGTCATCCATAATAAGCACAGAATCAAAACTACCAGCTGCATTAAAAATGGAATGTGATCCAGTTACATTAAAAGAAGTGTCTGGTGTTCCGTCACTATTAAAACGACTAACGTTAGCGCGCTGTTGCGAACCAGCATTTGAAGGAGCTTCTACACCAACACAAACTATTTTCCCGTCAGATTGCAATGCAAAGGCTTTGCCAACGTTTCTTACATTAAAAGTATGACGTAGGCTGCCGTTTGTACCGAAGGATGGATCTAAAATTCCACATTCGTCAAAACGCATCATAGCAATGGCAAAGTCACCACTAACACTTGTAGCAGTTCCACCATAAACAATTTTTCCGTCAGGTTGAAGTAGCAAATTTCCTCCAGATGCACCACTTAAAGGGACAACTAAACGAGATTTATTTGCAAAAAGGGAATCTGGAACAATATTTTGTCCTTTTGCCGAGTTTGTAATAAATAGTACGATAGCAATATTTGCTAATAATAAAAGAGTAATTTTTTTCATAATAAATAGCGTTTAGATTATTGTTTTTATTCCTTAAAAGTTGTTGTTTTATTCTTTTAAAGAATTACTATCGCAAGCTACTCTCATATAATGAACTAATTTTCAGGGTATTTATTGATTTTTGAAACTAAGGGTTTTCCCTGATAAACACGATACGCTGTTGTGACTAATTCTATTTTTTGTAACTTTGATGGTATTTAACAAAAAATGAAAATCGCACTCATCCAATCTTCTTTATCTTGGGAAACCCCAAAAGCCAACCGAAACTATTTCGAAGAAAAGATTAATGCTATTACTGAAAAAATAGATTTGATTGTATTGCCAGAAATGTTCTCCACAGGTTTTACTATGAATCCAAGTGTTGTTGCAGAAACTATGGAAGGTGAAACAGTTCTGTGGTTACAATCTTTAGCGAAAGCCAAAAAAGCAGCTATTACAGGAAGTATAGTCATCAAAGAAAATGATAATTTCTACAACAGATTGGTGTTTGTTTTTCCGTCAGGCGAAATTCAGTTTTATGATAAAAGGCATTTGTTTACTTTGGCTGGAGAAGATAAAATCTATACAGCTGGCGAAGAAAAATTGATTGTGGAGTATTTGGGTTGGAAAATTTGTCCGCTAATATGTTACGATTTGCGTTTTCCAGTTTTTGCTCGAAATGTCGAAGAGTATGACGTATTACTTTATGTTGCTAATTGGCCAAAAGTAAGAATTCAAGCTTGGGATATTTTGCTCAAAGCCCGTTCGGTAGAGAATTTGTGTTATACGATTGGTGTAAACAGAGTAGGATTTGACGATAATAATTTCGAATACAATGGACATTCACAAGCTGTTGATTTTCTTGGTAATTCTGTTTTGGAACCTCAAGAAACCGAAGGTATTTTCATAGTAGAATTGAATAAAGAAAAACTAGTAGAAACCAGAAACAAACTAGGATTTCTTAACGACAGAGATGTTTTTGAATTAAAATCCTGAACTAGTTTTTTTCTTTTTTTCCACTTTCTTTTTGGGTTCTGGAACGTAGGGAAGGCTAACATCAAAAACATGATTTGAATCCCAATTGGCTCGAACGTCTTTTATTTCATTCGAATAATAAATAACCTCTTCCGCTTGGCGTTTTTCTAGGTAATTACCTGTATCCCATTCTTTATTTTTATTATCATCATAAATCATTCGGAGCGAATAAACAGCAGGATCCAAAAAGTTGAATTCTACTTTTGTTTTGCTTTCACAATATTCTGTTGCGACTACATTACCAGCCTGATTGGTCAACTGAACTAATACGGGAAATCGTTTTACGTTTTGCAAACTGACTTTTAAATTACCATAATCTTCTAAGGCTTTTGTACTCAGTTTATAAACTAAGGTGTCATTTGTTTTTTCTAAATAATCCGTCAAAGAACCCGGCATAATCGAAAAAGTATAGGTTTGAGAAAGTTCTTTTTTGAAATCAAATAGTATTTGTTGGTTAAAATCATCATATTTTGCAGTAAAAGGAACTGAAATAGAATCTTTATTAATGAGTTTTATCTTAGAATTGTCAATTTTTGTAATTGGAGTGGCACTTTCCAATACAAATAAATCTCTAAAACTATTACTGCCGTTTTGTAAAGTTGTAATATTTAGGCTGTCTTTTTTCTGTTCTTTAATTCTAAATGTAAAATTCTTGCTGTATTTTCCTTTCGAAACAGCCAAAGAAAGTGAATCTACTTTCAAAGGTTTGTACCAAATTTGAAGGGAATCCTTCTGGGGGAATTTGGTAATGATTATTGGCATATCGGTTTCATTATTTTTTAAAGCTAATTTTATTCCATCCGAATTTCCTTCATACGGAAAAATTAATCTGTTTCCAGAGACTTGACTAGGTTTTAAAGCTTTAAAAGGCAGCACTTCTTTGAATAATTTTAGTTCAAAAACAGTGTCATTTGGAATGGTAATAAACTGATTTTTAAATCCTATTTTATCCTTATCGGAATTAAATTTATTATTTGAACCATAATCTTTCATCGCTACAAGCAAATATTTTCCCTCCTTTAGATTTTCTAATTTAAAAATTTTCAAACTGTCTAAAGTGTTTGTAATATATCGTGGTGTTCCCTTGTAAACCACAGAATCATTGAATTTATCATTGACCTCATAAAGCATTACGGAAACAAAAGACTCCACTTCTTTCTCATAAGCATCTTTTACAATACCTGAAATCGATAATGAATCGATAACAGCACCCGTAGAAAAAACATACTTAAATTGGCTCAAAGGATTTCCTTCATTGTTATCTTCGATACTTTGCCCAAAATTGAAACTATAAGTAGTGTTGGGTTTCAAAGTGTCATTTATTTTTATGGTAATAAATTTACCAACACTTGTAGGTAAAATCAAAGGTTCGTTCTTCATTGGTGGAGAAATAATCAACTGCTTTTTCAAGTCTTTGAGCTTGATAAATTCGTCAAAAGTCAATTTGATTTCAGTTCCTTTAAAATTGGCGCTAAAGTTTTTTGGGTAACTTGATGTCAAAACAGGTGCTATAGTATCTTTCAAACCTCCGGTGATGCTACCTCTTTTGGCACAACTTGCCATTGTTAAAACTAAAAGAAAAAAAATATATTTAAAGTTGTTTTTCAACATAATGAATCAATATTTAGAAGCTACAAAATAACAATTATATTCGCTGTAAAAGAAATGTTTTAAAATTTTATTGGGAAGCTGTTTACTCCCTCAATTCAAATAGTAAATCAAGAATGCGCCATTGCCATACAAACGATGCTAATTTTCGCACCCGGAATTTTCAACAAGGCGTGAGAACAAGCTTCTAAAGTTGAACCTGTTGTGAGCACATCATCGATTAAGAGGAAATGTTTGTTATGGTCTTTCTCTGTGAAAGTGACATCAAAAATAGTGTCGATTCCGTCACTTCTATTCAATAAAGTTTTCTTGGATTGAGTTTTGGAGTAAATATTGCGAACCAATAAATTGGGATTGTACGGAATATTCAAGCCACTAGAAAGTGTTGTTCCAAAATTAGTTACCTGATTGTAACCCCTTTCCCTAAGTTTTCTTTTGTGCAAAGGCACTGGTATAATTTCATCGACAGATTGTAGTATTTCTAAATCTTTCAAATCATCGGCATACCATTCGCCTAAAACCGTTCCGATTTCTTCTTGTTTTTTGTATTTCAGATTGTGAATTAATTCTTGAACGATTCCCTTTTTATGAAAATACAACAAGGCCGATGTATATTCTAAAGGAATTCGACCGTAAAACTTTTTGAAGGCCTCGTTTTCGGGATTCAAATGATGATTCGTTAATGGAAGATTGTGTCGGCAAAGGGTACAAATCACATTTTCATTCGACACCAAAAACGAATGACATCCAGCACAAACGGGAGGAAAAAACAGATTGATTAGGGTTTGAAACATAAAAACGCCAAATTTTCATAAAAATAGCGAAATCTAGGGTTCAAACTTTAAAAATGTTTCTTTTTTTAAGTTCACTTTTTATATTTTTGCACCACTATGGCAAAACAAGAAGATTTATTTAAGAATGTAGTTTCGCACGCAAAAGAATACGGATTTATTTTTCCGTCAAGCGAAATTTACGATGGTTTAAGTGCGGTCTATGATTATGCACAAAACGGAGTAGAATTAAAAAAGAACATACGCGAATATTGGTGGAAAGCAATGGTTCAAATGAACGATAATATCGTTGGTTTGGATGCTGCTATTTTGATGCACCCAACGACTTGGAAAGCATCGGGTCACGTTGACGCCTTCAACGATCCATTGATAGACAACAAAGATTCGAAAAGAAGATATCGTGCCGATGTTTTGATTGAGGATTATGCCGAAAAGCTAAATCTAAAAGCAAAAAAAGAAATCGAAAAAGCAAAAACTCGTTTTGGCGATGCGTTTAATGAGCAAGAATTCATTACAACCAACGCCAGAGTGGTGGAATATTTGGCTAAAGAAAGAGAAATTCTAGAAAGAATGGGACGCTCTTTGGGCAATGGCGATTTAGAAGACGTAAAAGCTTTAATCGAAGAATTAGAAATTGCAGATCCTGAAACAGGTTCTAGAAATTGGACCGAAGTGCGTCAATTCAATTTGATGTTTGGTACCAAATTAGGCGCTTCTGCAGATACCGCAATGGATTTATACTTGCGTCCAGAAACAGCTCAAGGTATTTTTGTGAACTTCTTGAATGTACAAAAATCAGGAAGAATGAAAGTGCCTTTTGGAATTGCCCAAACTGGTAAAGCGTTTAGAAACGAGATTGTTGCGAGACAATTCATCTTTCGTATGCGTGAATTTGAACAAATGGAAATGCAATTTTTTGTGCAACCAGGAAAAGAAATGCAATGGTACGAACATTGGAAAACCGCTCGTTTGAACTGGCATTTATCTCTTGGTTTAGGAAAAGAGAACTACCGTTTTCACGATCACGAAAAATTAGCACATTATGCCAATGCGGCTGCCGATATTGAGTTTAATTTCCCTTTCGGTTTCAAAGAATTGGAAGGAATTCATTCTCGTACGGATTTCGATTTAAAAGCCCACGAACAATATTCAGGTAGAAAATTACAGTATTTTGATGCTGAATTGAACCAGAATTATGTGCCTTATGTAGTGGAAACTTCAGTTGGTTTGGACAGAATGTTTTTGGCTATTTTCTCCACTTCGTTAAAAGAAGAAACATTAGAAGACGGTTCAACAAGAACGGTGTTGAAATTACCAGCGGTTTTAGCACCAACAAAAGCTGCTATTTTGCCATTAGTCAAAAAAGATGGATTGCCAGAAATCGCACATAAAATCATTGATGATTTGCGTTGGGATTTCAATGTGGCTTATGATGAAAAAGATGCTGTAGGACGTCGTTATAGAAGACAAGATGCTTTAGGAACTCCTTTTTGTATCACAGTCGATCATCAAACTATCGAAGATCAAACGGTAACCATTCGTCATAGAGATTCGATGAAACAAGATCGTGTTGCTATTGCTGATTTGAAATCAATTATTGAAAATGAAGTTTCGATGAAAAATTGGTTGATGAAAATGTAATCGTAAGATTCAATTATATAAAAAAGGCTTCTCAAAATTTAGAAGCCTTTTCTGTTTTATTAAAATCTGTAGCCTAACGTAATTCCGCCGCGCCCAACAATTTCGAAATCTGTATCGCTGCTATTGAATAAATTGCGACCAACTCCTCCGTTTATTTCAAAAACAAATCCTTTTTGGGTTACCCATTTTGCTCCTAATCCAAAACCAAGAGCGAAATCAGTTCTAGTAACATCGTCATAACTTGAATAATTGGTTTCTGGAGTATAAATGGAATCATCATAAGAATTTAACATTCCAAAACCTTCCACAAAAAATCCTGCGGCTGCTTTTTTACCAAAATAAAAGCGGTAATAAGGAGTAAGACTAAAATTCACATTGATTTCATTCTCATAAGGCACGAAAAGGGAAACCCCAACTCCAGATTCTTCATTTAGCAAATGTTCATAAGTAACTTCCAATGCTCCAGCTACTAAAAACAAGGCATTTCCTTTAATTTCATTCTTTGGAAAATCAATTTTTTCTGTTTCTTGGCTATAACCAATGGTAAGTACAGCAAAACAAATAAGGATTAATAATTTTTTCATTTTATGTTTTTTTATGCCAAATGTATAAATAATTTCTGATTTTTATTTTGTGTTATAATTAATTTATTAAAGAGAATAAATTATTCCCATTTTCCTTTACTCACAATGTCTTTTAGTTAAGATAATAAACAGGAGTTGTCACGTTCATTTATTCATAAATGATAATAAAGAAGAAATAAAACTCTAAACTTATTGACATTGTACCTGCGCTTTATCAGATTTATTTGCACTTCAACTAAATGTGTTAACATTTGTTAACAAAATATCAACAACATCAACGGAAAATGATGTAAATGTTTATTTTTAGCATGTTAAATCAGCTTATTATAATAAAAAAAGAGTGTTATTTAATTAGTTTCCCCAAAACTACAAGTTAACTTAATGTTTTAAAGGTTATACCTTGAACTTCTAATGTTATGCCTAACAAATTAGGACAAAACATTGATGAATTACCCGTACATTATTATTGACGACGATCAAGAAAGTGTTTTGAAAACTAAAGCAATTGCTGATGGTTTTTCGGAGCTTGTCTTTGTAGCTTCGGCAAATAACTATAAGGATGGATTAAATTTAATTCTAGAACATTCTCCCAAATTAATTTTTCTCGAAATTGACCCGGCCGATATGTCGAGCAATTTATCGTTGGCACTCATTAATGAATTGTATCGGTATCTAAAAGTAATTCCCAAAATAATCATTACTACAGGCAAAAAAGATTTGGCCTTCGAAGCCATACAATATGAAGTGGCTGATTATATAATTAAACCGTTGCAACGAATTGATTTTATAAAATCGATTCTTAAAATAAAAAAATCAATAGGAGAAGATGATGTTTTTGTTACTCAAAATCAAATTATAACAACCCCCAAAGAACTCAAAGTAGAAAAGCCTCAAATTCCTGTTGATTTACAAGAGCCCGTGGAAGAAGAAATTTTATTTCTAAATGAAAACGACGAAGAGCTTTTAATTGAACAACCGCAAACTACTTCTGAAGATACAATAGAAAAAGATACAACAGAAGAAGAAACAACAGAAGAAGAAACAACAGAAGAAGATATCGCAGGTCTCGATGAAATAGAAGATTCGTTTGAAGAACAAATTCCAGAAACTTATGTCCAACAACCAAATCCAAATATTGAACAACCTCTAGTATTATGTATTAAATCTTATGGAGATTATCGATACATTGACGCTAGTGATATTTGCTATTTTCAAGCCGATAATAATTCAACCGATATCCATTTAAACAATGGTGAAATGGTTACTGCTTTCAAAACATTAAAACATTTTGAAGGAGTTTTGCCATTTCCTTTTGCCAGAATCCATAATAGTTATATTGTAAACCGTAGCTATATTTCCAGAATTCACACCGGAAATGCTGTCTGTTATATTAAAAACACTACAACAAAACTTCCATTTTCTAAATCTTATAAGGAAAATGTAGATTTAATTATCTCTGAATTTGCCAATGGCAATTATTTGGAAATTTAAAAATATCCATCCACCCATATTTGAGTATCATTCACTATCAAACGGACGCATTCTACCACAAACGCCCGTTTTCAGAGCTGTAATTGAGATATGCTATGTAGTTTTACACCGTGAATCTGTCGTAATTAATGGCTTCACACTAACCAAGTAAAAACTTATTAGCAATATAAAAAACCCAAATTATGAAAAAATCTATTTTATCAATCGGATTATTAACTTTAGTAATGATATTAACTTCTTTCACTACACCTGAAACTACAACCGAAAGAGTTGGTCAAGGAGCTGCAGGAGGAAATGTAAGATTAGATCGTGTTGGTCAAGGAGCTGCAGGAGGAAATGTAAGATTAGATAATGTTGGTCAAGGAGCTGCAGGAGGAAATGTAAGATTAGATAATGTTGGTCAAGGAGCTGCAGGAGGAAACGTGAGATTAGACCGTGTTGGTCAAGGAGCTGCAGGAGGAAACGTGAGATTGGATTAAAATCTTTGCAATTTACCGTTAATTTATAATAAACTTATTTAAGGCTATCAAAATTGATAGCCTTTTTTTATGTGGATAATTTTATTTTAGTATTTTTGACACCATTCAAAACAACTAATTGAAAAATAACTACTACATAATATTGTTTTTATTGCTGAACATTATTGGTTGTACCAAAAAAAA
>ERZ795056.1261-NODE-1261-length-29787-cov-47.032490_pt1 | contig 29787 bp, 25 predicted proteins | sample MGYA00375140_ERZ795056 | MGnify/ENA primary metagenome ERZ795056 (study PRJEB30185, sample SAMN05720227) | activated sludge metagenome | isolation source: Anaerobic digester | place: USA | collected 2015-03-09 ... | reverse complement strand
GTGCCGTCAAAACGCCCAGCAAGGCCGGACAGGACGCGGCGCTCGCTGCCGAGCTATGGCGACGCAGTGAAACGTGGGTTGCGTAGATCTCGGCAATTACGTTTTGCATTCAGATTTACAGCTTTTATGCTCTAACGACAGACAGGCGGTCGTTATGTGTAATTTTGCGCTTAAGTCGACTTTCAAGAAATAGTGCCACAAACGACCGCCCGGCAGTCGTTCGCGCCAAAAAGCCATAGGCGGCGAGTTGAATTGACGCAAGGGTGCGTGCTGCTGGGTACGTTGTGACACAACGTAGCCTCGATTGACAGAGTCCAAGCGACGCAAATCTGGAATTACTCGTCCACTTTCCCGCGCAGCGCCTTGACCTGGCCACGAATGCTCTTGCCCTCCAGCCGACGCTTTTTTGAGCCGAGGGTCGGGCGCGTGGCGTAGCGTTTAAGTGGCGGCGTGGCGACACTTTGTACGAGGGCATGCAGCCGTTCGATCGCCTCGCGCTTGTTCGCTTCTTGCGTGCGCTGTGTTTGCGCCTTGATCACCAGTTCACCGTCGGTGGTGATGCGTGAGTCGGCAAGCGCTAACAAGCGCGTCTTCACACCCTCCGGCAAACTCGACGCCGCCACGTTAAAGCGCAGCTGCACGGCCGACGACACTTTGTTGACGTTCTGGCCGCCCGCACCTTGCGCGCGAATCGCGGTGATCTCTATCTCGTGTACGGGAATGACAATGCGGGGCATGGGAGAAGGTAATGACTTGGGCTTGGCGTGCGGTCGCGCAAGGCTAACCTAACGCCGCTCGGCCCGTGGCGCGCGCTGACAACGCGATCGCGCCGATCAACACGACTGCGCCGACCACCGGAAGCCACGCGTAACCCGCGCCTGCGATCACCGCGCCGCCGAGCGACGTGCCGACGGCTTGCCCAAGATAAATCATGCTCGTGTTGAGTGCGATGCTCGCGCCGGCAAGCTCGGGCGACGCCGCTACGAGCCTCGCTTGCTGCGACGAATTGTTGGCAAACACGCCAGCTCCCCACGCCAGTGCACCGACGACAAACCCGACCCACCACGAACCCACTGCCGCGAGTGTGATCATGCCCGCCGCCATCGCAAAGAGTGAAACCTGCACATTCGACGCCGCCCCGGCGCGCGCAATTCGCCGCGTCGCCCACACATTGCCAATCACGCCAGCGACGCCGAACAAAACCAAAGCGAGCGATAGCGTGTTTGGCGATGCATCAAGCCGGAAACCCACAAACGGAGCGATGTACGCAAAGGTGGTGAACTGACCGGACGCCGAGGCAGCAGTCACTAGCAATATCGCCACCAACGCCGGGTGCCGAAATACGCGCCCCCACGCATCGCGAGAGAGCGAAGCGCCATGTAGCCCCCGTGGCACCACACGAAGCATCCACACGACCGCAACCACGCACAGCAGCGAAAACAACCCAAACGTGGCGCGCCATCCGATGTGCGCGCCGAGCCACGCCGACAACGGTGTGCCGGCCACCGAGGCGACTGACCAGCCGAGAAAAATTGCAGTGATCGCGCCCGCGCGTCGCTCAGGCGGTATGACAAGTCCCAACGTTGCTGCGGCCTGCGGCGTGAACACCGCCGCGCCGAGCATCGTCACCGACCGGATAACGATCAGACTCACCAAATTTGGCGAAAACGCGGCGAGCGCGTGCCCAACTGCGTACAGTATCAATGAGCCCGCAAGCACCGTACGCCGGTCGATGCGCGATGTCAGCGTGGCCAAAATCGGCGACCCGAAGCACATCAGCACCGCCGCGACAGTGATGAGGAGCGCCGTCTGCGGCACGGTCGCGGCCAAGTCGTTTGACAAAACCACGAGCAGGCCCGGCGCCATCATCACACCAGTGCCGATGACAAAATTTCCGAAGAGGAAGGCGTAGACGTACGAGCGCTCGCTCGTTGCGATGGACTCAGACTTTGGCGTGTTTGACAAAACGTCCCACCCATAGTCCCGTCAAAATCGCAAGCACCAATGCCACCGACGCGCCAGCAAACACGCCACGCGGCATCTGGTGATCCATCATGTAACCAAACAGCAGCGGCGCGACCGCGAGACCGACATCAAGGCCCGAATACACCGCGCCGTACACGCGTCCGGTTGCGCCTTTGGGCGTTGCTCGCTTGATGAGCAAATCGCGCGACGGCGCGGCCATGCCAACACCAAAACCCGAAAGCGTCACCAGCGCTACCAACACAAACGCGCCGTAATTTCCCACGAATGCGCTCGCTGCCAGCGCGAGTGTCAACGCAGAAATGCCCAGCGCAATCGCCACGCCTTTGTCCGGGTCCCACCATCCGCGGCTCACGGCAAAACCACCCAGCACTTGCCCGATGGCTCCTACGATCATGTAGCCCGACAATGCCGCCGCAGCCGTGGTGAGTGGCACGTTCGCGATCGCCTGCAACGCTGGCGTCGAGAAGTTTTGTACAGCGCCGAGTGGAAACGTGAGTACAAAAAAGAACAGCCAACACACCCACACCACCGGCAGCTTCAGAAAGGCCAGCGCGCTTTCGGGGTTCGTTGCGCTGCCAGCACTTATCGCGGCGCGAGTCGTGTGCGCGGTCGGTGTGGACAGAGACTCGCGAAACACAAAACACACAGCCAACACAACGAGCGCGTAAACACCAGCGGAGGCCACCGCCACACGCCACGTAAACGCCGAAGCCAAGCCCACCAAAAACACCGCCGCGATCGCCCAACCGAGGTTCCCGCTGATGCCATGCACGCTGTAGGCGTGGCCTAGGCGCTTCGCTGAAATACGCTGATTCAAAATCGAAAAATCAATCGGATGAAAAGGCGAATTGGCGAAGCCTGCAATGGCCGACGCGATCACCAACCCCAGGTAACTTTGCGCGGTCGCCGCAGTAAAGGCGGCGATCGCAAAGCCGAATAGTCCTGCGAACATCACCGGTCGGGCACCAATTCGATCCACCAAAAAGCCGGACACCGCCTGCCCAGTCGCAGAGATCACAAAAAACACCGTCGCGACCGACCCAAGTTGCGCAAAAGTCAGCTCGAAATCCTTCGCCAGCCAAGGGAAGACCGTCGGCAAAACAATTTGGAAAAAGTGGGAGGTGCCGTGGGCGAGGCCAACGACGCCCATCGTCGTTGCATCCGCCCGAAAAGAGGATTCAGGCGCGGCTACTGTGTTGTTCATTAGGTAAGCTTACAGCTATGACACCTCCTAACCTGCTCCCCCGTTCCGGTGGCCAACTGGTCGCCGACGCTTTGATTACGCACGGCGTTGATACCGCCTTTGGCGTGCCCGGCGAAAGCTACCTCGCTGTGCTTGACGGCCTCTACACGCACCGTGAAGATTTTCGTTTTGTGATTTGTCGGCAAGAAGGCGGCGCGGCGTTCATGGCCGAGTCGTACGCGAAACTCACCGGCAAGCCCGGCGTCTGCTTGGTCACGCGCGGTCCCGGCGCGACCAACGCGGCCATTGGTGTGCACACGGCGCATCAAGATTCGTCACCGATGGTGCTGTTGATTGGGCAAGTGGGCAACGACTTCGTGGAACGCGAAGCGTTTCAAGAGTTGGACTATCGACGCATGTTTGGGCCGATGGCGAAATGGGTGGCGCAGATTGACGACCCCGCGCGCGTGCCGGAGTACATGGCGCACGCCTTCCAAACGGCGACCAGCGGGCGTCCGGGACCCGTGGTGCTGGCGCTGCCGGAAGACATGTTGTCGGGCAGCGCAACGGTGGCCGATGCGCGTGCGTATCGCGCCGTGCAATCGAGTCCGTCGGTCGCGCAAATGGCCGAGATGAAATCACTCCTCGCGAACGCGAAAAATCCGTTCGTGATTTTGGGTGGTTTCGGTTGGAGCAAAGACGCCGCGCGGCAACTGCGTGAATTCGTCGAAGCGAATGATTTGCCCGTGGGCTGCGCCTTTCGCTTTCAGGACTGTTTTGATAACACGCATCCGAACTACGCGGGCGACGTGGGCATCGGCATCAACCCTAAGCTCGCTGCGCGCGTGAAAAACGCCGACGTGGTGCTGTGCATCGGCGCACGTTTGGGCGAGATGACGACCTCGGGCTACACCTTGTTTGATGTGCCCCTGCCAAAGCAAAAACTCATTCATGTGCACAACGACCCGACGGAGCTGGGGCGTGTGTATCAAGCGGAGCTGATGATCGCGTCTGGCGTCAATGAGTTCTGCGCGATGTTGGGCACAACTGCTTCTGCAAAAGGCGCAACGACGGCAACCGCCGTGAGCGCAGAAGTGAACGCGTGGCGTGGCGAACCGCCGCTCTACAAGAACCGCGCAACGCCCGCCAAACTCAACCTTTGGCAGGTCGTACAGACGCTCAAGCGCCTTGCGCCAGCGGACGCCATCGTCACGAATGGCGCAGGAAACTTCGCGACGTGGGCGCACCGCTTTTGGCCGTACGCGGGCATCGAGTCCTGTGGCAAATCGCAGCTCGCGCCGACGAGCGGTGCGATGGGCTACGGCGTGCCCGCAGCAGTCATGGCCGCCATCGTCGCGCCCGAACGCACCGTGATTAACTTCGCGGGTGACGGCGATTTTCTAATGACTGCGCAGGAGTTGGCTACCGCCGTCCAATACGGCGGCGCGCCGATCTGCATCGTGTTCAACAACGGCATGTACGGCACCATTCGCATGCATCAGGAAAAAACCTTTCCCTCGCGCGTGTACGGTACGCAGCTCGCAAATCCGGACTTCGCAAAATACGGCGAAGCGTTTGGCGGTGCGGGGTTCACAGTCACGACGAATGCGGAGTTTGACGGCGCATTTGCCGCAGCGCTCGCGCATACGCGCACTAAACGCAAGCCTGTTGTGATCGAGCTCAAAGTCGATCCGCAAGACTTAACGCCCGGTGCAACGATGGACGCAATTACCGCCGCTGCGCAAAAGGCGTAGCCGTTTCGCGCGCGGCTAGGCGACGACTTCGCGTCGCTTTGTTCCCGTTGTAGGCGACGACTTGGCGTCGCTCGCGTGCCACGGGGAAGCGCGGCCAAGTCCGCGCCTACAACGTAATTTGCCCTGGCCAAATCCACAGCGCGCCTGCCGTCATGATGACGTAGCGCGAAAACTTTCCGAGTGCACCGTAGAAGAAGCACTGCCAGAACGGCAGCTTGAGCCATCCCGCGACCGTCGCGAGTGGGTCGCCGATTATCGGCAAGAACGCAAAGAAGCAGGCCTTCGGGCCGAGTCGTTCCAGCCACGCCAGCGCCTTGGCTTGCACCGACGAATGCTTGTAATTTTCGTACACCTTTTTCGCGCCAAAACCCATCCACCAGTTGATCGCACCGCCGAGTGCATTGCCAGTAGTCGCCACCAAGATCGCAGGCCAGAACAGTTCGGGATTGAGCTTGACCAATCCGAAGACCGCCGGTTCGGAGCCAAGCGGCAACAGGGTCGCCGAGACCAGCGCAACGAAAAATACCGTCGACAAGCCAAACTTCGGCAGCGCCAAAGCCTGCAAAACGCCAAGAAACCAAGATTCGATCATCGTGTCATTTTGCCCTTTTAGGTTTGAACGACAGGATGGCGCTTGATTGCAACTGTAGCGTGCGCTACAGGCGCATCCGCATCACTACTGCGTGCCTGACTTCGTTTTAGGTTGTAGGCGACGACTTGGCGTCGCTGCGCGCCACGAGGGATCAGCGCCAAGTCCGAGCCTACCATCGTTCGGCTTATCAGCTTTATGGCTTCGCCCGCTGAAAGGCGGTCGTTCTAGCCGATTTTCCTGATATGTCGATAAGCAACGAAAAGCCGCTGTAACCACCACCCAGCGGTCGATAGAGCCAAAAAGCTAATGCCACAAACTAAGTATTCGCCGCCAGCGCTTCGAGCGCACGCGCGAGGCGCGCCTCGCCGATGCCCGTAACAACCGCAGCGCGCGCGCCAACCGTCGCCAGCGCCTTGTCAATCGCCGAGTCCACACGCGCTCGCGCGGCTTCGCCGTCGCGCTGCCAATCGGGCGACCACGCAACGTCTGTCGCTGTTTTTAGCGTCAGCGCGTAGCGCGCGTGCAGCTCGCGTGCACGCGGGTACAGACTTTCGTCGCCGAAAACGATATCGCTGTAAATCGCGGTAAGCAGCGGCGCGGTGTCGCAAAAAACGTAAGGCGCACCGCTGCGCTGTGCCTCGAGGAAGGCGGCGCGCTCGTGAATGACCTGTGTTTCGAGAATCAACGCTTGCTCATGTTGGGTCGGCGTGCGTTGATGCGCGTCGCAAAATTCACGCAAATATTCCGGTACCCACGGCGCGTGGAAGTGCGCCGCGAGCTGCTGCGCGAGCGTGGTTTTTCCGGTGCTCTCTGCGCCGATGATGCAGACGAGTTTGGGCGAAGGCGCGGTCATTTCGCTGCGTGAAATCGCTGCCGCCAACCGATCCAGCCCCACACAGCGAGCGCGAAGAATATGACGTAGAGGAGGGCCGTGAGGTAGAGCGTCTTGTAAGCAAAGAGCGCAACGCTCACCGCGTTCACAATGAGCCACACCAACCAGTTTTCAACGAACTTTCGCGCGAGCAGCACGGTGCCGACGACACTGCCGGCCGTGACGAAACCATCGGCCCACGGTACGTCGGAGTCGGTGATGAACCGAAGCAAAATTGCGCAGGTGAACCACAGCGCCGCCCAAGACGCGACGAGGTTTCGCCATCCCGAAGCGTCAAGCCGCGCGATGGTCAGCGGCACGGACGAGTCGCCACGGTGTCCGTGCAGCCACTGCCACCAACCCCACACCGCTGTGACCGCAAAAAAAACGTTCACGCTTGCATCGCCGTAGAGTTTGCTCGCATAGAAAAGCCACGCATAAAGGATGCTTGCGACGATGGTGAGCGGCCACCCCCAATGAATCTCGAACACATTGCAGGTGATGTTCGCCAGTGCGAGCACAAACGCGATCACCTCAAGCCACGTGACTGCGGCGCCGAGTAAGGTGAATGCAGTGGCAAGCATGGATTAGAAGTCGAGCGCGACACTTAGGCGCGTTGTGCGCGGCGTCGACGGGAACAAATAAATGCCGCCCCAGTACTGCGTTGGTGCCTCGCGCCAATAGCTGCGGTTGGTCAGGTTTTCCACATTCAAGCGCCACAGTGTGGACTTGCCCAGAAGCTTGACCTGATACCGCGCACCGAGGTCAAGCTGCCATGAGCTAGGTAGCGTCACGCTGCCGTTTGCGGTCACAGTTTTTCCGGTTTCGTATGTGCCCAATGCGTTCAAGGCAAAGCCCGGCAACGCGGAGACCTTGTAGTCCGCAAACACAGATGCTTTGGTGCGCGGCACGTTGGTGACGCGCTGTCCAAGGAGCGCCGAATCGACGGCCTTAGTGAATTTCGCATCGAGCACTGTGAGGCTCGTTTGAATCGAGAGCGCGTCGGTTACTCGGCCGGTCGTCGTCAGTTCGACGCCGCGATGACGCGCTTCTTTCCCGCCGGCAATGCGCGTGGGCACAGCGCTCGCGTAAACGTCATCCGCATACGGTTTATCGATATTGAACAATGCGGCGGTTACGAGCGTCCGCGCGTTGGTTTGCCACTTGATGCCCACTTCCGTTTGCTCGCTTTTAAGCGCCGGCAAGCTTTGGCCGTAATTCGTAAATCTCGATGCGCGGTTGGGCACGACTTCTAGCTCCGCACCTTGGCCCCAAGACGCATAGAGCATCGTCGAAGTCGACGGCGACCATGACACACCGGCCCACGGCGTCGTCACCGTTTGTTCATACGACACCGCGCGCGAACCATCGCTCCTCTCGCTGCTCCGATTAAGGCGCGAGACGCGCACACCGGCGAACGATTGCAGGCTCGTTGTGAGCGTCGATTGCAGGCTCGCGTAGCCTTCAATCGCTCGCTCACGCGTGTTGGTGTTTAGTTCCAACTGCGTACTATCCGACGGCAAAATCGTGGGAACGTAAATGTTGGTAGAGCCTACGTAGTTGTATGCCTGAAGCGGCGGCAGATCGCTCGTCAGACGGCGACCCGCCAAACCGAATCGTGCCGTGTGCCGCACGCCACCAGCGCTGAATTTGCCATCGACGTGTGCGTCCCAGCTCGTGATTTTTCGCTTCTCGTTCTCGCTCCGAAAATCGTAAACATCGACGTCGCCGTTGGCGCACAGTCCCGGATATACATAGTTTGCCGCGTTGCTACAGCCATCTGGAAACGCGAGGCGATCATTGATGCGGCTCTGCTGCATGTTCGCAGAAATTCGACCTTGCCAGTCGGCGTTGAAGCGATGATTGATCGCAACTTCAGCGGTTGTTGTCGTCGCTTGAAATGGCTGCGACCACGATTGATTGTTCAGGTTCAAGCGCTCCTTGACGGGGGGCAGCGTGTCGCCCACGCCGTCGCCATCGGCATCCAAGAGGCCAAGCCCCGGCACCGAAGGTTGCGACTTGCGGTGATATTCGAAATCGGCCGATAGCGACGTTTGCGAGGACAAGTTGGTGGCGAGCGCGAGGCTCACGAATTGACGCGAACCATCTGCGCGATCAAATTGCGTGTGCAGGCTTTCAGCCGCCACGTTCAAACGCACGCCCACGTTGGCGACTTGCGCGTTCGCGTCCACATGCGCCTTGGCGCTGCCGCGCTCGTCCAGGCCGACATTCACCGTGGTGAATGGCTCTTTGAGCGGCACTTTGGTCACGTAATTCACCAAACCGCCCGGTGCTGACACGCCCGACTGCATGCCCGCGACGCCCTTCAAAATCTCAATGCGCTCTTTGTTCTCGAGCGCAATCGGCGCGTAGTTCGAGCTGGCTAATCCGTTGCGCCGAAAGTTTCCCGCTTGATCGAGCAAAAAACCACGAATCGACAAGCTCTCGATGTAGCCCGTCGTGTTGTATGCGTCGGCTAGTGAAGCGTCGAGCTTCAACACTTGCGAGAGCGTTTGTGCGCCGGTGCTCGCCAGAAGGTCCGCGCCAATCACTGTGATGCTTTGCGGAGTCTTGGCGAGCGGCGTGCTAAAGCCGCCGACGTCCGCGTTTTCAGCGTCGAGAATCGGCGCCGATTTCGCGGTGACCGTGATCGGTTCAACGCGTTGCGGCGCCGCCGCTTGGCTTTGCGCGAACGCAGTGGACGCTGCGGACGCAGCAGAAATGGCCGCAAGCGCAGCCACGATTGGTTTCAGAGTCAGAGCCATTGAAATTCCTTCAATCGACGGCAGGGGTGAGGCACAGACACGTCCGACCACGAAGGCGGATAAGTTCGGCGACGCTTCCCTGCGCAAGTATTACCTTGATCAAGTTCCAGGGTGTTATCTCAGCCGAGGCCCATAAGAAGTATGAGCTCCAGCACCCCTAGCGTGTATTGGCATGTTTTTGGCATGCCAGCGGGAATTATAGTGGCGCAGGTTCGCTTAAACTCGCGGCTGTAAAAAAATCAGCGCTTGCGACGAACCGCATGCGCGTACGCTAATTATTCAAACGGAAACGAGGGTTTCGGGATGCTGCTCGGTTTTGTCTTTCTCTATTTGCTGGTCACGATTGGCATTGGTTTGTGGGCCGCCAAACGGGTGAAAAACACGGCGGACTACGCGATTGCGGGTCGCCATTTGCCGCTCATCATGATTGTCACGACCACGTTTGCAACGTGGTTTGGCAGTGAAACGGTGCTCGGCATCGGTGCAAAGTTCGTGCAGGGCAATCTGGGTACGGTGGTGGAAGACCCGTTCGGCGCGTCGTTTTGCTTGATTTTCGTGGGGCTGTTTTTTGCCGCCAAGCTCTACAAAATGACGCTACTGACGATCAGCGATTACTACCGCCAGCGCTTTGGTAAAGCGGTGGAAATCTTGTGCTCAATCATCATCATGTTGTCCTACCTCGGCTGGGTGGCGGCGCAGGTGACTGCACTTGGATTGGTGTTCAACCTTTTGTCGGCTGGCAGCATCTCGTTTGAGTGGGGCATGGTGATAGGCGTCGCGTCGATCCTCGTTTACACCTTGTTTGGTGGAATGTGGAGCGTGGCGCTTACCGATTTTCTTCAAATGATTGTGCTCGTCGTTGGCCTATCGATCATCGCGGTAATGGCCGGCAATATGGCGGGTGGTGCTGACAAAGTCATCGCTTACGCGCAGAGCAAAGAGATGTTTCGGTTCTTGCCAGAACCGTCGTTCAGAGACGTGATGTTTTTCTTCGCAGCATCAATCACGATGATGTTGGGTTCTATTCCTCAGCAGGACGTGTTTCAGCGTGTGATGTCCGCCAAAGACATCAAGGCTGCGACGCGTGGGCCGGTGATTGGCGGCGTGCTCTACCTGCTATTTGCGTTCGTGCCCATGTTTTTGGTGGTCGCCGCAGTCATCATCATGCCCGATAAGGCCGCTGAAATGCTCAAGAGCGATACGCAAAAAATCCTGCCGACGCTCGTCATGGAGCACATGCCATTCGTCGCGCAGGTGATCTTTTTTGGAGCGCTGCTGTCGGCCATCAAATCTTGCGCGTCGGCGACACTGTTGGCTCCAAGCGTGACTTTTGTTGAGAACGTATACAAACACTTCCGTCCGCACATGACCGACGCGCAGACGTTGAAGGCCATGCGCGTTTCAACGCTCGTGTTTTCATTGCTCGTGCTTGCCTACGCAATGGCCACGCGCGGCACAAAAATTTACGACATGGTGTCGGGCGCGTACCAAGTTACGCTGGTGGGCGCGTTTGTGCCGTTGGCGTTCGGGCTTTACTGGAAGCGCGCGACCACGCAAGGGGCGGTTGCTAGCGTGGTGCTAGGCCTAGGGACGTGGTTGCTCGTCTATTTAGTCCCAGGCTGGGGCGAAGCGTTTCCGCAGCAATTGGCGGGGCTCATCGCTTCACTCGTCGGGATGCTTGTTGGTTCGCTCGCGCCGCAAGTGATTGCCAACCACCACGGGCATGTGCATCATTTCATGGGGTCAGAAGCGTAGGCGTGCCCCGAACAAAAAACGTTGTAAAGACTTTTATGGCTCAGCGGCTGCTATGCGGGCGTCTGCAGCTGCTTTTGGCGTAAGTCGATAGTTAGAAAAAGTCATATGAAACGGCCACCCCGCCGGTGGTTAATGCGAAAAAGCTGTATTTGGAGTCGGTCACTTTGCCCTGGGCTGATCGTGCGCAATGCCGTCACTGGCGATGTAGTGCGATACTGAATCTTGCTAGAGCTCGCGATCTCCGAAAGCTAGGCGCGCACAATCGAACCGAACTGGAGTCAAGTCATGCCGCTCGCGATCAACCTTAATCGATGCGTTGCGCTCGCTTGCTGTCTCGCAGCGAGCATTTGCCTGAATGGACTCGCCGCTGCACAGACTTCAGAGCTGGTAGACGTGCAGGTCTACGAAAACACCACGGCGTTTCCCGGGGAGTTTCGCTACTTCATGACCGCGCGCCCAGCCGACAAGGCCTACCTTGCCGCCAATCCGCAAATGGCTTGGAAGCCGCTTTATGTGTTCAGCGCGTACGCCGCAGACAGTGCCCCTCCCGGTGCCGTCGCCGTCTGCCGCTTTTACTTGCCAACGCTCGCGACGCACTTCTACTCGGCGCAACCCGCAGAATGCGATCAATTCAAGCGCGACCCGTTGTTCGTCTTTGAGGGCAATGATTTCTATGTGAGTTTGCCAAGCGAGACAAATACACAAATTGCGACGTGTGGCCAGAGTGACGCGCCGGTTTACCGCGCGTACAACGAAGGCGCGCGTCGCCACGTCTCCGGCAATCACATCTACGGCCCCGACGTTGGACTCGCCAATTATTTGGCGAGTAACGCAGGCTGGCGTTTCGAGGGCGTGGTGATGTGTGTACCGAAGACGCCACGCCCGAGAACCTCAGTGATCGTTGCTGGTCGCGCGTCGGTCGCCCGAGATGAAGTGGTCGCGCCGGACGCACCGGGAGCGCCGATAGCGCAGATCGTCAGCACGCAAACGCTGAGCAGCACACATTGGATTGATCCCCTGCGCGGCGAAAGTGATTGGCAGACGAGAACCGGGTTTGATCCGATACGCGGAAAAATTTATTTGGTGCGCGCTACGACATTGAGAACACGCAAGGAGAACGGGCCGTATCTGAACTTAACGCCCGAACAACTTTTGCAACGTTTGTCAGTGGTCGAGACAACGCGTGCAATTGAAAACGTCATGGAGTTAGACGTTGCAACCGGCGCCGCGCGCTACCTCAACGTTCCGGGAACATTTACGGATGTGCATTTCGATGCGCGAACACGACTGCTGATGTTGGCTGGCCCAGATGCATCCGGCGAGGCGAGCGTGCAATGGTTTGACCCGCTAGCCAACCGTCCCGTGGGGAGCGTGAACCTTGGCGTGCAGGCGTTTCAAGTGAGTGTGAAGTACATCGGAAGTCCGGTGTGCACGTTCTACGTCAATAGCGCCACCTATGTCGTGTATGTGTTTCCAGACACCATTTTCACGAGCTACAGTGTTGGGCCAAAGTCAGCAGGCGATCATTGTGTGCAGGACAATATGACGGCACGTGCAATGACATCGGGTCAGGCGATCGCATTGTCGACTGGCATCGTAGTCGGCGACGCGATTTTTGGCAGTTCAGACGTATCGCAGCAGTACGGACGCGATATCGCGCGCTACCGACTCGACACTTTGGCGTTCTCAGCGTACCTGCCGCGAACCGATGCCTTCGGATTACCTCCCAACTTAAGTGACGGCAACTACCAAGCGTCAGTGCTGGCGAGAACTGAGACGGACGTTCTTGTGCTGCTGAGGGCAAGGTACGAAGTTAACCCTTCTAAGCTGGGCTATTTCATGTTGCGGTATCGGAACGGGCAACTCATTGAGACCACGGGGCCTCTGACGGAGGCGATCCGCTACTTTGCGAATTCTCCGCTTGAGAGTTGGCAAGGGAAATTTCCGCCGCAGTTCAATGGTGATTTCACTGAACTGGTTCGTCGCACGTCGAGTCCGTTCGGCGAGTTGTGGACAATTCTTCCAGTCTACGGTCGGGTCACATCTATCTCGCGCGCTGATGGCGGAAGCTACGCGCCGATCGGCGATATCCCACTTGACGTCCCCGGCGCGTGGCTGCACCTACACTGAGTTTTGCGCCTGATTGGATAGCGTTTTGAGCCAACGCTATGCTGGGGAATAAAAAAACGCGCCGACAGGCGCGTTTTTCCGGGGGCACGGTACGCGAATTAAGCGCGGTGCGGTGCCTGCGATTGGTACGCAGTTTTTGCAGTCGTTGATTTCGCTCCGAAAAACGCGGCGATGCGCGTTGCGATGGCGAAATAGGTCTCGACGAACGACTCAGCGGCGGCCATCTCAGCTTCTGCGATGCGGCGGGTCGACGCGTTCATTTGGATGCTGTCGAACTGGGCTTTGGAGATCATGGTGACTTTCCTTTGACGCGGTGCGTCATAAGTGACGCTTGCGTTGAATTACTAGGTTACGGTGATGCGCTACCGTGAACACATGCTATTGCGCCTGCTGCGTTGCAGCAAACGAGAAGTTATACTCCTAGCATTAGAAAAACTAGGCCTAACGGCCGCCACACTTGTGAACTCACGTCTTCCTTCGGTCAACGCGTTGCGCGCCTTTGTGGCGGCTGCTCGCCACAGCAGCTTCAAAAAGGCTGCGGCGGAGCTGCACGTCACGCCGGCCGCCGTGAGCCACCAAGTGAAAGCGTTGGAAGAGGAGCTGGGCATTGCGCTGTTTCGGCGCTTTGCCAACGGTTTGGCGCTCTCGCCGCAGGGCGCGAGCTTGTTGCCGGGCCTTGAGCGCGGGTTTGAGCAGTTGGCCAGTGCGGTGGATGCGTTACGTCAATCGGTTGAGCCGAATCGGCTCGATGTGGCCGTCGCGCCATCGTTTGCTGCGCGCTGGTTGCTGCCCCGTTTGCATACTTTTATGGAGCGCCATCCTGAAATTGATGTGCGCATCTCGGCAGCGGAAAATTTGATTGAACGTGACGGCGCTGGGCGCGGCGCGCCAGTGGGAGTCGACGGCGCAGTCGAGGAGCGGCAAGGCGTGGCCATTGCGTTTGGGCGTGGCGACTATCCGGGCTATCGCGTGGAGCCGCTCATTTCGCCGCAACTTGCTCTGTTCTGTGCGCCGAAACTATTGAAGGGCAAGCATCCGCTGAAACATCCGGATGATCTGCGACACCAAACGCTTTTGCACGATGACACGCCTTTTTTCAGCGGTGACACGTCGAACTGGAACGTGTGGTTCGAGCACGCAAGCCCTGGCGCGTTTGCGTCGGCCAAGCGAGTGGTGCACGTCAGCCACGCGGTGCTGGCGCTTGACGCGGCCGTTGATGGCCTCGGCGTCGCGCTAAGTCTCGCGCCGCTGGCCTTGCTCGACGTACGCGCTGGGCGGCTCGTGGTGCCGTTTGGCCCGTCGATTACCAGTGAATGGGGCTACTACCTGCTCACCCCGAACACCGCCGCCGGCAGCGGTGAGCGCACACACATCGCGTTGTTTCGGGAATGGCTGCTGGATGAAGCGCGCAAGGATGACGCGGAGTTGGCGGCGCTGTTGGGACGGTGAGCAGTGAGCGGTTAGTTTTCAGCTTTTCGGCTCTAGCGACTGGTCAGCGGTGATTTCAGGCTTATTTTTAACAATGTTGACTTTTCAGAAAATGCGGATGAAAACACCGCCTGCTAGTCGTCTATGCGAAAAAGCTGTTAAAACTTTAATCGCTTGAATATCGCCTCGGGCACATGCGCAATGATGAGCATGATGACGCGCCAAAAACTGGGCAGATAGACGACGTCGCGATTCTTGTCGATGGCGTTCACGATGCCTTTGGCAACTGCCTCGGGTGACGCCCAGAGTGCGCCTTTTTTTGCGATGTGCGCTGTCATCGGCGAATCTATGAACCCTGGTTTGATCGTGACGATGTGTACGCCGCGAGTGTGCATCCGCGCGCGCAGTCCGGAGCAAAACGCGGTCAATCCTGCTTTCGCAGCGCCATACGCGTGATTGCTGCCGCGGCCACGGTCGCCCGCGACTGACGAGATGACTGCGACGGTGCCGCCGCCACAATCGGCACGTGAGAAGCGTTCAGCGAGCGCTTGCGCCCACAGTGCCGCGCTCACGAAATTGGTGTTGAGCTCCGTGGCTAGGTAATTCACATCAACGTCCGCGAGCGTGGAATCGGTGAGGCTGCCATGAGCGATGAGTGCTTGTGCGGTTGCGCCTCCGTTTGTATTGAATGCTGCGGCTGTGGTCGTGACGAAGGCCGCGTTCGTCAGATCTCCGATAACGACAACAACCTCGGAAGCGCCACGCACGCGTGCATCGGCGGCGATGCGCGCCAGCTCGTCTGCATTCCGCCCGACCAGCGTGAGCGAAGCGTTTCGCTCAGCCCAAATCCGAATGGCCGCTTGTGCAACGGCGGACGTCGCACCGACAACAACGATGGGTAGTTTCATAAGTATTTACTGTTCACTGTTCACAACTCACCGCTCACTGAACTTCACGCGTAACACGCCGCCAAAAACTCGACGAAATCATAGGGTCGCGCATCGCTTCGAGTTCGCGCCATTGTGGGAAAAATCGTTGAAACATTGCCGCTGACATGCGCGCATCCTTGGCCGGATAGACGCGTCCGCCAACGTCAGCCACCATCGCATCGGCGCGATCCAGCGCACGGCGATCGTTGTCGTTCGGCGCTGGAATATCTAGCGCAACAGTCGTGCCTGCCATAGGGAAACTCAGGAGCCCCGGAGAGGGAAGGTCGCCAAACGTTTTGATGACCGCAAGATAGCTTGCCACATTCGACTCGCGCAGATGCGCCAAGATTCGCGGCACTGTTTCGCGAGCGGCATCGGTGGGCACTACGAATTGATACTGAATAAAACCGCGTTTGCCGTACGCGCGATTCCACGCATTCACCGCATCGAGGGGAAAGAAAAATTGCCAAAGCGGAGTCGTTGCGCGCTTAGCCGTTTGCAATGCTTGCGCGCGGTAGTAAGCGGCGTTAAATGCGCGTGCGCTCCAGCGACCGAGCAACCATTGTGGCGCGTCGATGGGCAGCGTGAGCTTAGTCGCATTGGGCGTAAGCCAATCGCGTGGACCGTCACAGTGATTGCCGCGAAAGAACACACCGCGCAGGTTCTCATCCATCGTGTCGATCCAAGCGACGGTGTAATTCCAGTCTTTGCTTTCGGCGTCAAGCGCGAGGTAATCGTCGATTCCAGCGTCACTGTTTTTGCCACCGAAGAGTGTGGTTTCTTGCGCAATGCCTGGACCGGGCACACGGCTAAGTTGTAGTGTTACGTCTTCGATCATGCCGGTGAGCCCGAGGCCACCGATGGTGTGCGCGAGCAGGGGGTTGGGGGCGTCGAGCATGTGTACGCCTGAGTCCGAGCGCCGAAGCGTGATGCGCCGAACGGCGCGGCCAAATGTGCCGGAGATGTGATGATTTTTTCCGTGCACGTCGTTGGCGATGGCACCACCGACAGTGACGAACCGCGTACCCGGAACGACGGGCAAAAACCAACCGCGTGGCAGCAGAGTCTGCGCGATGTCGGCGAGCAACGCGCCCGCTTCGCAGGTTAAGCGGCCTTGAACGTCGTCAAACGCCAGCAATCGATCGCGGCGAAATGTGTGCATCAGCGTGCCGCCGTCATTCACGCAAACGTCGCCGTAACTGCGGCCAAGACCGCGCGGAAGTACGTTCCCCGATGTGCGTGGAAACGCGCGGCCGTCACCAAACGTGTGCGAATGCCTCGCTGAAGAACCACGACCCCACGGTTGATCGAGCGAGAGCGGGGTCATCTCTTTGCCCTCTGCTCAGCAATCATTAATCGAGCAGCAACGGCACCCACAGCGTGCCCAAAATTGCCAACAAACTAAACGCGATGATCGCCAGCCAAAGGCTCGCCCAGACCGATGTCGTTTTGATGATTACAGGCGCGGGCGGGTCGTTGCGCCGCTCCAGTGCTTGATGTACGAGACGCGGAATCTGTGGCAAAGCAGAGGACAGATACGGAGCTTGCTCGAACAGTCGTTGCCACACGGCTTCCGGTCCGATTTGCGTGCGCATCCACTTTTCGAGAAACGGCTGCGCTGTTGCCCACAAGTCCAGATACGGATCAAGCTGCCTGCCGAGGCCCTCGACGTTGAGCAACGTTTTTTGCAGCAACACCAATTGCGGCTGAATTTCCACGTTGAATCGACGCGACACTTGAAACAGTCGCAGCAACACTTTCCCAAACGAAATATCTGCGAGCGGGCGATCAAAAATCGGTTCACACACGCTGCGTACCGCGTTTTCAAGTTCGTCCACGCGCGTGCCCGCTGGCACCCAACCGGACTCGATGTGCGCGCTCGCGACACGTCGATAATCGCGCCGGAAAAAAGCCAAAAAGTTCTCCGCAAGATAGCGGCGATCCGTGTCTGTCAGCGTGCCGACGATACCAAAATCCATGCCGACGTATTGCCCGATGTTGGGCGCATCAGTGCGCACCGCGATATTGCCCGGATGCATGTCCGCATGAAAGAAACCATCGCGAAATACTTGCGTGAAGAAAATCTCAACGCCGTCGCGCGCAAGCTTCTTAATATCGACGCCAGCCGCACGTAATTTCTCGATTTGGTTGACCGGCGTGGCGTGCAGCCGCTCCATCACCATCACCGTCTTTTCGCTCCAATCCCAGTACACCTCGGGCATGTAGAGCAGGGGCGATCCTGTGAAGTTACGACGCAACTGTGAGCAGTTAGCCGCTTCGCGAATCAAATCCAGTTCGTCGTGCAAATATTTATCGAATTCATCGACCACTTCGAGTGGTTTCAGGCGACGTCCGCCTTCGCTAAATTTGTTCACCCATCCGGCCAACACACGCAGCAACGACAAATCACTTTCAATGACCGGCTGAATGTTGGGACGCAATACTTTCACCGCGACTTCGCGCGTCTCGAACGTGTCGCCGACCTTGAACTGTACCGTCCCGAAGTGCACCTGTGCCACGCTCGCGCTGGCAACCGGTTGCCAGTCGAAGCTCGCAAAGACCTGATCTACGGGGCGTCCGTAGGCGCTTTCTAGTACTTTGCGCACGTCTTCCTGCGGGAATGGCGGCACTCGATCCTGCAAGAACGAGAGCTCCGTGGCTATGTCCGGCGGTATCAAGTCTGGGCGTGTGGACAGGACCTGCCCAAACTTGACAAAGATTGGTCCGAGCGCTTCGAGCGCCGCACGCAAACGCGCACCGCGTGGCGCAGAATGCTCGCGATTAGCCAATACGCGGCCGAGGCCCCGCAGAATTGGGTTTGAAGCGTCCTTGAGCACGAACTCATCGAGCCCGAAGCGGTGGAAGACAGAAATTATTTTCGCGAGACGAATTAAGCGCATGGCTTGATTCTATGAATTTGCTTCAAGTTCAGGACGGACCTGGTTGCAGGGGCCGCGCGACAGGTCCCTTCGCGGGTAAGATTGTGCCCATCAATAAGGTGCGCATCATGACTGTTTCTGCCACTTCCGTCGCTTCTTCAGCATCTGGCGCGTTGGCCAGCATTCACGGCCAAGCGAGCCTGGACGACACGCTCTTCGACTTAGCGCCCGTGTCGCTGTGGCTCGAAGATTTCAGTCGTGTTTACGAATTGCTGCAGTTGTGGCGCGAGATGGGTGTGGAAGACATTGGTGCTTACCTGCGCGACCACCCCGATGCGATCAACGAGTATTTCTCGCGCATTCGAGTGCTCAAAGTGAATCAACGCACGCTCGATTTGTATGCAGCAAAAGATTTGAATGCGCTGCTCGCCGCGGGCAATTCGCTTTTCGACAATGCCAACACCGAGGCGGCCATCGCTGAGATTTCTCGACTATGGTCGAACCACGATTCCTACCAAACCGAGACGATTAACTACACGGTAGACGGACGAAAACTACACATTCGCTTGAACGTGAATCGCTTGGAAAGTGTCGCGCGACCGTGGGACCGAATGTTGATGGCGATTGAGGATTTCACGCCGCAGAAGCATGCGCAGGCGGCTGCGTCGGTGAACGAGGCTTATGCGCGTGGCTTGTTTGAACTCTCTCCGGTTTCGCTGTGGGTGGAAGACTTCAGCGACGTGAAGGAACTCCTAGACGATGTGCGGGCACAGGGCATCACCGACTTTCGCACCTTTGTGGACGTTCATCCAGAGTTTGTTGCTTCTTGCATGGAGCGCATTCGCGTCATCGACGTCAACCAACAGACGCTGACGATGTTTGGTGCACGGAGCAAAGACGAATTACTCGGACGACTAGGCGAAGTGTTCCGCGATGAAATGGGGCGATCGTTTGCCGAGCAATTGCTCGATTGCTGGAACGGCTCACTGTTTCAATCGCGTGAAACTCTTAATTATTCGTTGCGAGGGGACCCCATTCATCTGCATATGCAGTGGGCCGTGCTGCCAGGCCACGAAGCGAATTGGGATCTGGTTCAAGTGGCACTCACCGACATCAGCGCGCGCAAAAAGGCGGAGGCGTATCTTGAGTTTTTGGGCAAACACGATGCGCTCACCAAGCTTAGAAACCGAGCTTTCTACGACGACGAAATTGCGCGCCTCAATCGACGCGGGCCGTTTCCTGTAGGCGTGTTGACGGTTGATCTCAATGGCTTGAAACTCGTTAACGATGAATACGGCCACGCGGCGGGCGACGCGCTGCTGCGACGAGCCGGCGAGGCGCTCAAAAAGGCGTTAGGCGAAAACACGTTGGCCGCGCGTGTTGGTGGCGACGAATTCGTGTGCCTCTTACCGCGCCACGGCGAGGCCGAGCTCGCCGCGTTGGTGGAGAGCGTGAAGCTTGTGGTCGACATGAACAATCAGTTTTATCAAGGACCGCGATTGTCGGTCGCCATTGGCACGGCGATTTGCGAGCGCGCGGGAGCCCTTGAACCCGCGCTGCGAGCGGCGGACGACGCGATGTACGTCGCAAAGCGTTTTCACTACAAGTCTTACTCTGATCCTCGTGCGCCGTAATGGTTGCTTAAGGCGCAGCGCCTAAAATCAGACCTAACGATACGCTGTAACCGCCACTGGACATTCCGCTTCATGCCTGATCCCGCCGCTCCGATTCTCTGGCAATTTTCCCTCTCTACCGTCAACGCGATTATCTGGCTCGTGATGCTCGCGCTGGCCTTGTGGATGGGGCTGCGAATGCGCAGGGGGAGATTGCTGGCCGTGACCGCATTTCTGACTCTCGATTTAATTGCGTTTGGCGCATTCGTTCGCCTCACTGACAGTGGTTTGGGTTGCCCGGACTGGCCTGGTTGCTACGGCCAAATGTTGCCCGCAACGGCGACTACGCAGATTAACGCGGCAATCGCTGAGCAAGGCGGTACGCACGGCCCCGTAAGCCACGGCAAAGCGTGGATTGAGATGGTGCACCGCTACGTCGCCTCGTTCATCGGCGCGCTGATACTGGTGATGTTCGTCCGTGCGCTCGTCGCCCGCTTCACTCGGGCGAGATTTTTGATCGACCAAACGGTGGCGCCCGTCGGTTGGGGATGGCCACTTCTGCTCTTAATCGTTGTTTCGGCTCAGGGCTTGTTTGGCAAATGGACGGTGACGTTAAAGCTCATGCCAATTGTGGTGACAACGCACTTGATGGGTGGCATGTTGCTGTTTGGATTGTTGATTTGGTTTTGGATGATTGTGCGCGCGCGCGTGGGCGACCCGAAGGCGCGTGTCGTGGCGGTGGCAAGCGGCGTGCGCGTGGCGGTGTGGTGCGCGCTGATCGCGGTGACCGCTCAGATATTTTTAGGTGGCTGGGTGAGCACCAATTACGCGGTGCTCGCGTGTGGCGATTTCCCGGCCTGCAACGGCAGCTACGCGCCAGTGCTCGCGTGGAGCGAGGGATTTACGTGGATGCGCGCGTTGGGTCGAAACCCAGACGGTACCTTTTTGTCGATTGAGGCGCTGCGGGCGATTCACTGGGCGCATCGCTTGGGTGCAATCGTTGTGACCGTGGCGGTGGTGGTCGCGGCGCTGCGATTGATGCGCGCGAACGCGTCGCTGAAGCCTCATGCCCTGTTCATCAAATTCATCCTGCTGGCGCAAATCGCGGTTGGCATCAGCACCGTGTTGTGGGCGCAACCGCTGCTGCTGGCCACAGCGCACAACGCGCTGGCGGCCATCTTGCTTGCAAGCCTGTTGATCGCGGCGTTTCGAGTGCGAAGCGGTGCATCGCGCTGATGATGGATTAATGTAGGCACCGACTTGGCCGCGCGGCGCGCTGTCGAACGACGCCAAGTCGTCGCCTACAACGCCGGAAAGCGGCGGTGGGATTGAAGATACTGCGGGGGGGGCGCGTTCGCGTGGCTTCGTTAGACCGTTGCAGAAGATGTAAACAATCGTAAGTTCTGCGCCTTCCGTCAACTTCTGTCGATGTTGGGCCGTTGGGCGCAAGTCGGTTGCACATAAATTCTCTAGGAGGCCCTATGCGTTTTTCCAAATTGTCTCTCGTCACCGCGCTGGCTGGCGCTGCGGCTGCCGTCACCTTGACCGGCTGCGTAGTCGCCGCTCGTGTGCCCGGCCCGGCTTACGTCAACAGCGGCCCGGTGATCTACGTGGATCGTGCGCCGCCAGCGCCTTACAGCGAGCAGATGCTGCCGTCGCCGGGCGCGGGCCATGTCTGGGTGGGCGGCTACTGGCACTGGACGGGGCGCGACTACACGTGGACGCGCGGTCATTGGGCGCGTCCGGCGCATGGCCACACACAGTGGGTGCCGGGACACTGGCGCCGTGACCAGCGTGGTCATCATTGGGTCCCAGGCCACTGGCGTTAACAGCTTTTTTCGCTGAGCGACCGCCAGGTGGCGGTCGCCGCGAAATTATCCTATTAGTCGACTAAGCGAAAATATGCGATGAAACGACCGCCTGGCGGTCGATGAACGTAAAAAGCTGTAGATTAACTACGAACGCGCACCGCGTTCTTCGGGCGGAAGCCTTTGCACACCGCATCGTTGGTTTCGATGTACGCGCCGCCGATCAGATCAATGCAGTACGGCACGGCCGCAAAAATGCCGTGCACCACCGACTTGCCGTCTCCGTCGCGCAAACCTTCGAGCGTTTCTTTGATGCTTTTGGGTTGGCCGGGCAAGTTGATTACTAGCGTTTTGCCGCGAATCACAGCGACCTGTCGCGACAGAATCGCCGTCGGCACGAAGTTCAAGCTGATCTGACGCATCTGCTCGCCGAAGCCGGGCATTTCTTTGTGCGCCACCGCGAGCGTCGCCTCCGGCGTCACGTCACGCCGCGCCGGGCCTGTGCCGCCGGTTGTAAGCACGAGATCGCAGCGTTCGACGTCACACAATTCAACGAGCGTGGATTCGATGGTCGGTTGCTCGTCGGCGATGAGGCGCGTCGCGTACGTCACGGGATTTTGAATCGCGCTGCCCAGCCACTCTTGCAGCGCAGGAATGCCTTTGTCCTCGTACACGCCGGTTGAGGCGCGGTCAGAGATGGAGACAAGGCCGATTTTTACTGGATCAAACATTCGGTGTTCCTCGACGTTGCGCGGCTAAACCTTTAACAATGCCCGGTACACCACGCGAAACACCTGCCGTGAGGCTGCCGGCGCATCGCCGTTGGCTGCTTGATGGCGAGCGCGTTCGATGAGCGTGAGCAGCGCGGCACGGTCAACGTCGGGCCGCGCGGTCATGAACTCAGTGAGCGTATCGGGCTCGGCGATTAAGCGATCACGCCAACGCTCGGATGCTTTAAACGCAGCTTTGTTGGCGCGCGTTCCCATTTCCCAGCGGTCAATCTGCGCGCGGATCGGCTCAGGGTCAACCTCACGCATCAGTTTGCCGATGTATTGCATGTGGCGACGCTTGGCTTCGTGTTTGCCAACGTTCTCAAGCTCGTCGAGCGCGTCGCGCAAAAATTCAGGCAATTCGAGCTGATCTAGCTGATCTTTCGAGAGCGTGGTGAGTGTCTCGCCAAGGTCCTGCAGGTCTTGCATCTCCTTTTTGAGCTGAGTCTTGGACGGGCCATCGTCGACGGGCCGTGGAATTTTTGGGGGGCGCATTTTCTTGAAGGTGAGCAGTGAACGGTGAACAGTGAGCGGTGAGCACCTTTATCGTTAGGCACATTTTGCCCGAATGCCTCTCCGGTATGCTTCGGGTAAGGGCCGTCATTCGTTTCACGGCGGCTTGCGCGTTGCGCCGGTTACTGTTCACTGCTCACCGTTCACTGCTCACCATTCAAAAAAATGCTTGCAATTTCCTCTGACGCTCTCCGTGACGTTGCGCTCTCCGCGCTGGAGCGCGCCAAACGCGGCGGTGCCGACCAAGCCGAGGCCGAGGCCACGCAGGGCAACGGTCTGAACGTGACGGTGCGCTTGGGCGAACTGGAAACGCTGGAACACAACGTCGACAAAAGCCTAGGTGTTACGGTGTACGTCCAAGGCCGCAAGGGAAACGCCAGCACCGGCGATTTCTCAACGGACGCCGTGAACGCCGCGGTCGACAAAGCGCTCACCATCGCGAAATTCACTAGTCCAGACCCGTTCGCAGGCTTGGCCGATGCAGACGTCATGGCGAGGCTTCCGTTGCCCGACCTAGATCTTTATCACCCTTGGGCGCTCGACGCCGCTCAAGCCATCGAGATCGCTAAGCGCTGTGAAGACGCCGGTTTTGCGGTGGATGAGCGCATCGACAACAGCGAAGGCGCGTCGGTCAGTGTGAGCGAATCGGAATTTGTGTACGCCAACTCGCACGGCTTTTGCGGCGGCTACATGGGCAGCGCGCACTACATCGGCTGCGCGATGGTTGCCTCGGAAGGCGAAGAAATGGAGCGCGACGATTGGTACACCTCGCACCGCGTGCCCGGTGCGCTCGAATCCGCCGAAAGCGTTGGACGCAAAGCGGGCGAGCGCGCTGTTGCGCGGCTCGGCGCGCGGCAAATCCCGACGCAAAACGCGCCGGTGATCTTCACGCCTCAACTCGCCGCGGGCTTCATCGGCCACGCGATCAGCGCTCTGTTCGGCGGCTCGCTCTACCGCAAAACATCATTCCTGCTCGACAGCATGGGCAAGCCGATGTTCGCCTCGCTCCTCAACATCGTGGACGATCCCTTCGTCAAACAGGCCTACGCGAGTTCGCCATTCGATGGCGAAGGTGTTGCGTGTCAGCGTCGCGCGATTGTTGAAAACGGCGTCGTGCGCGGCTACTTTTTGTCGGCGTATTCCGCGCGCAAGCTCGGCATGAAAAGCACGGGAAACGCCGGTGGCAATCACAATCTGTTAATCAGCCCAACCATCAAAGGCGACACCGCCACGCTCGCTAAACAAATGGGGCGCGGGCTTATCGTGACGGAGCTGATGGGGCAGGGCGTGAACCCTGTCACGGGAGACTATTCCCGCGGCGCGGCAGGCTTCTGGGTGGAAGGTGGCGAGATCGCGTACCCCGTCGGTGAAATCACAATTGCGGGTAATCTCATTGACTTGTATCAGCGCATCGTGGCGATCGGTGACGATATCGATCGGCGCGGCTCAAAGCTTGTTGGTTCGATGCTCATCGAATCGATGCAAATTGCTGGCAGCTAAATGATCGCGAAATGCGTGTCGGTGTGTAAAAAACAAACGACCGTTTCGAGGTTCACGTGACGCATGAAAAATTTTCCTGTCAACGCGGGTTAACTCCGTATTGCAGTGCATCAATTTCGTGAAAAATCCTTAGAGTTATCGAAAACGGGGAGTTACAGAATGCAGGTCTTACTGTCTATATCCAAGCTCATTGACCGATGCAGCACGATGCTCGGCTCTTTGATGAAATGGCTCATTCTTGCGTCGGTGGTGATCAGCTGCGTCAACGCGATCGCACGAAAAGTTTTCGACGTGGGGTCGAACGCGTTTCTTGAAATTCAGTGGTACCTGTTCGCTACGTCTTTTCTCTTGGCGGCGGGGTACACGCTACTCAACAACGAGCATGTACGTATTGACGTTATCTCGGGACGCTTCTCTAAGCGCGGCCAAATGTGGATCGACATCATGGGCTTCACGCTTTTCTTGATTCCGGTTTGCGTTGCGATCATTGGTTTGTCGATGCCCGTTTTCTTACTGGCTTATCAATCGGGCGAGGTCTCGGCCAACGCCGGTGGGCTCATACTGTGGCCGATCTACATGATGCTGCCGCTGGGTTTCGCGTTGCTGTTACTGCAAGCGGTTTCGGAGCTCATAAAGCGAATTGCATTTCTTAAAGGCCTCATCGCGGACCCGACCCTAAAGGTGGGCGAAAAGTCTTCCGAGGAAGAACTTGCCGAAGCTATTCGCCAGCGTGCGGAAGCAGCTGCCGCCGAAGCGGCCGCGATGCCAACGAAATAACTGGGGCTGACACATCATGGAATTTTTCATCGCTAACTTCGCCCCGATCATGTTCTTCGGGCTTGTGTGCTTTTTGCTAATAGGCTTCCCGGTAGCGTTCAGTTTGGGCGCATGCGGACTCTTTTTTGCGTTCATCGGCATCAAGCTCGGTGTGTTGCCAGAAGCGCTGATGCAGGCGTTGCCGCAGCGCATTCTGGGAATCATGCGCAATGACACCCTGCTCGCGATACCGTTTTTTACGCTCATGGGCTTAATACTTGAGCGAAGCGGCATGGCAGAGGATCTGCTCGATACGATTGGCCAATTGTTTGGGCCAATTCGCGGCGGACTCGCGTTCGCGGTAATTTTCGTTGGCGCACTGCTTGCGGCCACCACAGGCGTTGTCGCTGCGTCAGTGATCTCGATGGGATTGATCTCGTTGCCGATTATGTTGCGCTACGGCTACGACCGTCGCTTGGCTAGTGGTGTTATCGCAGCGTCCGGCACGCTTGCGCAAATCATTCCGCCATCGCTCGTGCTCATCATCCTCGCTGACCAACTTGGCCGCAGCGTTGGAGATATGTACAAGGGCGCGTTTATCCCCGGCTTCATCCTTACCGGACTCTACGTGCTTTACGTGGCGGGTGTTGCGATGTTTAAGCCCGCTTGGGCACCTGCGTTGCCGCCGGAGGCGCGCACAATCCGCGAGGCCAACGGCCAATCGGGCTTACCGTCGTTGGCTGTGCTTGTGGTGCTGTCCACCACTGTCGCCGTGATTTTTGGGAAAAATTACGGCAATGTATTGGCGTGGGCAAAGGGGAAGGCTCCGGTCGCTGTGGCGCTCGATGAAACCATTGTTGTGGCCATGTGCGTAGGCGTCTTCTTGGCGTTCATGATTGCGGTGATTAACAAGGCCACGCGATTGGGCCTGCTCTCCAAAATGGCCGAACGCGTGACGTTCGTTTTGATTCCACCGCTGCTGCTAATTTTCTTGGTGCTTGGCACTATCTTTCTTGGTATCGCCACACCAACCGAAGGCGGTGCGATGGGCGCAATGGGCGCGATCATCATGGCGATGGTGCGGAATCGTTTGAGCATGTCGCTCATGAAGCAGGCGCTCAACAGCACGGTCAAGCTCTCGTGTTTCGTGGTGTTTATCTTGATCGGGTCCACCATTTTCAGCCTCGTGTTCCAAGGGGTTGACGGTCCTAAATGGGTCGAGCATTTGTTGACCGGCTTGCCCGGCGGTCAAGTGGGATTCTTGATCGTTGTGAACATCATGATCTTCGTTCTCGCGTTTTTCTTGGACTTCTTTGAGCTCTCGTTTATCGTGGTGCCGCTGCTAGGCCCGGTTGCAGAGAAGCTGGGGATCGATCTGATTTGGTTCGGAATTTTGCTCGGCATCAACATGCAAACCTCGTTCATGCATCCGCCTTTCGGCTTCGCGCTTTTTTACTTGCGTAGTGTCGCGGCGACCAAAGAGTATGTTGATCGTGTCACCAAGAAGTTGGTGCAGCCAGTGACCACCATGCAAATTTACTGGGGTGCGGTGCCCTTTGTGCTGATCCAAATTGTGATGGTTGGTCTGGTGATTGCGTTCCCAGGAATCGTGTCAAGCGGTCTCGACAAGGACGTGAAAGTTGATTTGGACAAAGTGAAAATTGAGGCTCCCGAGCAACAACCGACTGATCAGCCGCAGAAAAACGATTCGGACATGATGAAAGGCTTCGATAAGCCGGGCACTCAGTCTGGTGGTGATTCGTCCGCGCCAGCCGCTGCGCCAGATGCTAAAGCTGACGATCCGATGAAAGCCGTGCTTGACGCGATGAAGAAAGACGAGCCGAAGAAGTAGCATTCACTAGATCGAATGCTTCGGCAAGGCACCTTCGGGTGCCTTCTTCTTTTCTGCGCCGACAACTGCGCTTGTGGACTTTTTAGCTATGACTGACCCGATCCGATTATCCAAACGCATGAGCGAGTTAGGCCTATCTTCTCGGCGAGAGGCGGACGAATGGATTGAGCGTGGCTGGGTGCGCGTTGACGGTGTGCTGGCCGTGTTGGGCCAAAAGGTGCTGCCGCACAATGTCATCACTATCGAGCGTGCAGCCACCGACGAGCAAGCGGAGCGAGTGACTGTATTGCTCAACAAGCCGATTGGGTACGTGAGTGGGCAGGCCGAAGATGGCTACGAGCCCGCGGTGGTGCTCGTGCGGCCGGAAAATCGGTGGCGAGACGATACCTCGCCGCTTCGTTTTCGCCGCGAGCAACTTAAGAGTTTGGTGCCTGCAGGTCGCCTCGACATTGACTCGACGGGGCTGCTTGTGCTCACGCAGGATGGACGCATCGCCAAGCAATTGATTGGCGAAAACTCATTGGTTGAAAAAGAGTATCTCGTTCGCGTGCAGTCATTGCGTGGCGGGCGATTGCCTGACGCTGAGTTGAGGCTCCTTAATCATGGCTTGTCGATTGACGGTGCCGCTCTGAAACCGGCAAAGGTGTGGTGGCAGAACGAGGACCAGCTTCGCTTTATCTTGCGTGAAGGCAAGAAGCGGCAAATTCGCAAAATGTGCGACATGGTCGGCTTGCATGTCGTGGCGTTGAAGCGCATTCGTATCGGCAATGTTCAGCTTGGAGACGTGCCGATCGGCGCGTGGCGATACATGGGCGCGAACGAGTCGTTTTAGTTGTATATGCGCGCTTTGGATAGCGAACGTCACGTTTTCCAATTTGTAGGCGCGGACTCGGCCGCGCTTCCCCGTGGCCCGGAGCGACGCCAAGTCGTCGCCTACATAGTGTGCGATTGGCGTTGGTGAATTACGCGCCCTTATCTCGCGCGATGGTGGGTTAGCAATCCGTGGAAAAGGCGAAGTCCCACCGGTTCGGGACCCAGAAAAAAGCCCGCAGGGCTTGCGCCGTGCGGGCTGAGGATTCACATGTTGTAACAGTAACTATCGTCGCGTTTACAGCTTCTGCGATTGCATGAAGGTGTCGAAGCTCATCTCTGTGAAGCGGAACCACAGGTTTGCGTCTGCACGGAACTTGGAGTAGTCGTCGTAGATTTTTTTCCACGCAGGATTCTTAGCTGAAGTTTCGGCGTAGAGATCCATGGACTCTTTGAACGCTTTGTCCATCAAGTCTTTCGGGAAGCGGTGCAGCTTCGTGCCGGCGGCGACCAGCGTTTTCAACGCGGCTGGGTTGCGCGCGTCGTAGCGAGCCTGCATTTCGGTATGAGCGTAAGCTGCGGCATTCTCAACGATCGCTTTGTACTCAGGGGTGAGTGCGTCGTAGGCCTTTTGGTTGACGAAAAGGTCGAGCTGCGGGCCACCTTCCCACCAACCTGGGTAGTAGTAGTGTGGTGCCACTTTGTTGAAGCCGAGCTTCTGGTCATCGTAAGGGCCAACCCACTCGCATGCGTCGATGGTGCCTTTTTCCAGTGCTTGATAAATCTCGCCGCCTGGAATGTTTTGTGGCACAGCGCCGAGACGCGTACACACTTTGCCTGCGAAGCCGCCGACGCGGAACTTCAGGCCGTTGAAATCAGCAGCTGATTTGATTTCTTTGCGATACCAGCCGCCCATCTGTGCGCCGGTGTTGCCCATCGGGAAGCTGATCATGCTGTACTTCGCGTAGAACTCGCGCATCAGCTTCAGGCCATTGCCCTCGTACTGCCAAGCGGTCATCTGACGGCTGTTGAGGCCGAATGGGATGGCACAACCGAGTGCAAACGTGTCATCTTTGCCGAAGTAGTAGTAAGGCGCGGTGTGACCTGCCTCAACAGTGCCGTTTTGCACCGCGTCAACCAAGCCTGGTGTCGGAACAATTTCGCCAGCGGCGTGAACCGAAATCTGGAACTTGCCACCGGTCATTTTGGAGACTTGCTGGGCGAACACCTCAGCCGCGCCGTAAATCGTGTCGAGCGACTTAGGGAACGCCGACGTCAAACGCCAACGGACTGCGGGCGATTGGCCGATGACCGCTGGGGCTGCCAGAACGGCACCACCGGTTGCGGCCGTGGCGGCTGCTTTAGATAGAAAATCACGACGTTGCATAGTCTCTCCTGATGAGTCGATTTTTGAAAGTGGAATTGCCGCTTGACGCGACGCCCCGAAATACAGCGACAGCCGAACTTGGCCTTGGCAGTATTGTATGTATGCGAGCGACTGACAGCGCTAGGGGTTTCCCGCGGCGGCGCTGAGTTTCATGGCCTGCTTACAATGCGGGCGATACTTTGTAAGCGTTTGGTACGAGCACCGATCGCCATTCTTAGGAAATGACCCACCCATGACAGCCACTTCTCACGAACTCGTTGCGGCGGTGCTGTTCGCACTCGCAATCGCGCACACTTTTCTCGCACCCAAGATTGCGTCATTCGGCCACCACTACCCTTCGCACAAGGGGCTTTTTCATTTGCTGGGGGAAGTTGAAGCAGTCTTCGGGCTTTGGTCCGGCGTGCTGTTGGCGTATCTCTTTTTCTCTGGTGGCTTCAAAGCCGCGACTGACTACATTGATGGACGCAACTTCACGGAACCGATGTTCGTGATCGCGATTATGGTTG
>ERZ795056.1253-NODE-1253-length-29878-cov-5.282332_pt1 | contig 29878 bp, 33 predicted proteins | sample MGYA00375140_ERZ795056 | MGnify/ENA primary metagenome ERZ795056 (study PRJEB30185, sample SAMN05720227) | activated sludge metagenome | isolation source: Anaerobic digester | place: USA | collected 2015-03-09 ... | reverse complement strand
GCTCTTCCGATCTGGCCGGGGGCAGGGCGCGCCGGTTTGTGTACATAAGCTCGGTCGTGGCTATTGGCCTGGGCCCGAAGCACCGAAAGGGGCACCGGGAGAGCGACCCTGCGGAGAAAACGGGCATATTCTACGGTGACGCCAAGCTCGATGCCGAGGGTCTCGTGCGGGAACGCCACCGCTCGGGCGCGATAGAGGGCACGATCATACGGCCCACCAATGTCATCGGCCCGGGAAGCGTGTGGGTGCGCGACGCGGTTGAGAACCTCGGGAAGCCTTTTCTTCCCCTCATCGACGGGGGGCGCTGGAGCGCGAGCCTGGTCTACGTGGAGAACCTGGTGGACGCGATCTTTCTCGCGGGGACGGCAAGCGGCGCGGCGGGGCAGACCTACCACGTGCGGGACGATTACGAGGTGACCTGGCTGGATTATTTCACGGACATTGCCGGGCTCATTGGTAAAAAAATAAATGCATTCACCTTCGCGAGGGTCCCCTTCGGGCCTGCATGGGCCGGCTCGGGTATGGTCGGGGCCGTGTGCGCCCTGCTGCGGATAAAGACGGCGTTCACCCGGCACAACGTCGGCATGATGGGGCGGGACAACGATATCGACAATTCAAAAGCGAAACGCGAGCTCGGATGGGCAACACGCGTTCCCTACCACGAAGCCCTGCGGCGGATCGGGGCATGGATAAGGGAGACGGGGCTTACGGGGTGACGACGGTGCGCCATCCCGCATAAGCACCCGTGCGCAAGATTCTTGACAGGCCGGCTGCCCCCTCCCATGATTGGCGGCATAGTGCAGCCGGGCAGCGCGGGGCCCCTGCAGAAAAGAGGTACTGTCATGAGTGTTTTCGAGATTATCATGCTGATCTGCTTCGGCGCTGCGTGGCCTTTTTCCATCTACCGTTCATACCGGTCGAGATCCGTGAAGGGCAAGAGCCTGGTATTTCTTATTATCGTTATGGCGGGGTACCTTGCCGGAATATTGCACAAGGTATTTTTCAATTACGACGGCGTCGTGTATCTCTACATGGTCAATTTCACTCTCGTCGCGGTGGACACCGGGCTGTATATCCGCAACCGTAACGGCTGACCCTGCCCGGGTTACCGCTGCATAAGCAGCTTTTCTATCTCCCTGCATCCGTTTTCTTTCGCGATATCCGTCGCCCGCCGGCCCTCACTGTTAACAATGAGGGCGTTTGCCCCCTTTCCGAGAAGCAGGGCGGCCGCCTCCGGGCAGCATGAGTCGGCTGCATGCATGAGCGGGGTCCAGCCCTCCCGGTCCCGCGCGTTAACGTCTGCTCCGCGGGCGATGAGCAGTTTTATCAGGGCAGTATCCGAGGACGCTGCCGCCTCGTGAAGGACCGTGCCGCCGTACTCATACAACGCGCAGTTTATGCTGTCGCAGTTGCCGGCCGCCAGGTCGTCGCTATAGTCACGGTAGCCGCTTGCCGCGAGCTCGGTGAGCAGGTCTTCAAACGGGCCGGGAAGCCGTTTGTCCCCGGCCCGGGATTCACCCGATCTCCCGATTTTTGATGAGAGGGCCTGTTGCGAAGCGCATGCGGCGACTGCGGTGGTGATGACCAGGGCGACACACGCCACGGCGGCGCGGCGCGGTGCTGTCTTACCCCCTGATGCCGAGCTCATACAGGCGGCCGGCTATCTCGAACGCGGAGAGCTTCGTCGTGAGGATGGGGATCTGCTCTTTGTTTGCCCGTTCCAGCGTATCCTCCTCCGGCTGACGGCCGCCTACCAGGATGATGCCTGCCAGCGACTGAAGAACGGCCACAGCCACGATGTTGGAATGCGTATGGAGCGTTAACCAGATGTTTCCTTCCCGGGCGTGAGAAATGACATCACTCAGTATGTCGCTCGAATAAGCGGCCGTGACTTCGACGTCAAGGGATTGAACCGAGCTTTTAAGTGCGAGGTCGAGTTTTTCACGTATCTCTTGTAGTTTCATTGCCGGCTCCTGTAATAAGTATCTCGATCCGCAGCGTCGTACCGACGCCCGGGGTTGACGTTATCTCAAATTTGTCCGCGCATTTCTTGATGTTGGGCAGGCCCATACCGGCACCGAAGCCGAGCTCGCGCACCCACGGCTCTGCCGTTGTATAGCCCTCCTGCATGGCAAGATCTATGTCCGCGATTCCGGGACCCCGGTCCTCCGCAAGGATAATAATTTTCTCATCATTGATGTTGAACCGCATGGTCCCGCCGCCGCCGTAGATGACCTGGTTCATCTCGGCCTCGTAAGACGCGATCGAAGCGCGCCTGATCACATCCGGCTGCAGGCCAAGTCGCTTCAGGTTTTTCTTCATCGTGGTTGATGCGATGCCTGCCCTGTCAAAGTCCAGTCCGGCAATGTTGAAACTAAGGGACAGGTCGATATGGTCGGCGTTGATGTCTTCAAAGAAGTGGCTTGCGCGGTACTGGCGGATCTCCTCTTCGCTATAATCGTGCTCCATCTTGTGAAGGGTCCCCAGGATGATGTCCCCTTTGGTGATGATGCCCGAGAGTTGACCGCTTTCCCGGTCGAGTACGGGGAAGCGGCCGTATCCCAGCTGGTCGAACCGCTTGATGGCGTGGATCAGCGGCTGGTCGGTGTACAGGCACTGGGGGTCCTTAACCATCCAGTCCTGTATGAGGGCATCACCGCCGCCTTTTATGAGCCAGGAAATTATATCGGATATGCTGATCAAACCGACCAGTTTCCCGCCTTCAACGACCGGGACCCCGCTCAGGCGGTGCTTGCTCATTGTATCGTTGAGCATGGCCATGGTGTCGCCGGGACCGATTGTTATGACCTCCTGCTTCATTGCGTCTCCGACCTTCAATTCGTAGAGAATTTCAAGCGTCTTGTTGAACCTGATTTCCATTCTCGAATCGCCTTCTCTATTCCTGAGATTAATTATTTCTCGGTGTTCCGTGTACGCCGCCTGCAAAGAGGAGACCGCTCGAGACGAACAGGCTGTGCGTGGTTGTCATGATGACGACATTTTCATCAATTGCAAGGTCGATTATTTTCTTTTCGGGGATAATGCCGCGGACGAACACAACGGCCTTGATCCCGAAAACCGACGCCGTACGGATGACCTGTGCGTTACACAGCCCGGTGAGCAAAATGTCCGGCGCGGCGTCTTCTGCAAGAACTTCGCTCATAAGGTCACTTGCCCGGGCCGTCAGGATTTCAGCATCAAGCCGCTCATCCCGGGAGGAGTATACGACTGCGTCAAGTAATATAATCGCATCCCGCAATTTCATCTGCAGTTTCGTCATGCCTCAGGGTCCGCACTCATTATGAGTTTTATGAAAACCCGGGAAAAAAGTATATGTCAAGGATAAAAAATGCCACACCTCCCCCGCGTCCCGGATCCGTATTCTTCTTGAAAAAATAAGTCCCCTATATATATTATTCTAAGCGGGACTTTTCATGGGAGCGCCAGGTGAACAAAACAGGTATGAACGCTGAAGATGCGGGCTTCATTGATGAGATTCGACGCACGATGACGGGCGGAGCGTCTCTTGAGGACCTCATGCCGGACCTTCTCGCCGGCATCAGAAGGATGATAGCCTGTAACCGCCTTGATGTCGGCCTGATGGACGAAAAGGGAAGACGCATTGAGGTCCGCCATCTGGCGGCCGATTACGGGCCGCTTTTTGTCAAGAAGGGCCATACCGCCGATGTGCCCGAGGCCCTCTCTGAAAAGATTACCCGGGAGGGACACGTAACTATCGATGACCTGGAAGGGGGAACGGATTCCGATGGAGGGGAGGGGCTCCTTGATCTTCTTGTCCGGGAAGGAATACGCTCAGTCGTTGCCGTACCTGTAATTGCAGGAGAAGCGGTCGGATTTATCGCCTGTTCCTCGCGCACGAGCGGGGCATTTAACGACCATGCGGTAGCCGTTCTCAAGGAGCTCGCGAAGATACTGCGCTACCAGGTTGAAAAGGAGTACCATCTTGACCAGATCGAGAAGAACTACCAGGCCTATATGGAGATGCTGGGCTTCGTGTCGCATGAGCTGAAAAGCCCCGTGTCCTCGATCGTGACCCTGGTGACAACCCTGTCAGAAGGGTACTATGGTAAAATGGACGAGAAGCAGCGGGAGATCCTGAGCCGGATAGTTAAAAAGGCCGAATACCTTGAAGCGCTGACGAGCCAGTACCTGAATCTGGCCAGGTTTGAAAGCAGTATGATGGAGTCGAATCCCGGCCTGATCGATTTCATGGAAGACATAGTTGAACCCGCTATCGAGCTTCTGATGCCGCAGATAGAGGAGCGCGGGATGAGGCTCGAGCGGGATTACCGGTCAGCTATTATTCCCGTACGCTGCGATCCCGCGCTCGTGAAAATCGTAATGGTCAACCTGCTCAGCAACGGAATCAAGTACGGGAACAAGGGCGGCACCCTGAAGGTTTCCGTAACGAAGGGTTTTAAAAAATTTTCGTTTTCGGTGTGGAACGAGGGGCCGGGTTTTAACGAAGAGGACAAGCACAGGCTTTTCAAGAAGTTCTCCCGCCTCCAGGCTGCGGAGCTTATCGAGAGAAAAGGGAGCGGTATCGGCCTTTATGTTTCATGGAAAATCGTCCAGATACATTGCGGCCACATATACGCTGAGTCCGAGCAGGGCTCCTGGGCCAGGTTCACGGTCGAGCTGCCGCTGTACCTGGACCTTTGCATAATGGAAAAATGACGCCAGAAGTTATGCGTGCCCGCCCCGTTCCTCTTTGTCAAGCTCTTCCAGATATTTGTCCCATACCCGGTCGATTTCACGCGCCTCGTTTTCATCGAGCTTCTCGATGATAAACCCGGCATGTACGATCACCCTGTCCCCTTTCCTGATCTCAGGCATAAGGGATATGTCGACGACAGTCTCGACGCCGCGGGACTCGGCGACTGCCCGGCTTCCTTCGATCTTTGTAATTGTCATTGGCACTGCGAGACACATGGCGTATACCTCATAAATGTGAGTGAGTCTATAAGCAAAAGTTACCTTCCCGGGGACCCCTGTCAGCAGATCCGCGGCAGCTGCTCTTCGGTGAGCAGCGGGAGGATCCTCCTGCCGCCGACCGTTGTTTCAATATAGGCTTTACCGGGAAATTCCCGGTTGATTTCGCCGATGACCGCGGCATCGCGGCCCTCAGGCGTCTTTTTCAGGACTTTGATTATTTCTTCCGCATCTGTTTTCCTGGCGATGATTACCACCTTGCCTTCGTTTGCCGCGTAGAGAGGATCGATACCCAGGATGCCGCACACGCCCCTGACTTCTTCGCGTACCGGGAGGTTCGCCTCGATCAGCCTGGCGCTGATCTGCCTTCCCTTGACGATCTCGTTGAGTACCGAAGCGACGCCGCCACGGGTCGGGTCGCGCATGAATTTCACGCTCTTGGGGAACTGGTCAGTGACCGCCCGTATCATGCGGTTCAGGGGCGCACAGTCGGACGAGAGCCCGCGTGAGAACGAGAGGCTGTTGCGCAGGGCCATGATCGACATTCCGTGATCACCGATTGTTCCGCTCACTATGATGGCGTCGCCGGGCTCGATCTCCCGCCTCTGGGCCAACCCCTCGATCAGGCCGATGCCCGATGTGTTGATGAATATCCTGTCCGCCTTGCCGTTGGGCACAACCTTTGTGTCGCCGGTTACAATGGCGACGCCGGCCCGGTCCGCTTCGGACTTCATGGAATCGAGCACCCGTTCCAGGTCCTCGAACTCGAGCCCTTCCTCAAGGACGAGGGCACACGAGAGGAAGAGCGGTGTCGCGCCCATTACGGCGAGGTCGTTCACCGTGCCGTTAACGGCGAGCGTGCCGATGTCGCCGCCGGGGAAAAAAATCGGTGTGATGGTGAACGTATCGGTGGTGAAGGCGATCTTCGCGCCGCCGACCGAGAGGATGGCGGAATCGTCAAGCTGGACGCTCTCGTTTCCGAAGCGGGCGCGGATGACCGAATCGATCATCTCGTTCATGAGCTTGCCGCCGCTGCCGTGCCCCGGCAGTATCTTTTTTCCCATTACTTGCTCCAGTATTTGTAGTACGCCGCGCAGGGCCCTTCCGTGGACACCATGCAGGGACCGATCGGATCCTCCGGCGTGCAGGCCTTTCCGTAGAGACTGCATTCGGGCGGGGCGATGAGGCCGCGCAGCAGCTCGCCGCACCGGCACCCCTTTGGCTCGCGGGGCTCCGGCGGCGTGACCGGAAATTTTATCGAAGCGTCGAAATCGGCAAAGTCCTTCCTGATCGCGAGGCCGCTGGCCGGTATAACACCGATACCGCGCCAGCTGGTATCGGACGGTTCGAACACGCGATTCATTATCTCCACGGCAGTCCGGTTCCCTTCCTCTTTCACGACGCGGGTGTACTGGTTTATGGTTTCATTCTTCCCCTTCACCACGAGGCCGGCGAGGGTGATCATGCCCATCATGAGGTCGGGCGCATCGAAGCCGGAAACAACGCAGGGCCTGCCGTACGTTTCCGAGATGAAACGCCAGGCGCCGACTCCGATGACGGCGCTCACATGTCCCGGCAGAATGAACCCGTCAATACGGGTCTCGCCTGCAGCGAGGAGTGCTTCCACCGCCGGCGGCGTGAGCTTGTTTCCCGGCAGGATCGAGAAGTTGCGGATATTCCGCTTTTTCGCCTCGATAAGCGTTGCCGCCTCGGCCGGTGCGGTTGTCTCGAACCCGACGCTCAGGAAAATCACTTCGCGGCCGGGGTTCTCAACGGCGAGATCGAGCGCGTTCAACGGCGAGTAGACGATGCGTATGTCCATGCCGGCCGCTTTTTCCTTTGCGAGCGAGCTGTAGGAGGACGGGACCTTCACCATGTCACCGAAGGTGGCAATGACGGGATTGTGCCGTTTCCCGATCTCGATGGCCCTGTCCAGAAAGTCGTTCGGCGTGACGCACACCGGGCAGCCGGGGCCGTCGACAAGCTCGAGCCCGGGCGGGAACAGGTCCTTCACGCCGGTGCGGAAGAACTCGGTCGTATGGGTTCCGCAGACCTCCATGACCCGTACATCTCTTTCAAGCCGGAGGGCCTTAAGGCGCGCGGCCAGTTTTTTTATAAGTTCGTTTTCCATTACACTATCTCGATGCTGGTTATTGAAAATTCACGGCCCTCCAGAAGCTCAATGTCGGCTGACTCGCATTTAAGACAGGTGAAACCCCAGTCTCTTTTCTTGTACGTGTGCTCGTGGCCGCAGGCCCGGCACCGTACCTTGACCGGAACCGCCTCGATCTCGAGAGAGGCATGGTCCGCAATCGTATCCTTGCTCAGCATGTCAAAATAGCTCTGTGCCCATTCAGGGATGATATCAGACAGGTGTCCAATCCGGAGGTTGATCCGTACCACTCTTGTGGCATTGTTCCTGTTTGCGTGGTCCAGGACAATGTCCAGAATGCTGCTCATGACCGAAAGTTCGTGCACGCTTTTCTCCCGTATGGCCCCTGCATGCATGGCATGGAGGGCTGTATTTCCCTCTGGTCGAGGGTGAGGATTGTTATCATAGCCGGGACGCACCTGTATATGTCAACAATTAATGGAGGATGCCGGATATGGCGATAACTCCCGTAGCGGAGTAACCTTATAAAATAATTGATTAATTAACCGCCCGGGGTTATATTGAGAATAAATCGAAAGAGTGCCGGGGTGGTCATGAAACCAAAAGAAGAGAAGCGTGTTGAGCTTATCGTGGCAATTCCCTCCTTCATGGAGGCGGATACCATAGGTTTTGTAACCCACCAGGTAGACCTGGGAATAAAGAATTACTTTGGAAATATGGGTGCAGTTATCGTCAACGTTGATAATAACAGCGAGGACGATACACGGGAGGCGTTTCTCTCAACCGGGACTGAAACGCCGAAAAAGTACATAACCACTCCGAAGGGGGTTCGCGGCAAGGGAAACAACCTGATTAACCTTTTCCGTTTCGCTCGTGCAAAAGCGTCGACCCTCAAAGCCGTGGTAGTCGTGGATGCCGATCTTCGCTCCATTACCCCCGAATGGATCAAGTATATGGCGGAGCCGATCCTCAAAGGGTACGATTATGTCCTGCCACGCTACAGCAGGCACCAATTCGATGGAACCATCACCAACCATATCTGTCATCCGTTGCTATATGGATTGCTTGGTGAGAATGTCCGTCAGCCCATTGGTGGCGAATTTGCCTTTTCACCGCGGCTGGTTGAGTACTGGCTCGACCAGACTTGGCACCCGACCACGCGGCAATACGGTATAGATATTTTCATGACGCTGAATGCTATAATAGGAAAATTCAAAATATGTGAGGTTGGACTGGGTGCGAAGGTTCACAAGGCCAGTGCGCCGAAACTGGGACCGATGTTCACGCAGGTTGTCACCACTTTTTTCGATAAGATTCTGTCCCGCAAGGCGGATTGGATCGGCATGCCAGAAGATGAGCCGAAACCGAAACCCCTGTTCGGATTGAAGAAGCTTGATCCTCCCCAGGAGTTAGTTATCGATATTCGTGATCTTAAAGACAAGCTTCGTAATGAGTTTAAGACGCGGGAAAAACTATTAAAGAGGTACCTGAGCCCGTATATTTATCTAAATATACGACACATGATCGACCAGGATCATTACGACATGGATACCCTGATGTGGACACAGTCTGTTTATCAGATTCTTTTTACTTTCGATACAGGTACCCAATCGATGAAGAAGGATATAATAGAAGCACTCAAGCCCCTCTACTTTGCAAGGTCCGTCACCTTCGATTACGAGACATGGAAATATAGGATCGATTACGCTGAAGAGCTGATCATGCACCAGGCAATGGCCTTCGCATCGCAGAAACCTTATTTTTACGGGCTTTATCTCAATCGAGCGCAAGAAATTGATCGAACGGGCAAGAGGCGCAGATAGTTATCGTAACAATTTAAAAAAAGTTTTTATATAACCCGATCGTTATTCGTTTAACGAGTATAACGGGAGGGTGACATGAAAGTTGACACAACGATAAACATCAGTACTGACCTAATTGAATTGCTCGAAAGAGCAGTTTTTCTTACTGGAAAATCGAAAAGTATTATCATTTCACTATTAATGGTCCATCTGGCGGAATGCCATGATTGGGATGTTGGGGTTTGGAAACGGGTTCGTTATCAGGCAAGAAATGAGCGGGGTAAATACCGTAGAATACATATTTATCTAAAGGACCAGGAATATGAGCTGTTCATTGATTTGAGAAAATTCTGTAAACAATCTGTCTCGCGCCTGGTAGCGTGTGCCATTCAACAATATCTTGATAAAATTATTGCTGATATGCAAGGAAAAACCGATGATTATCCTTCAATAAGTTATTTGATGGAAAAAGTAATTAAAGATGGTGCAACATGCTGGATTCTTACCTGGGGGATATCATCAAAACAGGTGAATCGGGGTCCATGCATTACTTGAAAACAGGAATAATACTTGCCATTGTGAAGCCTGTTTTTTATTTATAATATAGGAGAGGGACAAGCAGCAGCGCTAGCCCGCCACAATGCGGGCGGTGAGGAAAGTCCGAACACCGCAGGGCAGGGTGCCGGGTAACACCCGGGCGCCGTGAGGCGATGGAAAGTGCAACAGAAAAGATACCGCCTGAAAGGGTAAGGGTGAAATGGTGAGGTAAGAGCTCACCGCGTTAGCAGTAATGCTAACGGCATGGTAAACCCCACCCGGTGCAAGACCAAGTAAGCAGCCGCTTAGAACGGCCCGTTCGAGGCTGCGGGTAGGTCGCAAAGAGCCTTCTGGTGACAGAAGGCCAAGATAGATTGCTGCATAAACAGAATTCGGCTTATGTCCCTCTCCATTTTTTTCAGTATATTGTTTCACGGAGCATGCGGGGAATCTCCCGATATATTAATTTATTTCTTGATTTTTTTCAGTCTGTATAATATCCTCAAATGGTGGTAATACACATAAGTACAGGGATGTCATGATGGAATGACACGGTTCATTCCGGGGTGCGTTTAATCTTTGCAGGGAGGAGTCTATGAAATCACTAATGATCTCGACAATTGCGATTCTTATCTTCCTGTCGTCTGGAATGCTCTACAGTTCGAAACTGTCTTCATATCAGGTGGCAGATGTATTCATTTGCGAGGAGGGCATCGTCCTCGCCGAGATGACTGCAAAAACGCTGCTCAGCCGCCGTGAGTTGACCACTGTCAGTTATTGTACCTGTGAGGGGGTGGATCAGAGCTTCAAGACCGGCGTTACTAAAAATAAGTGTGAGCCGCCGAAAGACATGGTATATTCCTGCACTTGCGTTGGCAAGACACATTATTAAACATTGAGACACTCTCTTCGTCACTGACAATCTGATTCAGCTCATTATATTATTCGGGGACAGGTCTGTACATGGATAGAAACAGAAAGTTATTGATTTCAATTCTGGCGCTTCTGGTGCTCTCATCAGTTATTGCAATAGTCGATATTAGCATGAATATGCAACAGAAGCACGGCATGGGAATTTCTCTGACAGGGCCCCCGGTCGGTCCAGGTGTTGGGGTGGTGAGAATCGAGGGACCGATACAGTTGAACGGCATCCAGTCGCCGTTCGGTGGAATGCCGAGTGCGGAACAGGTGATACGCCGTCTTAATGAGCTTGAGCAGAACGGAGATATAAGAGCCATCGTTGTCAGGATCAATTCACCCGGTGGCACAGTAGGCGCGACTCAAGAAATATACGAGAAGCTGTGGCGTCTCCGAAAGAAGAACATTCCCATTATTGCCTCCATGGGCGAAATAGCCGCATCAGGAGGGTATTACATCGCATCGGCATGTAATGTTATTGTGGCCAACCACGGCACCATTACCGGCTCTATAGGTGTAATAGCTATGTCGCCGAATCTACGTGGTTTATTTGAAAAGCTGGGAATAAGCATGACGGTAATCAAGAGCGGAAGATACAAAGACATTCTATCTGCGTTCCGCGAGATAAGTCCTGAAGAGCGACAGCTCATACAGGAAATCATTGATTCTTCATACCGGAAATTCCTTAAAGATGTCGCCAGGGGTAGGCAAATGAGCGAATCAGACCTGGAACCCATTGCCGATGGTCGCGTAATGGGCGGAGAATCTGCGCTCAAGTATAAGCTCGTGGATGCGTTGGGCACCTTTGAGGACGCTCTGGATAAAGCGCGCCAGTTGTCAAAACTGTCCGAGGACGCGCCGGTTTACGACGAGACGAGGACCCCGTTTGAACAACTGCTTTTTGATATAGGCGGACGCTTCACCGGACAGGGAATCACTGTCCCTGACCCCCGCGGGCTACAGTTTGAGAATAGTTATCGGGTTGAGTACCGGTGTGTGCAATGATACTGAATGAATTGAAATCACTGAGATGGGCGGACCTGCTTCTGTACTCGCTTCTGGATCCCCGCTCGCTCTACCGACAGATTAACAGGAACGAGCCCAAAGCTTTCACCCTCAGTTTCGTGATGCCTGCTATCGTTGCAATTGTTGAAATTCTTACGCTATCCCTGTTAGGGAAACAAACCCCGTTTTTTTATTATAAAGTCACTTATGGCTGGATTTTACTGTTTCTCTGCCAGGCCCTTGCGTCGATGATTGCCGCCTCTCTTATGGATATGGCAAGCCAGTTTTTTGGTTGGAAAGGCAATATCCGCGAATTTATCATACTGATTAATTTTTCTTTATTCCCAAGAGTTTTCATTTTGCCGCTCGTCTACATATTCAGGGTATTTAATTTTGCACCCCTGTTCTTTCATGCATTTTTCAGTCTTGGCCTTTTGGTCTGGTCAGCGCTGGTTGTGATTCAGGGAGTATCCGAGATGCATTCATGCAATTTTGGCAAGGCGACACTGGTTTTTCTTTTCCCGGCGATTCTTATCGGTACGACCTTATTCTTCATGATGATCCTGCTTGCAATCTGTGGCATAGGTTATATCTCAATCTGACTGCTTACGTTTTTCTCTTGATAATCTTTTGGGCAATCACCAGCGAGATAAAGTAGAGGGCTGATCCGGCCGTAACCATTGTTGCGCCTGCCGGAAGGTCGAGATAATATGAGAGGAAGAGACCGCCTGTCATAACGGTAATTGTAAATAGTATGGCACCGAGAATGACCTTCCGATAATCACGTGAAATAATAAGGCCGAAACTGGCCGGAAGAACCACAAGCGCTGACACCAAAATGATTCCAACGATCTTTATGCTGGTGACTATGATTACTGCAAGAAATATGAGCAGGGCAGTGTCAAGTGCGCCCGTTCTTACGCCACTGACTGCTGCTACCTCTTCATCAATCGTCATGAAGAGTATGCGGTGCATGAAAATAATTATAAAAATTATAAATATTACTAGAGTGACAAGCGCAATGAGAGTATCCAGATGCGTTACGCCCAGTATGTTCCCGAAAAGATAGCTCATCAGGTCGAATGTATAACCTTTTTTTAGTGCCAGGAAGATGGCACCCAGAGCCATGGAGAGGGAAAAGAATATTCCAATACCCGCATCGAAGGATAGCTTGCCGTAACGCACGAGTTTGCCGATAAGAATCGCCGCGGCCACGCAGAAAGCAAAAGAAGTCAGGAACGGGTTTATACCAAGAAGGACCCCCAGCGCGACCCCGCCAAACGCCGTGTGTGCAATACCGGCACCGAGAAATGACATTTTCCGCATGACAACAAAGAATGAAAGGACGCCGAAGAGCACTCCCAGCAACAGGCTCATAATGAAGGCATTTCTGAAAAATTGCAGTTGAAAAAGCTCGATCATTCATCGCCCCCGCATGATCCGCAGTTCTTGTTATGACTAATAAACATAACATTTTTACCGAAAACTTCGGCCAGTGATTGATCGGAAAGGCAGTCCGCCGGCCTTCCGTGGAAGTGTATCTTTGTTTTGAGGCAAGCCAGCCGGTCCACGATACGTGATACGGCTCCGATATCGTGCGAGACCATGACGATGGTTAGGCCCAGAGAATCGCGTAGCCGGATGAGCATCTGGTAAAAATTGTCCTGTGCCAGGGCATCCAGTCCGGTAGATGGTTCGTCGAGCAGAAGGATCCTGGGCCGAACGGCGATAGCGCGGGCGATGAGAGCTCGTTGCTTCTGGCCCTCGGACAGGCTGCCGAAGTGGCTGTCTCTGAGTGAGGCCATCTCCACGGCTTCGAGCGCATCGATAATATGCGCCCTGTCCTCGCTGTTAAGCCGCTCAACCAGACGCTTGTTCGCATATCTCGCCATAGCGACAACATCAAACACACTTACCGGTATGGTGTAATCAAAGCTACTCTTCTGGGGCAGGTACCCTATCGATCCGCGGCGGGTTTTCCGGGGAGCTGTGCCCATCACCTCAACCGTGCCGAGGAACGGCTCTTTAAACCCCATGATGGTTCGGAGAAGTGTACTTTTCCCGCCTCCATTTGGGCCCACGATCGACAGTATCTCTCCGGCGCCCACCTCCAGGTTGACATCCTCAAGCGTAACCACGCCGTCGTATCTGACCCACACGTTATGTAATGCTATGACCGGGCTATCCACTGGCCGCTCCTTAATTTTAACGCAGCCCTTCAGAAAGGGTTTTCGCGTTATAATGCATGAGATGGAGATAATCGAACCGGTCAACAGACCCGGGATCGCCGATTCCATCAAGCCGAATGATCAGCCCGCCGATCTCGTCGGCCAGCACAATTGCGGTCCTGTCTTCTGCGTTCAGACTTACCACCACAGCCCTGACATGGTCTCGTTTAGCACGTTCCACAATATCTTTGATTGACCGCACCGATGCCTTGTCGCTCCCTTCTCTTTGAACTGTTCCTGCAATGGTGAGCCCATAGTCAGCCGCGAAATAGTTCCATGCCTCATGCCACTGTATGAATGATTTACTTTTTGTATTGAGGAAAAGTGTGTTAATGGAACGATCAAGCTCATCCAGTTTCCTTTCGTAGGTGGCGTGGTTTGCCTCGTAGAGATTGCTGTGTGTCGGGTCGATACTGCATAGCTGGCGGGTGACCACGGCAGCTATTTTTTTAGATTTCCTCAGGCTGAGCCAAAGGTGAGGATTGTTATCGCCTTGCACCGATTCCATTTTACCAATCAGATATTCCCGAGCCGCGTTTTTCGGTAGATAGTGCTCCATCCACCCGTCAAATTCGCGCGATATCCCGATAAAAATCGATGCCTTCTCTAGTTGACGCGCCACAGAGGGCAGGGGTTCAAAGGTATGTGGATCGGCGCCTGCAGGAATGACGTAAAATGCGGATGCGCTATCACCGCAAATGTTCCGTGCTATATCATAGATCGGGAATACCGAAACAGCGATACTGACCGCGTTGTCGGGTTTCTCTCCACCTGGCTTGGAGCAACCAATGCAATTGAACAAAACGATAACAATCGCCAGGATAATGATTGATCGTATCAAAACCTGCCGTTCCTCCTTGGATAAGAGTGCCCTGAGCCATCACCCTTGCCCGCATAATAAAACATAACCATGCGGAACATCCCGATAACTATCAATGGGCCAGGCTGCTAATGTATATTACAGGCCGTCAGGCTGTCAAGCCATTGAGGCTGGACCCGGTGGAATAAAGGGTATCACTTTGGATTTTCGAGATTATGGTTTTACACCACATAAATGGATAGTTATCGGTTTTGTCTTTTGTAATTGAAGGGGATAAGGCTAAAATTTCCTGAGGCTAAACAATTAAAAAAGGCGCAATCACCCCCCGCCCCGCATCGGGGCGAGGGAGATGCAAAGGGATTACTTCTGTTTCTTGAATTTTGCGATCGCCCGGTCAAAGGCTTCCGAGAGCTCGCTGGCCGCTTTATCGGCACCTTTTTTCAGCTCTTCCCATCCTTCTCCGCTGACTTCCCTGAGCTCCTTTAGCTTGGTTTCCGCTTCTTTTTTCTTCGCTTTCAGATCTTCCGTTAATTTGGCGTAATCCTCTTTCATTACAGAGGCTGCTTCACCGCCCTGTTCCTTGAGCTCATCGAGTTTTTTATCCCATTCCACGATCTTATCGGCCAGCTTTTGCATGTATGACTTTTTTTCGTTATCCATAATGGGCTCCTTGGATATCTCCTTTTGGTCTTACAATAATTCTAGTATATATAATTCCCCTATTTTGTTCAACAAAAATTCATAAAGAACGGCTAAATTTAGGGTACTTTCCTGCGTCGTGTGATAATGCGAAATATTTTTTGATCCCTGCATCCAGCTGACGGGTCTAACTGATAGTGAGAGTCTTAACCGGATAGCATGTGGGCTATCAATTAATATTTGACAGTACCGTTCGTAGCATGCATGGTACGGGTCAACACCAATAACGAGGAGTAAGCCATGAAAAAAACGAGAACAGTTTTCGCGGCAGTCCTGGCCGCACTGATCGGCCTGACCCTGCCCGTTAATGCCGGCCCTCAACAGAATTACGAGAAGGCCCTGGTGTATCTGCAGAAGGCACGCGCAACAACGGCCGTGAAGGTAAAGAACGAGAATCTGAAAAATGCCAGGGAGCAGATCCTCCAGTCGAAATACACCGTAGGCGGCCACGGCGCTGCGGCGATCGCCCTTATCAACCAGGCGATAAAATACGTAAACGAGTTCAAGCTTGATAAGGCCAACGGCATGATCGATAACGCGTCGGTCAAGGTAAAGCATGCGATTCAGGCGATCAAGCAGGAAGCTGCGGCAAAAGCTAAAGCCGGCGGGAAGTAGTCTGCCGATCGTGCCGGTCTCCTCCCCGGATGTGGCGCAGCTGTCATGGGCGCAGCATCTGCCCCGGGGAGTGCCGGCTCGCTTCACCGGGTGTCCGTTGCGGGTGTGATAAAATCATTGACGGGCTGTTTTGGAATGATATATAATGGCGGTGTTATCGCGGTGGCGAGCCGCAGTCAATATCATTCCCGGCAAGGCGACATATGACAAAAGTATTGAAAGTGAAAAAAGTGTTCAAGGTGAAAAAAGTACTGAAAACGATACTCGCGTGTGCCGTTCTGGGCGTGGCGGCCTATTTCGGATCGCAATACTTCAATTGCAGCCTCGCCAGGAATTTCAAGGTAGACACGGATAAGCGTATTCGTGAAATAAAGGAAAAAATCGAAGATATTGAAAAGGATGATCTCAAGGACACAAAAAGCATCACGCGCCTGGGCGAGCAGTACAGCAATCTTGGCGGCATATATCTTCAGAAGTCACTCTGGGACCAGGCGATCGAGGCCTACGACAAGAGCATACACTACGGCAGAAAGACCCACGGCGTGCTCTACTCGCTGGGCATAGCCTACGGGAATCGCGGCAGGGAGCGCGATAGCGGGGAAGATATTAACAAGGCCGAGTTCTATTTAAAAAAAGCCATCGAAATGAAGGATAATTTCTACGAAGCGGAGAATGCCCTGGCCATTCTCATGTTCTACCACAAGGAGGAAAAGGACGCGGCAATCTCACTCTCTGAAGAGGTGGTGTCCCGCAACCCGAAGTACTATATCGGACGATTTACCCTGGCCAGGTTCTATTATGAGAACGGGGCGCCGGAAAAGGCCCTGCCGGTGTATGAAGATCTCGACTCCGACCTGAACAAGCTCCCGCCGTCTGCGATAATTAATGAGTACAAAAACCAGTGCCGTGAAAACATACAGCGGATCATGAGCGAGTTGGGCTCGAAGAAACAGGGTTGACCCGTGCTATCGCCACTCCTCGTCGGGCAGGGGACGGGGGATCCGCTTGTCCCCTGATTTTTTCATGAAGCTTTCCTTGAGAATGACAATATCGACGCGCCGGTTGTACGCCCTTCCCTGGGGCGTATCGTTCTCGTCGATGGGCCGGTATTCCCCGAATGCCACGGATGAAAGCTGGCTGGGTTTTACATTCTCTTCGTCGGTAAGATAATGCAGCACGTTGAGCGCCCGTGTTGATGAGAGTTCCCAGTTGGACCGGTATCGTTCCTTCGCCTTGGTCACCGTGAGCGGAGCGTTGTCCGTGTGCCCCTCTATCCTGACGAAGTTATCCACGCTATTCACGATTTTTGCCACCTTGGCGAGAATCGGGCGCGTATCTTCTTTAAGCCGCGCGGAACCGGTGTTGAAGAATGCGTCGCTGCTCAGGGTTATCACGAGGCCCCGCTCATCTTCGCGCATACGCACCAGCTTGGACTCGATTTCAGGCTTGAAGGACTCGACCGCCTTTTTCATCATCGTGGACATACGCATCTGCCGCTCGCTGCTCGGCAGGGCCATGATGTTATGGCCCATTTGCATGAGCGGTCCTGCTGACACCGAGGAGCCTCCCGCCATGATGCCGACGTTGCCCTTGAAGGAGGAGAGTACATACAGAAATTCCTGGCCTTTGACAGTTACTTCTTCGCCCATGAGCACGATGAAAAAGCAGAGGAGCAGGTTGTTCATGTCACCCATGGTGAGGAGCCAGGGCGGTGTTTCCCTCACTTTTGATTTCTTACGTTTTACCGCCATCGGTTTATACCCCGATCTCTTCCTCTGCGAGTTCCTCCCTCTGGTCAGGCGGCAGGTAGGTAATCAGCTTGTCCTTGACAATGCGGGGGTTGTCCCCTGACTGTATGGAAAGAACGCCCATCAGGATGACTGCCTTGTACAGGACCTCGTCGTTGGTCATCATGGTCAGGCGCGTCCCGATCGGCTGGAAAACAAGGTAGCACAAGATGGCGCCATACAGGGTTGTAATGATGGCTATACCGAGGGCCGGGCCTATGGCGGCACGGTCTTCCAGGTTGACGAGCATCATGACCAGGCCCATCAGGGTTCCGATCATACCAAAAGCCGGTGCCCACGTGGCCCAATCGTCGAAGATGCGTTTGTTGTCGTCGTGCCGGTTCACCATCTGGTCGACTTCGTTTTCCATGATGTTTTTCACCAGCTCCGGGTCCGTGCCGTCCACCACGAGCTGGAGGCCCTTTTTCATGAAGGGGTCGGTCAGCTCTTCGAGGTCATCTTCCAGGGCCAGCAGGCCCTCGCGCCGTGCCTTTTCCGAGAAGGACACGACGGTTACGATAAGCTCGGGCACGTTATACGAGGGCGGGAACATGCAGATTCTGAAGAAAGTCCCCATTTTCATCAGGTGCTTGAAGTTGTATCCTACCATGAGGGACCCGATACTGCCCCCGACAGTGATCATGAAGGATGGTATATCTACGAAAATCAATATGCTGAATTTTGCGTAAAAAACGCTTCCAATCAGGAGTACTATGCCCCAGATGATGCCTAGAATAAATGATAATTGCATACAAAAACTCCTAATGAAGTCTCTTCTATTTAATTTCGGTACTATTTAGTATTTTTATCAAGAAAAAAATAGACGAAATCGTTTGTTTTATCGTATTTAGTGGTTATATTCCCACCCAGGTCTTCTGTCTCAGGGCCTCAACAGCTGCTGTTTTACCTGTTATAATAACTGAGTGCTTCGGGTAGCTGTTCTTTGAGCAGCTTGATCCGGGTTGCATCCGATGGGTGAGTGCTCAGGAATTCCGGTGGCCTTGCGGCCTTGTTCATTTCGGACATCCTTTGCCAGAAATCAACCGCGTTGTTAGGGTCATACCCCGCCATGGCCATGAGGATCATGCCTAGCCGGTCCGCTTCTTTTTCATGGAGCCGGCTGTAGGGCAGTAGCATCCCCACCTGTGCGCCCATTCCAAACGCGGCCAGCCAGAGCTTCTGCGTCTGCTCGGGCTTGCTTTTCAAGGCGGCCGAGAGGGCCACTCCACCCATCTGCACCAGGAGCGCCTGGCTCAACCGTTCATTGCCATGGCGGGCGGCCACGTGGGCTATCTCGTGGCCCATGACAACGGCAATGCCCGCCTCGGTCTTGCACAGGGGGAGGATGCCGGTGTACATGACCACCTTGCCGCCCGGCATGGCCCAGGCGTTTATCTCAGCGGAATCCACCACGTTGAATTCCCATGTATACCCGCCCGTCGGGTCGGGAAGATTGTTTTTCATATAATAATCGGATAGCGCCTTTCTCAGGGCTGCACCCACGGATGCAACCATGCGGGCCTGGTCCCCTTCGCGGATGACCCGGTGATCCTTCATGAATTCGCCGTACTGCTGTGCTGCCGTTGCCGTCATCTGTGATTCCGGAATCAGGGTGAGCTGTTTTCTGCCGGTCAGCGGGACCGAGCTGCAATAGAGCGTGACAAGCGACAGGAGAGCGATGGCCGAAACCTGCCGGAGGTGCGTGACGGTCCTACGCTTCTGACCGGCGGCAGGCCGTTTTCTCGGAAAATGAGATATACGGGAATGAAGAATTCCGCGTTGTTCATACTTATTGATAGCTGGATTTCCTTTTTTCATCGGGGAGCCTCCGGTTTTTCCCGGGCCGGGCGTAATGTGACGTCTCATCAAACAAACATGCTGCATGATTTTGCGGCCTCTGTCAATGATAAATTCAATCTCGAACATTCCGTTTGATTTGAAACATGGCAAAGCAGCCAGTTTAATAATTGCTGGACAGACGCGCGGGAATCGTATCCCGTGAAAGTGCTGGAAAGAGTAATGCCGGGGGAGCGCGATGACTACGGTCGTTTTTTCCGATAAACAGGCGATCGACAAATCGCGGATTAAACTGCCATGGAGATTCAGTCTCCATGAGATTATTTTCGAATCTGACACGCCGGCCGGGAAGGCTTTCGATTCCTTCCTCCTGATAGCGATTCTCCTGAGTGTACTCACGGTTGGACTTGATAGCGTGTCAGACTTCAGGTCGGGTTATGCCTCCCTGCTTACCGTTCTCGAATGGTTTTTCACGATCCTGTTTACACTGGAGTTTTGCGCCAGGATAATCACAATAGGTAAGCCGTTGCGGTATATACTCAGCTTCTTCGGCCTGGTGGATATTTTTTCGATTCTTCCGACATATCTGAGCCTGCTGCTGCCCGGCTCGCAATTTCTCATTGTCATTCGTACCCTTCGGTTGTTGAGAATTTTCAGGGTATTCAAATCGACGCGTTTTCTGGGAGAAGCGGAAATTCTGCTGGCGGCCATGCGAGCCAGCAAGTACAAGATGACGGTGTTCCTGGGCGCCGTGGGCACTCTTGTCATTATCATGGGCACGATGATGTATAACATCGAAGGCGAGACGAACGGGTTCACAAGTATTCCAAGAAGTATTTACTGGGCCATTGTGACATTGACCACTGTGGGCTATGGCGATCTCGCCCCCCGGACCATAGCGGGGAAGGCACTTACCTCTGTAATAATGATTATGGGTTATGGTATTATTGCAGTGCCGACAGGCATCGTGACGTCCGAGCTTGCTTCAATGAAGCAGGCCGGGGGATTCACCGCCCAGTCATGTCCCCGGTGCTCCCGGCAGGGCCATGATCCGGATGCTGCCCACTGCAAGTACTGCGGCGGGAAACTGTAAGCCGGTTTGTTGATTTCTGTCTAACAATCATGTAAAAAAAAGATGTTACCGGCGGACAGGGAACATCTTTTTCTGCGGGCCAACGACGACGCGGCACAAACTAAAAAGTTTGAGGAGTGTGGAAGTTTTCGGGCTAACGACGACACGGCACAAACATTTTAGGTATACAACGAATTGCCCAAACAGGTAGGCGCAACAGGGCTGCAGCTCAATAGCTACCTGAAATTCCTCAATTTGAAGCGTTTTGATGAAGAACGGAACAGGCTGGTGTGGATATCGGCAAGGTATGAGTTAAAGAAACAGAAAGTTCAAATAAATGGATTATTGGCCTTCTTTGAATAAAAAAAATCGAATAACTTCAAAATAAACTAAAAAATGATCGACAGAATATACTTATTAATGCACAGCATAAAATACTAATAATTACACAACATAATAAACTAATAATTGCCCGACTGATTAAAAGAGGCCGATAATAACATGGCAACACCGGCAGAAAAACTAGCGTCGTCACTGGAGATCTTGAAGAAATTTCAAGGCAGTAAGGGCGTAGCTGTAATTAAATCAAAAGATATATCACGTACACACCGGGACCGTCTTGTTGCGAACGGCTTTATACGGGAAGTGATAAAGGGTTGGTATATCTCCACAAGGCCTGATGAGAAGAAGGGAGACAGTACATCCTGGTTTGCGTCATTCTGGCACTTTATTCCGGCATATTGCAATGAACGATTCGCCAAGGATTGGTTCCTGTCTCCAGAACAATCATTGGCTATTCACATCGGTAATTTTTCCGTTCCGAAACAATTGTTGGTTCGGTCGCCAAAGGGGAAAAATAATAAAATCGTGTTAATTCATGGCACGTCATTGTTCGATATGGCATCTTCCATGCCCCAAGAAAACAATATCATACATAAAGACGGTCTTAATCTATATACAGTGCCTGCGGCCCTGATCTCAACCTCTCCCGGATATTTTTCCCGGAATCCAACTGATGCCAGGACAGCGTTGTTGATGGTGAAAGATTCGTCAGATATTTTAGGAATGCTGCTTGAAGGCGGCCGCAGCCTTGTTGCCGGAAGACTGGCCGGGGCTTTCCGTAATGTAGGGCGCGGGCGCATTGCCGATGATATTATCGGTTCCATGAAAAGCGCCGGGTATGATATACGGGAATCTGATCCATTTTCTGACGTGGCACCGCACATTATAACAACGAGGGGTACATCTCCCTATGTTAACCGCATTGTACTGATGTGGCAGAAGATGCGGAACACGATCATTGATAATTTTCCTGAATCCCCCGGTCTGCCCAAGAATGCCGCCGCATATTTAAAGCAAGTGGATGAAATATATGTCAATGATGCATATAACTCATTATCGATAGAAGGATATCGTGTCACTCCTGAAATAATTGAAAAGGTAAGAACCGGAAATTGGAAGCCGGATACTGATGCGCTGGACAAGGAATATCGTGATGCCATGGGTGCACGGGGTTACTGGCAGGCATTTCAGGCGGTGAAGAACAGTATTAACGATGTCCTGAAAGGGAAAAATCCGGGACTGGTTGCACGTAATGATCACAGTAAATGGTATAGAGAATTGTTTGCCCCGAGCGTTACTGCCGGTTTGCTTAAGGCATCTGATCTGGCCGGGTATAGAAAAGACCAGGTATTTATTAAAGGGTCAAAACATATACCGCTGAATCCTGATGCAGTGCGCGATGCAATGCCTGCTTTTTTTAATTTATTGAACGAAGAAAAAGATCCGGGCGTCTGTGCCGTACTGGGGCATTTTGTTTTTGTCTATATACATCCTTACATGGATGGTAACGGGAGGATTGCGCGTTTTCTGATGAACATCATGCTGGCTGCAGGCGGGTATGCATGGACTGTCATACCGATTGAAAAACGCAATGAATATATGAATGCCCTTGAAAGGGCAAGTGTTGATCAGGATATCTTGCTATTCTCTCGTTTTATTGCGAAGTTGGTGCAATCAAGTGGGAAGAGGTTTAAGTCAAAACAAGGTGGATAAGTTAAATGTTTTATATGAATTAGCATGAGAAGTGACACCCGGCAATACTACGAGAGCTAAAAAACAACACTGCCCGAACCTAAAGGTTCGGGCAGCGTGTAAGTTTGCGGGGTTGACGGGACTCGAACCCGCGACTCCCTGCGTGACAGGCAGGTACTCTAACCAAACTGAGCTACAACCCCTTCAATATGCGAAGTACATGAAACAATATGGCGGTTTAATGTCAATACAATTTTTTCATAATTATAAGGCCCTGCCTTTTTCCTCCACCTCGATCTTCCGGCGGAATTTTGCGTATGCGATCAGGTTTGCGATCGCTTTGAACCCGTCCCTGGTGTGTTCGACAACGTAAAGGTTCTTGTCCCGGTAGAAGCGGCGCGCCTGTTCGCCCACCTCGCGGAAAGCAATGGGGATGATCGGCTTGGCCGAGGGGAGCGCGCCCAGGATGTATTCGTTGAATTTTTCGAAAATCGAGCCGGCGCCCCCTTCCGGCGAGAAGGAGAGGGTCGCGACAAGGTCCGTGTTCTCGTCCGCGAGCATGATACCGAGGACCCGGTCCATGCCGCTCGTGAACCCGGAGCCGGTCACGTCGAGCGGATTGCCCGGCTGCGCGAAGGGGGGGAGCGCCTCTTTAAGCGCGGCAATGGTCGCGGGCGTGAAATCGTGAAGTTCGATCCCGAGCGATCCGCACAGGTCGGCATAGAGGCCACACAGCCCTCCGGATAGGGTGCATACCGCCAGGCGGCCTCCGGCGGGCAGGGGACAGCGCGACAGGATGCCCGCGGTCTCGACCAGCTCCTCGATGGTATCCGCCCGGATAATGCCATGCTGGCGGAGAAAGGCGTCGGTGACCGCCTCGTTCCCGGCCATCGCGCCGGTGTGGGATCGGGCCGCCTGCATGCCCTTCTCGGACCTTCCGACTTTGATGAGGACGATCGGGATTGAACGATGCGCCGCCTCGCGCGCAATCCGGGCCAGCCGCCGCACGTCGCGGAACCCCTCGATGAAGCCTGCGATCACGCGCGTCCTGCCGTGCAGGACCATGTGCTCGATGCAGTCCTCCACCGACACGACTGCCTCGTTGCCCGAGGATACGAAAAGCGATATGCCCAGCCCCTTTTTCAGCATCTTCGTGGCGATAACCTCGCTCGAGGCGCCGCTCTGGCCGATGATGCCGATGTTGCCCGGGACCGGGTCGCACTCGATCGATCCGCCCGAGAAGGCGCCCGTGCGGTCGACCGGGTTCAGGAACCCGAGGCAGTTCGGGCCCAGGAGCGTCACGCCCCGGGCGCGGCAGATGTCGACGAGTTCGTTCTGTAATCGCGTCCCTTCGTCCCCGGTCTCGGAGAATCCCGAAGAGACCAGCAATATGTTTTTTATACCGCGCGCCGCGAGGGACTGCACGGTATCGGCTACCATTGCGCTCCTGACTATGACCGCGGCAAAGTCGATTCCCTCCGGCAGGTCGTTCACGGAGGCGAGGGCCGGGATGCCGCAGACCTCGGACGCTCCCGGGTTCACCGGGTAGAATGCCCCCGGGAAACCAATGCGCCGCGCGTTCGACACGATGTTTGCGAACCAGTGGTTTTTGGTGGATGCTCCGATCACTGCGATGTTCCGGGGGGAGAAGAAATTATTCAGACGGTCTGACTGTTCCTGGCCCATGATGCGCTCCTCTCGGGTAAATGAAAAAGGAGCGTTGATTTTTGACAAGTAATTTATTATGGTCTCGCGCAGAGGCGCAGGGGCGCGAAGGTTATAAATTATGTACGATTCTGAAAATTCCGTTTTTCATTAACTTTCATTATAATTAATCATGAGACCCACCTTTATCCCGCTTATTTTAAGGTATGTTAATAACTGCTTTTTATGAACTGGCAAAACAACTTCTACAGATTTCAATTCGACAATCACCTTGTTTTCAACAATAATGTCAATTCGATAGGCCATGTCAAATATTCTACCATCATAAATAATGGGAAAGTTAACCTGCCATTTATACTTCAAACCGCTTTTTTGCAATTCATGTAATAAAATTTTTTCATATATTGACTCGAGAAGACCGGGGCCCAAATCTTAATGAATTGTAATGCACCTATCGATTATAATTCCGGTGATTTCATTTTCCATCATACTTGTTTCATCCTCCTTGTGATTTGGAATGTATTACGTATGACAATGGCAATTAATGAATAATTTTCTCTGTGTCTCAGCGCCTCTGCGTGAATTTTTTCTTTATTATTTCCATGGATTATTGTATATTTACATAATCCGTCCGGGCATAGCCGGGGACGGAAATTGATATTGACAGGGAGAATGCGGTTTTAATAGATTCTTCCTTGACTATATTTGAGGTACACAGTGGCAAAGCTGAAGACGGCGAAAACGCACGAGCTGGTGTATTACGGGCACGACACCCTGAAAAAAGTCGCGGAAGACGTTAAAGAGATCGACGACGAGCTCCTGCGCCTCATCGACACCATGTTCAACGTGATGTACAGGGAAAAGGGTGTGGGCCTTGCCGCCCCGCAGATCGACGAGTCCAGGCGGCTCATCGTCATCGACGTTGCGGACGAAAAGAAAAAGAGCCAGGTGCTCGAGCTGATAAATCCGGTGATAACCGCGTCCTCGGACGAGGTCGGACCGTACGAGGAGGGCTGCCTCTCTGTACCGGGCATTTCGGAAGAAATCATCCGCCCCACGGGGATACAGGTCCGGGGCATAACCCGCGACGGCAAAGAGGTCTCGCTCGAGATGGGCGGCATGCTGGCCCGGGTGACGCAGCACGAAGTCGACCACCTGAACGGCATACTCTTCGTGGACCGGCTGGAGGACTACGTGCGGAACGAGCTCAGGCCCGAGCTTAAAAGGATCAAGAAGCTGAACAAGCGGCCATGAACATAGGGTTTTTCGGGACACCGGAGCTGGCAGCGCGCGTGCTGGCCGGCCTTGCGGAGGCTCACCGCGTCACGTTCGCCGTGACCGCCGTGGACAAGCGGTCGGGAAGGAACCGCGAGCTGCAATTCTGTCCGGCGAAGAGCGAGGCGCTGCGGCTCGGCATTCCGGTGCTTCAGCCCGCGTCGCTCAGGGAGCCGTCCTTCCTTGACGGGATCGGCTCCTTCCTGGCGGACGCCTTCGTCGTGGTGGCGTACGGAAGCCTGATCCCGCGCTCGGTGTTCGGCCGTCCTCCCCTCGGCACCCTCAACCTTCACCCGTCGCTGCTTCCCCTCTATCGCGGCGCCGCGCCCATCCAGTGGTGCCTTATCAATGGCGAGACCGAGACCGGCATCACCGTACAGCTCATCAACGAGAAGCTTGATGCGGGAGACATCGTGGTGCAGGAAAAGATGCCGGTGGGGCCCGACACGACCGCCGGGGACCTGCTGGAGATCGCGTCAGCCTCGGGAGCCGGACTCATCGGCCGCGCCCTTGAGCGCCTTGCGTCCGGCGCCGCCCCGGTACGGCAGGACGATTCCCTCGCGACTTACTGCGGCAAGATCGACCGCGACACCGCACTTATTGACTGGGAAAAGCGGCCCACCGAGATACATAACCTGGTCAGGGGGCTCAACCCGAAGCCGGTGGCCTTTTCGCATTTCCGCGGGGAGCAGGTGCGGATCTGGAGGACGGCCCCCGTGTACGGGGAGGTGCCGGCGGCGCCTGTGCCGGGCGTGCTTGTCCGCTGGCAGAAGAAGCGCCTGCTTGTCGGGACCGGCGACGGCTACATTGAAATCCTCGGGATCCAGCCCGCGAACAAGAAGGTCATGGATGCGGGGGCCTTTATCAACGGTTACCGGCTCGCGCTGGAAGACCGGTTCGAGTAACTGTCATCATGGACATCACCCTTAAAACGAGAAAGATCATAGAGAAGCTGTTCCCCCCCGATGACGTCGACCTTGTCGCCGATATCCTGGAGCGGGAATGCGGCGGGAACATTCCCCAGTGCGGAGAATGCACACCCGAGGAGATGGAGCGTATCCGCTTTTCTGTTTTGAAGGAATCGAACGGGTGCATCGATACATTATCCCGCTGCATCGGCCTGGCCGGGATTGACTGGCGCGATTTGCTTGTTAATGCAGGGTTTGCCGATGATGTTCATGCGCACGAGGCTTGGGCGGAAGAGCTGCTTGCAGACCGCTGATCCCCCGGGGCGGCCGCCGCGATTTTTTCTGCATCGTAATGTTTTTTAGTCACGGTGGCCCCGTGAGACTGTTCGCAGGGCAGGGGCTTTTCGATTGATCGTGTCGCGGATCCATGGCGTGAAACATAAAAAAGGGAGCGTGATGTCACGCTCCCTTTTTGTCTGCCGCTACAGTGTCTGCAGGCTGGGCGGGGCGTTCTTGGATTCGCCCGGAGTGTTCTCCTTCTGCTTTTTCTTCTTCTCGGCGTTCTCTTTGTCCAGCATCTGTTGTTTGAGCTTTTCCTGCTCGATCTTCTGCGCACGGAGATTTTCCTGCTCGATCTTCTGCGCGCGGAGCTTTTCCTCGCGGAGCTGCGCCATTGTGCGCTCTTTTTCCTTCTTCTGCTTCTCGAGCTTTTCTTTTTCCGCTTTCTCGCGTTCCGCCGAGTCATCGGGGGCGGGGGCCATGACCTTTTCCCGTATCTCTTTTCGCGCTTCCTGGTTAAGCTTCTCGAGCATTTCCGGCTTGATGTCCCTGATCTCCTTCCTGATCTCCTCGACTTCTTCGGCCTTCATCTCCGTGACCGTAATCTCTTTCTTTTGCTCAACGGCCTGTTTCACCGCTTTTTCGTCCAGCTCAACGGTCTGGTTCGTCTCTACGGTTTTCTCGACCCCGGTGACCACGGTATCGTTCTGCACGGGGTTGATCCTTACCGCGCCGGTGACCACGTCGAGCCGGGAGGCCTTTTCATCCGCGGTGATGCGGAACGATGTGCCGCGCACGGACGCAACCGCGGTGGGCGTCTTGACCCGGAAGTCGCCTTTTTTCAGCTTGGAGAGGGTCACGTACATCTTGCCCTGGGGCATGTCAAGCTGCGAATCGCCCGTAGCCGGGTCCATGAGCGAAGAGAGCAGGATATTGGAATCGGGCTGTATCCGTATGATGCCCTCGGAGCCGTACAGGACGTCGGCTATCGAATCGGCGCCGGTCCTGATGCCGTCACCTGTTATGAGCACATCGCCTACGGTCGCCGGCTTCTCGGTGTTTCCGGCAACGATCATCACTTCGCCTATAAGGCCCTGGATTGTAATGGCTCTGTCTTTATCGTCCTTCTTGCAAACGGTCACTCCCGCAGCCAGGAGAAAAATGATCATAATAGATAAAACGTGTTTCATGTGCTCCTCCGAAAATGTATAAATACTCTACATCAATATATACACAATCCATCCATGATTCAAGCAATTAAATTTCCGCGGATCCCGTCAAATATTAAATTTGCGTTAATTCAGGCCTATTTTCCTATATGGAATGTGTATATGGCCGAAAACGTGATGCCGAAGAAATGGTCGTACTGCCCGTCGATGACATTGCTGGCAACCTCGTTATACAGGGGATTGTTCCTGCTGTATTTCTGGCTGTTATACAGGAGCTGGTACCTGCCTCCGAGCGACAGGGTCGTGTTGATTTTTTCGATGGAATAGGCGAACGAGAGTGATGCGGTGCCGCCGTACGACAGGTAACGCCCCCTCCGCGGAAACATGCTGAGCAGCACAAATCCGGAAAATGGGTCGATGATATATGTTTTATTCTGCCTGATCATTATCGTCTCAAGGGACCAGAGGACCACTCCCGAGACGCTCATCATCAGGTAAAAGTCGGTTGCCAGGGGGAACGTCAGGCCGATGCCCAGGCCGCCTCCATAGGACCGTACATCGTCAGTAAGCTCCCGGGTGAACCAGGCCGGGTTGGCGGTGATGAGCAGGTCTTTCATCCGCTCTTCGTACCGGTATCCCTGGTGCTTGAACCCGGCGAATATCTTCACCATACGGTGTACGGCGCATCCTATCGAGGTGTCGCTGTCCCACTTGAGCACGTCGCGATTATAGCTTTTTATCGAGGGTGAGTAATCCCAGGGGGCGAAGGTCATCTGCAAGTCGCGCGATATTCCTTTTGACCTGTAGGCGATGCGTCCCATGGTTAATACCGACTGGATGGACCAGCGGTCAAGAAACCCGATTGAGATCACAGGCCCGGCCATCGCATTGGAGCCGGTCTTGAAATCCGCGGCGTCCTCGGCCATTATAATGGCGGCCGGAGCAGGGCTTATTACCCGCATTGAGGACTTCGCGTCCGCCCACGCCGGTTTCCACCATATGTACCATACTGTCCCGCCGATGCTCAGGTCCACCGGCGCGGCGATGGCAGACCGCACGGGCAGGATGAGCATGATTCCCAGGATAGCCGTGGCTGTGAATCGTTTCATGATGTATTCCCTCCCCGGTTGAATATTCGGGCGATGCAGCCGTATGCGGTCAGGCCTTTTTCCCTATATGGAACGTGTAAATGGCCGACAGGGTGAAGCCGAAGAAGTGGTCGTACTGCCTGTCTATGATGTTCATGCTTGCCCTGTTGGTCGGGAGGTCGTAGTACGTATTGTGCTGCCGGTTGTACAGGAGCTGGTAACGCCCGCCCAAAGACAGTGTCGTGTTGATCTTCTGTATGACATATGCGAATGACACCGACGCTGTGCCGCCGTATGAGAAATACCTGCCCCGGGGGGGATTTATCAGGAGAGGGAAGAGCAATCCCGAGTCGGTCATCAGCGATTTTTTCCTGTCTATCGTGATTTTTTCAAATGACCAGAGGGCCAGACCCGATACGCTCATCTGGAGAAAGAAATCGGTTGCGAGCGGTATGCTGAGCCCAAGGCCGAGGCCGCACCCGTAGGCCCTCACGTCGTCAGAAATCCTCCTGCTCATTAATTCGGGAGTGGCAACGAAGATAATGTCGTCAAGTCTTTCCTCGTACCGGTATCCCTGCGACTTGAACCCGGCGAAGATCTTCACCATCCTGTGGACTGCGCACCCGATGGAGGTGTCGCTGTCCCATTTTACGATGTCCCGCGTGTATTTTTTATATCCTGATGTTATGCCGGTATTAGTCAATCCCGGGTCGAGCATAAGATCTGCGGCGAGGCCGGTCGACCGGGCCCTGAACCTCCCGATGGTGAACACGCTCTGTATCGACCACCGGTTGAGGAACCCTATCGAGATAACGGGCCCGCCCATGAAATTCGAGCTCGGCTTGAAATCCTTCGCGTCTTCCAGGATGGAGGGAACAGGCGAGCCATTGAAAAACATGCTCATGGTCTTCGCGTCCGCCCACGCCGGTTTCCACCAGATGTACCAGGCCGAGCCGCCGATGCTCAGGTCCACCGGCGCGGCGATGGCCGCTGTTTCGCCAAGGATGAACGCCGCAGCCAGCAGCGCAGCCATGCTGTTTCGTTTCATGGTATCCTCCTGCCATGGATAATTCCCCGGCATAGCGGCAGCCGGTGTGCCGTCAGCAAGCTATCC
>ERZ795056.1252-NODE-1252-length-29906-cov-17.537838_pt1 | contig 29906 bp, 27 predicted proteins | sample MGYA00375140_ERZ795056 | MGnify/ENA primary metagenome ERZ795056 (study PRJEB30185, sample SAMN05720227) | activated sludge metagenome | isolation source: Anaerobic digester | place: USA | collected 2015-03-09 ... | reverse complement strand
GTTCACCACGCTGGTGGCCGTGGTGCAGGGCCAGCGCACGACGCTGCAGCCGCCGTCACCGGCGCCAGCGCCGCAGATCCCGGTGCTCGCCGCGAGCCTGCCGCTGCGCGTGCTGGTTGCCGAAGACAACGCGGTCAACCAGCGTGTCGCGCTGCGCCTGCTGCAGCGCCTGGGCTACCGAGCCGACGTGGCGGCCAACGGCCTGGAGGTGATCGACGCGGTGGAGCGCCAGCACTACGACGTGGTGCTGATGGACATCCAGATGCCCGAGATGGATGGCCTGCAGGCGGCGCGCTGGATCGTGCAGCGGCGCGGCGCCGGCGGGCTGCCGCGGGTCGTCGCGATGACCGCCAACGCGATGCCCGGCGACCGCGAGGCCTACATCGCCGCCGGCATGGACGGCTACGTCGCCAAGCCGATCGAGATGAGCGACCTGGCTGCGGCGATGACACGCGTGGCGATGCTCGCGCGCGGCGGCGCGGCCCCGGATCGGCTGGACGAGCACGAGGTGCTCGACGCGTCGCGGCTGGAGCACCTGCGCGGCATGCAGCTCGACGGCGAGCCGAGCCTGGTGCGCGAGTTGATCGACATGTTCGTGGCCGACACGCCAGGGCACCTGGGCGCGCTCGTCGAGGCACTGGTCGCGGCCGACACCGCGCGGCTGGGCCGCGTGGCGCACCGCCTGCTGTCGGTCACGCAGAACATCGGCGCGCCGCGCATGTCCGCCCTGTGCATCGAGATCGAGCGGCTGTGCCGGCTCGGCGAGATCGACCGCGTCGCCGAGCTCACCGATGCGCTGGCGCAAGAGCACGAGCGAGTCAACGCCGCTCTGCTGGCGGTGCGCATGCGCTACTGAGCCGGGCGTGAACCGATGGCCGCAGACCACACACCGCTGACCCGGCGCCAGGCGCTGGCCGCGCTGACAGGCGCGGTGCTGATGCCGCTCGCCGACCCGGCCGCGGGCTCGGTGCGGCACGAGCGTCATTTCCTGTTCGGCTCGCCGGTGGACGTGATGCTGCGGCACGCACCGGAATCTCCCGGCGATGCGGCGCTGGCGTCGGTGATGCGCGGCCTGCAGCACATTCACGCACAGTGGAACGCCTGGAAGCCGGGCGAACTGGGCCGCATCAACCAGGCCTTCCGCGAGGGGCGCAGCGCGCGCGTCACGCCGGCGCTGCTGGCGACGATCCGCTCGGCGGCGCGGCTCGAGCGGGCCTCGGCCGGCCTGTTCAACCCCGGTATCGGCGGCGCGGTGCGGGCCTGGGGCTTCCACGACGACGTGATGCGCGACGGCGCCCGGCCCGCGGCCGCCACGCTGGCCGCGTGGCGCGACGCGGCTCCCAGCCTGGCGCAGATCGAGATGCGCGGCGACAGGGTGGCCAGCCGCAATCCGCGCCTGCAGCTCGACTTCGGCGCCTATGCCAAGGGAGTGGCCATCGACCGTGCACTCGACGAATTCGCGGCGCGCGGCCAGGGCGACGCGCTCGTCAACCTCGGCGGCAACCTCGGCGCGATGGGCGCGACCGGCTGGCAGATCGGCATCCGCGATCCCTTCGGCGAGGGCCTGCTGGCGAGCCTGGCGACACAGGGCCGCGAGGCGGTCGTCACCTCGGGGAGCTACGAGCGTTTCCGCATGCTCGATGGCGAACGCTGTACGCACATCCTCGACCCGTCCATTGCCGCGCCAGCCCAGGGGCTCGTCAGCGTGACGGTGCTGCACCGCTCGGCGGCGCTGGCCGACGCGGCGGCCACCGCGCTGCTGGTGGCCGGGCCGCTGCGCTGGCGCGAGGTGGCACAGCGCATGGGCGTGACGCAGGTGCTGGCGGTCGGGCCGGACGGCCGCGGCATCGCCAGCGGGGCACTGGCAGCGCGCCTGCAATTCGCCAGCCGCGACTGGCGCGGCCGCATCGCCACGGTCTGAAGCGCGCCGTGCAGTGAGTCACGCTGCCACGCGGCGTGCGGCTCATGTTCGGCGGCCGGCTGCCGAAGGCAAGGCGTCTGGAGACGCCCCATGCCTCGATTCCCCCGTGCCGCCCTGGCCTGCCTGCTGGCACTGGCCTCCCCCTTGTGTGCTGCACAAGCCCTGTGGGTGTGCGGCCTGAGCGACGACGCCGTGCGCCTGGTCTGCGTGGCCGATGCCGACCCGACCCTGCCGAGCGCTGTGCTGACCAGGCCGACGGCGATGGTCGCCGGCACGAGCTTCCCGCTGGACACGCGCCGCCAGTACAGCGTCGACCTGTGGACGCCGCCCAGCGACATGGAGTTCGTCGCGCAACTCGCGCGCGCCACCATCTGCTACCGCAGCCCCGGTTGCAGTGTGGTGATGGCGACGGAGCGACCTGTCACGCTGGCCACGCTGCGCCACTGAGTCTCCTCACTCCTTCGCTGCGTAGTCACCGTGTGATCGACGAAGCGTGACGAATACGCAGTGTGCGCCTGGCGCACTTGTGCGTCGTCAATCAAGCTGCGAAGGTACGCTCACAGACTCGCGAAAGCCTTGCAGGTTCACTCCTCCTCGGCGCGGTCGATAACAACGCAGTCCGGTCGGCCTACGGGGGAACACCTTGCCGCAACCCACCATCCTCATCGTCGACGACAACCCCGAGAACCTGACGCTGCTCGGCGAGTTGCTGCGCGATCGCTACAAGGTCCGCGCTGCGAATTCGGGGCCGCGCGCGCTGCAGCTGGCGGGGCAGGCACCGCTGCCGGATCTCATCCTGCTGGACATCATGATGCCTGGCATGAGCGGCTTCGAAGTGCTCGAGCAATTGCGCCTCGACGATCAGACGCGGGACATCCCGGTGATCATCACCACGGCGATGAGCGGTACCGACGACGAACAGCATGGCCTCGTGCTGGGTGCCGTCGACTACCTGACCAAGCCGCTCAAGCCGGCCATCGTGCTGGCGCGCGTGCATACGCACCTCGAGCTCAAGCGTGCACGCGACCGGCTGCAGCGCGACAACGCCTCGCTCGAGGCCGAGATCGCCCGGCGCATGCGCGAGAACCAGGTCATCCAGGACGTCACCATCCGCGCCCTGGCGCGTCTGGCCGAGACGCGCGACAACGAGACCGGCAACCACATCCTGCGCACGCAGGAGTACGTCGAGACGCTCGCGCGTCGCGCCTGCACCCACCCGCGGTTTGCGGCGGCGCTCGGCGAGCATGCCATCGCGCTGATCGCCAAGTCGGCGCCGCTGCACGACATCGGCAAGGTCGGCATTCCCGACCACGTTCTGCTCAAGCCGGGCAAGCTCACGCCCGACGAGTGGGAGGTGATGAAGACGCATGCGCGGCTGGGCGCCGAGGCCATCGCGCGCGCCGTCGAAGACACGCACCAGCCGGTGGAGTTTCTCGCCTATGCGCGGCAGATCGCGCTGCACCACCACGAACGATGGGACGGCAGCGGCTATCCGGAAGCCCTGGCCGGCGACGCCATTCCGCTGGCGGCTCGCCTGATGGCGCTGGCCGATGTGTTCGATGCGCTGATCTCGCGCCGCGTCTACAAGGCGCCGATGACGCCGGCCGAGGCGGTGGCGATCATGTCGGCGCAGCGCGGGCTGCACTTCGACCCGGACCTGCTCGACATCTTCCTCGCCGGCATCGACGCGTTCTGCGCGATCGCGCGGCGCTACCCCGACGAGGCCGCGCCCGAGCTGCCAGTGGGGCAGCGACAGGCGGCCTGAGGGTTCTGCGGGCATGCGCGAACCGGATGCTCCCGGCACGCCGGCGACGCTGGCGACGCCGTCGCACAGGGGCGCGATGCGTGTTGCGCTGATCTACGCGCTGTTCGCCTCGCTGTGGATCTTCGGCTCCGACTGGCTGCTCGGCACGCTGGTGAGCGACCCGCAATGGCTGGTTCGCATCGGCGCTTTCAAGGGCTGGGCCTTCGTCGGCGTGACGGCCGTGTTGCTGTATCTGCTCGTGGGCGGGATGGTGCCGTCGACTGCGGCCGAGGTGCGCGCGGCGCCTCAGCAGGCACCCGAAGCCGCGCAGCTGCAGCGCAGCCCCTTGGCGCTTGTGTCCCTGGCGATCGTGGTTCTCACCGGCGCCATGCTGTGGTACGACCACCAGGATCGAGTCGGGCAGCAGTCCCGGCAGCTGCAGGCGACGGCCGACGTGCGTGCCAAGCAAGTCGGCGCCTGGATGCAGGACCGCCTGTCCCAGGCCCGCTTCGCGCGCAGCAGCGTCCTCTGGGCCAGCCTGTTCCGGCGATGGCAGGACAGTGGCGACCTCCAGGCGCGCGACCAGCTGATGGACCGGCTCATCGAACTGCGCAAGGCCTTTGGCAACAACAGCGTCATGGTGCTGGATTCGCGAGGCGAGCTGGCGCTCGGCGAGCCGGACCACGACACGACGATCTCGCCCGCGCTGCGTGCCGCGGCGCTGCGTGCCATGGCCAAGGGCGAGGCGAACCACACGGGCGACTTCACCACGGGGGTGGCGCCCGGCGCGCTGTGGTTCGACGTGATCGCACCGCTGGCGGGTGGCGGGGCGGGCGCACAGGCCGCCGCGGTGCTGCGCATCGACCCGAAGGAGTTGCTGCAGTCGGCCCTGCAGGGCTTGCCATCTGCGCAGCAAAGTGCGGCCACGCTGTTGGTGAGGCGCGAGGGCGACCAGCTGCTCGGCGTCTTCGGCCGCAATGGCAAGCCGCTGTCGACCCCCGACCTACTGGCGGCGAAGTTCGTCAGCGGGCAGGTACCGTTCGGTGCCATCGCCACCGGCGTCGATTTCCGCGGCCAGGCCGTGCTCGGCACCGTGCAGCCGGTGCCCGGCTCCGACTGGTATCTGGTGGCCAGGATCGAGCGTGCCGAGCTGCGCGCCGCGTCGGTGAAGAACGCGATCTGGATCGTCGCCGCCGGCGCGCTGGCGCTGCTCGGTGCCTTCGTGATGGCCTTTCTCCAGCGAGAGCACCGTGCGCTGGAGCGCGCACGCTTCGAGCAGGACGAGCAGCGGCAGCGCCTGCAGTCGCTGGCCCTGATGCAGGCGATCTCCGAGGGTTCGAACGACGCCATCTTCGCCAAGGACCGCGAGGGCCGCTACCTGCTGTGCAACCGAGCCGCCAGCGGGATGATCGGCAAGCCGGTCGACCAGGTGCTCGGCCGCGATGACCGTGCGCTGTTCGATCCCGAGCAGGCCGCCGTGCTGATGGCCAACGACGCCCAGGTGATGGCGCAGGACCGGCTCAGCAGCTACGAGGAGGTGGTCGGCTCCGGCGCCAGCGAGATCACCGTGCTGGCCACCAAGGGGCCGCTGCACGATGCCGACGGTCGCGTGGTGGGCATGTTCGGCATCTCGCGCGACATCACCGAGCGCAAGCGTTCGGAGCTGGCACTGCGCGAGAGCGAGGCGACGGTGCGCACGCTGATCGGCTCGATGGCCGACGGCATGTTCGTGGCGCAGGCCCATCGTTTCGTGTTCGCCAACGCAGCGCTGCCGCGCATGCTCGGCTACGCGGACGCCGAGTTCGTCGACCAGCCCTTCGAGGCCGTGCTGGCCCCCGAGTTCCTGGAACTGTGGACGCGACGCTTCGAACAGCGCATCGGCGACGGGCCCGAGCCGGAAGGCCACTACGAGGTGCGCTTCCTGTGCAAGGACGGCGGCTCGATCTGGGTGGAGCTGCGGGCGAGCCGGTCGCAGTACGGCGGCCGGCCGGCCGTGCTCGGCCTGATCCGCGACATCACCGAGCGCCGCCGCGGCGAGCAGGCGCTGCGCGAGGTCTCGGAGCTGCTGCAGGCAGTCGAGGATTCGGTGCTCGACCACATGGCCGTGCTCGATCGCGAAGGCGAGATCGTCAACGTCAACGCGGCGTGGCAGCGCTTCGCCGCCGACGATCCCGAGGAGGGTTGCGGTGCCCCGGTGCGCAGCGCCGTCGGCAGCAACTACCTCGCCGTGTGCCGCGACGCGACCGGGCCGGGCGGCGAGACCTCCCGGCAGGCCGCCGAAGGCATCGCCGCCGTTCTGTCGGGCCGCAGCGAGCTGTACACGCTGGAGTACGCCTGCGGCTGCACGCACGCCCGGCGCTGGTTCCACATGAGCGTGCTGCCGCTGCGCACGCAGTCCGGCGGCGCGGTGGTCGTGCATGCCGACGTCACGCAGCGGCGCCGCGCCGAGGATGCCGTGCGCGAGAGCGAGGCGCAGTACCGCTCGGTGGTGGCTGCGCTGGACGAAGGCATCCTGGTGTTCGGAAAGCAGGGCGAGCTCAAGGCGTGCAACCTGCGTGCAGAGCAGTTCTTCGGCCTCGATTTCGCGGCGCTGCAGGACCCGCAGGTCTTGCGGGCCTGGCGGCCGCTGCAGGCGGACGGTTCGATGCTGCGTTATGCCGATCTGCCGGCCTCGCGCACGCTGCGCACCGGCGAGCCTTGCCGCGACGAGCTGATCGGCCTGGTGCCGCCGGGGGGCAGCTTGCGCTGGCTGATGGTAAACGCGCAGCCGGTGCACGATGCGGCCAGCGGCGAACTCCATGCGGTGGTGGTTTCGTTCAGCGACATCACCGAGCGCCACGCTGCTCAGGAGCAGTTGCGCAAGCTGTCGATGGCGGTCGAGCAATGCCCGATCGGCATCGTCATCCGCGACATCGGCGGGCGCATCGAATACGTCAACGAGGCCTTCACGCGCATCAGCGGGTTCTCCAAGGAAGAGGCCATCGGACAGCCTCGCCACGTGCTGCAGCCGCAGCGCAGCCCGGCCGAGCGCGAGATCGACATGCTGGAGGCGTTGTCCCGCGGCGAGATCTGGGCCGGCGAGTTCGGCAACACGCGAAAGGACGGCTCGGCGTACGACGAGTTCGTGCACGCCGCGCCGATCCGCCAGCCCGACGGCCGCATCACCCACTACCTCTCGATTGGCGAGGACATCAGCGAGAAGAAGCGGGTCGGCGCCGAACTCGACCGCCACCGCCACCAGCTGCAGGAGCTGGTGGACGAGGGCACGGGCCAGCTGCGCGAGCTCAACGCCGCGCTGCTCGAGCGTGAGAGGTTCATCCGCACCATGGCCGACAACCAGCCCGGCCTGCTGGCCTACTGGGACGCGGGTCTGCGCTGCCGCTTCGCCAACCGCGCCTACCGCGAGTGGTTCGGACGCAGCGAGGCCGAGATGGACGGCATCCCGATCGCCGAGCTCGTCGGTGCCGAGCACCTGGCGGTGCTCCAGCCCTATCTCGATGGCGTGCTGCGCGGGCAGGCGCAGCGCTACACGAGCGAGCTGCGCAGCAGATCGGGCCGAGCCATCCACGGCCTGGCCAGCTGCATCCCCGATCTGGTGGACGGCGCGGTGCGCGGCTTCCTCGTGCTCGTCTCCGACGTCACGGAGATCAAGCAGACCGAGCGCCGGCTGCAGGAGACCAATGCCGAGCTGATGCTGGCGCGCGATCGCGCCGAAGCGGCCAACCGGGCCAAGAGTGCCTTCCTGGCCAACATGAGCCACGAGATCCGTACGCCGATGAACGCGATCATCGGCCTGACGCATCTGTTGCACCGCGACGCCGACGACCCGGTCGAGCTCGAACGGCTGGAGAAGGTTTCCGAGGCTGCGGGCCACCTGCTGCAGGTGATCAACGACATCCTCGACTTGTCGAAGATCGAGTCGGGCAAGCTCGAACTGGAGCGCACGGACTTTTCCCTGGCGCGGCTGCTCGAGCGCACCCGCTCGCTGGTGAGCCAGCGGGCGCAGGCCAAGGGGCTGGCCCTGAAGGTCGCCGTGGATGCCGATGTGCCCGACGCGCTGCATGGTGACCCGACACGGCTGTCGCAGGCCCTGCTGAACCTGCTGAGCAATGCGGTCAAGTTCACCGAGCACGGCGGCATCGGCGTGCAGGTGGCGCTGCTCGACCACGACGCTGCAGGGGTGCGCCTTCGTTTCACCGTCAGCGACACCGGCATCGGCATCGCGGCCGACAAGCTGCCGCAGCTGTTCAGCGCCTTCGTGCAGGCGGACACGTCGATGACGCGGCGATTCGGCGGCACCGGCCTGGGCCTGGCCATCACCCAGCGCCTGGCAGCGATCATGCGCGGCGAGGTCGGCGTGCGCAGCGAGCCGGGTGAGGGCAGCGAGTTCTGGTTCACCGCGCGGTTCGAGTCGGGCCGGCCGGTGGCGGCCGAGTCCTCGCCGGACGCCCGCTTCGCCGAAGCCGCGCTGCGACGCCAGCACGCCGGCGCGCGCGTGCTGCTGGTCGAGGACAACGCGGTGAATCAGCAGGTCATCGTCGAGCTGCTGCATGCCGTGGGCTTGCGGGTCGAGTTGGCCGGCGATGGGCAGGAAGCGCTCGAGCGCGCGCGGGAAGGGGCATACGACCTGGTCCTGATGGATGTTCAGATGCCGGTGATGGACGGTCTTGAAGCGACGCGAAGGCTGCGTTCGATGACCGGCTGGGCCGCGACGCCGATCGTGGCCATGACCGCCAATGCCTTCGGCGAGGACCGCGCGGCCTGCCTCGCGGCAGGCATGGACGACCACGTCGCCAAGCCGGTCGATCCGCCGAACCTGTATGCGGCGCTGTTGCGCTGGCTGTCGCGCGGCGAGTCCCCTGCGCCTGCGGTGGCGGCGCCCGAGGCCGCGGCGCCGACGGAGCCCGTCGACATGGCCGAGTTGCCGCACATCAATGGCCTGGATGCGGCGCTGGCGATGCGCTATCTCGGTGGGCAGGTGCTGCTGTATCGCCGCGTGCTGCGCCAGTTCGCGCAGCACCACGGCGACGACGTGGCGCTGCTGGCCAGCCCGGTGCGCCACGAGGAACGGCAGGCGCTGCGCGAGCTGGCCCATTCGGTGAAGGGCGCGTCGGCGTCGATCGGTGCGTTGCGGCTGCCGGCCCTGGCGGCCGCGCTGGAGGCGGCCGTGGCCGAGCGCCGCGGCGACGACGAGGTGCATGCCGCGCAACATGCCGTGCAGCGCGAGCTCGAGATGCTGGTGAAGGCGATCCGCGACGGCCTGTCCAGCGGCGAGACACAGCCCATGGTGCTCGAAGGCGGCGAAGTCCACGAGGAGACGCTGGACCGGCTGCTGGAACTGCTGGCCGCGGCGGACTACGAGGCCCAGCCGCTGCTGCGCCGCCTGGCGCCGCGGCTGCAGCGTCAGTACGGCACGGCCATCGAAGAGGCCGAAGCGAGCCTGGGCCGCTTCGACTACGAACAGGCGCTGCAGACGCTGCGCAGCCTGCGCCGTCAGCCGGTCTGAAGCAGTCCGTCGACGAGTCGGCGGTCGAGAAGACCGAGTTCCATGCACTGCGCAGGCAGCACGAAGTCAGGCCGCGACATCTGCTCGCGCATCTGGGCGTCGTCCCATTGCCGCAGCCGGCTGCGGCCCGGCTCGACGGTGCTCTGCGCATAGACCAGCCGCGCGTCCGACTCCCACTGCAGGATCATCTGCGGGATCAGCTCCGGCGAGTGGTGCAGGGCCGGATCGAGCAGGACCACGGCGTCGCCGCGGGAGGCAAGGATGCCGGCCTCGAAGCCATCGGCCAGGCTGGCCGGCCGCCCGAGCGACAGGAAGCGGAACCCCGGCAACTCGCACCAGGCCTGCATCAGGCCGTCGGTGCCGTCGGTGCTGCCGGCATCGACGACGATGAGCTCCCAGGGGTAGCCGCACTCGGTGAGCGTGTCGCTCAGGATGGGCAGCAGCTTGGACAGCGTGCGTGCACTGTTCTCGCAGGGCAGCACGCACGACACCGTCTGGCGTGCACCCGACAACTGCGCCCACCCCGAGGCATGAGCCCAGGCGGGCGCTTCGTCGACGGGCTGCGCCATGGCGGCGATGCCGGCGCGGGGCTCGGTTGGGGTAGGCATGGCAGGGCGGCGGTGCGGTGCAAGGTGGACGCCAGCGCCATTGTTGGGGCGCTTCCTTGTGCCACCTTAAATCAGGCCGCTCGTCACGGGGAATCGGTTCGTGGGATTGTGTCCGATCGTATCCGCGGCAGTGCCCAGTCGGGCTGCTATCCTCGCCGCCGATGAAACTGTCCGTGCTGCTCCTCGCCCTCTCCCTCGGCCTGGCCGCTTGCGCCTCGAAAACGGATGGCGGCCCCTCGGGCACGACGCGCGTGAGCGATGCCGCCACCACGCCACTGTCCGACCTGAACGTGGTGCGTGCCAGCATTCCTCCGGTGCTGCTGGAGGCGCAGAAGGGCCCCTACAAGTTGCCTGCGGAGCCGGGTTGCGCCGCGCTGGCTGCCGAGGTGACGCCGCTCGAGGCCGTGCTCGGTGCCGACCTGGACGTGCCGCCTTCGGCGGCGCGGCCCAGCCTGATCGAGCGCGGCAGCGGCGCCGTCGGCGATGCCGCGGTGGGCGCGCTGCGGGGTGCGGCCGAAGGTGTGATCCCGTTCCGCGGCTGGGTGCGCAAGCTCAGCGGCGCAGAGCGCTATTCGCGGGAAGTTGCGGCGGCCATCGCCGCCGGTACCGTGCGACGCGCCTACCTCAAGGGCGTCGGGCAGGCTCGCGGCTGCACGGCGCCGGCCGCGCCCGCGGCGCCGGCATCGGCGGCTTCTTCGGCGGCGGCATGAGGCGGGGCGCCCTGTTCGTGGCCGCTGTCGCGCTGCAGGCGGGCATGGCGAATGCCGCGTCGTTCGACAGCCGGGGCGTCGCACGCTTCGACGTCGGATATGCGCGCTGCGAGGCGAAGTTCGCGCCGATGAAGGGCCATCGCGACGAGGCCTACCTCGCCGTGTACCGCGTCAAGCCTGACGAGAAATCTCTGGCCCGCCTCGCGGCATTGCGCCGCACGCCCGAGTACCAGAAGGAGCGCAAGGCGGCGCTGGCCGCCAAGGCGCCCGCCGTGGCGGCCAGCGCCGCCAGTTCGGCCGGCAACCGGCTGGACCAGCAGTGCCAGGCACTGTGGGCAGAGACACGGCGCTTCAACGCGCCGACCCGCTGAGCAGGAAGCTGCCGTGACGGGATCGCCCACCTCGCCCGAGCCGATCGGCTGATCACTGCCGCGGGATCACGGCATCTTCGCCGTCGTGCACTGGATCGGCGAGACCGCACCGCCCGCGCCGGCCGAGGCCTGGCAGGCCAGCAAGCGGCCCGTCGAGGGTTCGTGGAACCACACCATGCTGGCGTTGCCGGCCGAGGCCACGCCGATAGGCAGGTAGACCGGCGTGGCCTGGACCTGCACCTGCGAGCGCGCCAGCGGCGGCACCACGAGGGCGGCCACGCCGGCCAGGGCGACGGCCGCCACGGCGGCCAGGCGGATCGGATGCTTCATGTGCGACTCCCGGAAGATCGGACGCTGCTGAGGGCAGCCGCCCGCGCACGAGCGTCACGAATGCGGGCGGCCCGCGAAGCCTAACGCTTCGCGCGGCGCCGCGGAGCGGGCGCGGCCAGTTCGCTGGCCGCAGCGCGCTTGGCGCGCGTGGCCGCGCGCTGGTAGGCCGTCTCGGCCTGCAGGCGCAGCTTGATCGCCCTGGCCAGGGCCGCCTCGTACTTCTCGGGCGTGTAGGTGTTCTCGGTGCCGATGTACACGCTGCAACGGCGCGGCGAATCGCCGAAGCGCGGCAGCGACACCGCCAGGCTGCAGTCGCGCACGCCGGCCTCGCGGCGCAGCCGCACGATCGGCCCGGAGATGCCCACCGGCAGGTCGGTGGTCTTGTTCTCGTTGGGCACACGCTGCAGCCGCGAGGGCGCGGGCAGCCGGGCGATGCGCGCGAGCAGCTCGCGCGTGGCATGCGCAAGCGCTTCGCTGGCGCCGCTGCCGTCGGGCGAACCGTCGGAGAACAGCTTGGTGCCGCCGTAACGCAGCTGCCAGCCATGCGTGGCGCGATGGTCGATGCGCTGGATGCCCTGAGGCACCTCGAAGCGCTCGCCGGAGAAGATGACGACGTCTCTGACTTTCATGGGATTCCTCGGTCGACGGGAACGGGCCTCCCTGGCGGACTTCTTCTTCTGTTTGTCGCGCAGTGTAGGCAATGTGCGCAGCAGGGTGATTCGGGCCAGGGTGAAAGCCCTGCGAAGCTGGCCAGCGTCGGCCCGAGGTGAGCCGCCTGCGCTGCGCACTTTCAGAGGCGCCTCGCTCCGGCGGCTCGGGCCAGAGCGAAGGCCCTGCGAAGCTGGCCAGCGTCGGCCCGATGTGAGCCGCCTGCGCTGCGCACTTTCAGAGGCGCCTCGCTCCGGCGGCTCAGGCGGGCCGCGCCTGCATGGTGCCGAGCACATGGCGCAGCATCGCCTGCGCGAGTTCGTCCTCGCCGCCGAAGGTGCGGGCACCTTCGCTGGCGAGCCACTGCGCCTCTTCGTCGCTGTGCGTGCGCACCGCCACCTGCACCTGCAGGTTGAGCGCGCGCGCGGCGTCGATCATCTGCCGCACGCCGACGGCGTCGGCCGTGGCCACCAGCAGCATGGCGGCCTGAGCGATGTGCGCCTGGATCAGTACGGCGGGTTCGGCCGCGTCGCCGATCACCGCCGGCAGGCCCTGCGCGCGCACTTCCTCGACACGCTCGCGATTGCGATCGACCACCACGCAGGCGATGCCCTGATCGCGCAGTGCACCGGCCAGGCGCCGGCCGACGCGGCCGTAGCCCACCAGCACCACCTGGCGCGCGAGGTAGCGCTCTTCGGTGGTCGCCGGCAGTTCGGCCAGCGGATCGTCGCGCACCGCGTGGCGCCGCGCGGCCGACGAGCGCGCCAGGATCCAGCGCTGCGCCGGCTCGGCCAGCGAGAACAGCAGCGGGTTGGCGGCGATCGAGATCAGCGCCCCTGCGACGATCAGGCTCTGGCCCTCGGGCGGCAGCAGCTTCAGCGACAGGCCCAGCGCCGCGAGGATGAAGGAGAACTCGCCGATCTGCGCAAGGCTGGCCGACACCGTCAGCGCGGTGTTCAGCGGGTAGCGCAGCAGCAGCACCAGCGCGAAGGCGGCGATCGACTTGCCCACCACGATGATGGCCACCACCGACAGCACCTGCAGCGGCCGCTCGACCAGAACGAGCGGATCGAAGAGCATGCCCACCGACACGAAGAAGAGCACCGCGAAGGCGTCGCGCAGCGGCAGCGACTCCTCGGCGGCGCGGTGGCTGAACTCCGACTCGCGCAGCACCATGCCGGCGAAGAAGGCGCCCAGCGCGAAGGACACGCCGAACAGGCCCGCCGCTCCGTAGGCGATGGTCACCGCCGCGGCCACCACGCACAGCGTGAACAGCTCGCGCGAGCCGGTCCTGGCCACCTGCCACAGCAGCCAGGGGAACAGGCGCCGGCCGACCACCAGCATCAAGGCGACGAACGCCGCCACCTGGGCCAGCGTGATGGCCAGCGTCGTCCACAGGCCACGGCCGCCCGATTCGCTGCTGTCGGTTCCGCCGAGCATCGGCGCCAGTGCCGGCAGCAGCACGAGCACCAGCACCATGGCCAGGTCTTCCACCACCAGCCAGCCCACTGCGATGCGGCCGTTCACCGAGTCGATGGCGCCGCGCGCCTCCAGCGCCTTGAGCAGCACCACCGTGCTGGCCACCGACAGCGCCAGCCCGAACACGAGCGCGGCGCCCAGGCTCCAGCCCCAGGCGGTGGCCAGCGCGGCGCCCAGCGCGGTGGCCGCGGCCATCTGCACCACGGCACCGGGCACGGCGACGCGCTTCACCGCCATCAGGTCGTCGAGCGAGAAATGCAGGCCCACGCCGAACATCAGCAGCATCACGCCGATCTCGGCGAGCTGCGCGGCCAGCGCGCTGTCGGCCACGAAACCCGGCGTGAACGGGCCGAGCACGATGCCTGCGGCGAGGTAGCCCACCAGCGCCGGCAGCTTCAGCCGCGCGGCGATGAAGCCGAGCACCAGTGCCAGGCCGAGCGCCGCGGCGATGGTGGTGATGAGGGTGATCTCGTGGTGCATGTCGTGGCGGGACTCAGCGGCGCTGGCGGCGGACGGCTTCGCCGAGTTCGATGACGGCCATCGCGTAGTAGCTCGACCAGTTGTATCGGGTGATGGCGTAGAAGTTTCCAGTGCCCGCGACGTAGCTCGGAGCGGCGTCGCCGTTGCTCAGTTCGACCAGGGCCAGCTTGCCGTCCCAGGCGTGCCCGGGCTCGTCGAGCACGGCGCCGCGTTCGGCGAACTCGTCGCGGCTGAAGCTCGGCAGGATGTCGGGCACCAGCAGCAGCGCGCGGTCGCGCACCTCGACCGGCGCGGCCACGCCGAAGTGTGTCGGGCCGCCACGCTCCCAGCCGAAGGCGGCGAGGTAGTTCGCCACGCTACCGATCACGTCGGCCGGGCTCGAATGCAGGTCGACGTGGCCGTCGCCGTCGAAGTCGATGCCGTACTTGAGCACGCTCGAGGGCATGAACTGCGGCAGGCCCATGGCCCCGGCGTAGCTGCCCAGCGGCAGCGTCGGGTCCAGCGATTCCCTGCGGCACATCAGCAGGAAGTTCTCCAGCTCGCTGCGGAAGAAGGCGCTGCGGTCGCGCCGGCCGGTGGGGAAGTCGAACGACAGCGTGGCCAGCGCGTCGAGCACGCGGAAGCCGCCGGTCTGCTGGCCGTAGATGGTCTCCACGCCGACGATGCCCACCACGATGGCCGGCGGCACGCCGTAACGCTCTTCGGCGAGCTGCAGCCAGCGTTCGTTGTCCTGCCAGAAGGCCAGGCCGGCGCGGATGCGTCTGGGCTCGACGAAGCGGCCGCGGTAGGCCGCCCAGTTCTTCGCCGTGCCGGCCGGCGGCGGCATGATCAGCCGTGCCACCGTGGGCACGAAGCGCGCCCGCGACAGCGATTCGCGCACCCAGTCGGCTTCGAGGCCCTGGCGCTGCGCGGCCTCGTCGGCGAAACGCATCACGTCCTCGCGTGCGCCGTAGGCGGCCGGCTCGGGCGCGGTGTCGGCGGCTTGCAGCGCAGCGCGGCGCTGCTTGGTCTTCGCGTGCAGGCCTGCCGGGCAGGAAACGGCAAGTGCCAGCGAGAGCAGCGCGGCGCGGCGCAACGTGAAGGTGGGAAGCATCGTCATCGGTCGGGTGCGGGGGACAGGCCACGGGCCGCGGCGGCGAAAGAGCGCGTCAGCGCTGTGTCGGGGTGGCGCCGCGCCTGGCGGCCGTAACGCTGTGCCTGCAGCGTGTCGAGCAGCGCGGCGAGCGCTTCGCCCGCGGCGCCGTGGCGCTCCCTCACGCGCCGCGCCAGGGTGCCCGGCGCGTCTTGCGCCGCCGCCGGCACGCCCAGGCGGCGCAGCGTGCGCAGCAGCGCCTCGCGCTGGCGCATCCAGGGGTCGACGCGGTGGCGGTCCCACCAGGCCCAGGCCGCGCCGGCCAGCGCCAGCGTGCTCAGCGAGATCACCAGCAGCTTGGCCAGGTCCTGCCAGTTCGGCGACTCGAAGCCGAGCTCCTTGAGCACGTCGAACTGCTGGCCACGCGAGTAGTTGAGCACCCACTGGTTCCAGCGGTTGTTGATGCCCTCCCAGGCGTCGCGCCACTGTTGCAGCAGTGCCGGGCTCATGGCATCGAGCGCGCCCGCCACCAGGCCCGGGGCAGGCAACAGGCGCAGGCTGCGCGAGATGCGGTCGGGCGCCACGGCAGCGGTCGGGTCGGCGCGCACCCAGCCGACGCCGGCCTGCCAGTACTCCGCCCAGGCGTGCGCCGCGCTCTGCCGCACGATGTAGAAGCCGTCGACCGGCAGCAGGTCGGCACCCTGGTAGCCGGTGACCACGCGCGCCGGCACGTCCAGCGCGCGCATCAGCACCACGAAGGCCGCGGCGAAGTGTTCGCAGAAGCCTTCCTTGCGATCGAACCAGAACTCGTCGATGGCGTTGCGGCCGTATTCGCCCGGGGCCAGCGTGTAGCTGAAGCCGCCCTCGCGGATGTGCTTCATCAGGTGCTGCGCGAGTTCCCGCGCGCCAGCGCGCGCCAGCGCGGGGTCGCGGCGCAGCTCGGCCGCCCAGGCCAGTGTGCGCGGGTTGAAGCCGGGAGGCAGGTCCACGTAGTCCTGCAGCCCCAGCACCGTCTGCAGCGGGCCGTGCTGGAATCGCAGGTGTGCCTCGGCGCGAAAGCGCAGGCGCTCCAGCACCGGGCGGTCGATCAGCCACTGCAGGTCGGCCGTGCCGCGCACGCGCAAGCCTTCGATCTGCGGCGTGCCGGGGCTGGCCTCGAGCAGCGGCAGCGCGGGCAGGCGCAGCGGCTCGAGCGTCATCTCGTAGCTCAGCGGCACGCCGGTGACGCGCAACTCGGCCTGCGGCTGCAGTCGCGGCGGGAAGCTCGGGATCAACGTGCGCCACTCCGTGCCGTCGAAGCGCGACAGCACCGGGCCGCGAAAGTAGAGCGCCTCGGGAGGCGGTGACTGGCCGTTGAAGCGGATGCGCAGCGCGATGCGGTCATCGAGCGCGATCTCGGCCACGGTGCCCATGCGCATGCGGTCGGACAGCCCGGTGCTGGACAGGCCGTCCTGCGGCACGCCCCACAGCGGGCCGATGCGCGGGAACAGCAGGAACAGCAGCAGCATGATCGGTGCACCCAGCAGCGCAGTGCGTCCGGCCAGGCGAGCTGCCTGCTTCAGGCTGGGCTGGCCCACCGGCATGTGAGACAGCACCAGCGCTGTCAAAAGCCCCCACACCGAGACAAGCATCGCCGCGGCCACCAGCAGCGACTGCGAGTAGAGGAAGTGAGTCAGCACGAGGAAGAAGCCGAGGAAGAACACCACGAAGGCATCGCGCCGCGCGCGCAGCTCCAGCGTCTTCAGCGCCATCAGCACCACCGCCATGGTGACGCCGGGCTCCTTGCCGAGCAGCGTGCGAAAGCTCCAGTAAGTGAGCCCGGCAGCCACCGCCAGCACCACGACCAGCAGCCAGCGGCTGGGCAACGCGCCGTTGCCGACCGCCAGGGCGGCCCGCCAGGCCAGCACCACGGTGGTCAGCGCGATGCACCAGGCGGGCAGGTGCGACAGGTGAGGCAGCACCGTCCAGGCGATCACGCCGAGCAGGAACAGCGTGTCGCGCCCCTCGCGCGGCAGGCGCGACCAACCCGGCCAGTGGGGCAGCCGCCAACCGGGGTCGTTGGGCAGGCTCAGTGCCACAGCGCCAGCGCCTCCAGGCATTCGCGGCGGTGAGACTCGCCTTCGCCGGGCGCGATCGACTGCCCTGGAAGGGCCAGGCCATAGGCGGCGCCGGCGCGCTGGGCCGCCACCACCCAGGCGGCCAGGCGCGACAGGCGCTCCTCGGGGGCGAGGGTGGCGCAGGCCTGCCAGTCGAGCCACAACTGCTGCTGCACGGCGCTGGCGGTGTCGCGGCTGACCAGCTCGCCGCCGCTGGCCAGGGACTTGGCCGCCTTTTTCCAGTAGACGAGCTTGAGCGGGTCGCCGCGGCGGTAGGCACGCACGCCCTCGACCTCGCCGCCGTCGGTTGCGCGGCCGCGCAGCGCACCGCCGGGCAGGGCGCGGGCCGTGGGCAAGGGCGCGGCCGGCTGTTCCGGCGCCGGGTAGACGAGCAACTGCGATCCCGGACGCCAGATCGCCCAGGCGCGGAACAGGCCGAGCGGAAACCGCGTCTCGATGCTCAGGGTGGGCAGTTCGTGCAGGCCGCGCTGCGCCGGCACGAAGCCCACGTGGGCGCTCGCCTGGCCTTGCGCGGGCACGTCGATCCAGGTCAGCGTGGACGTGTCGGCATCGAACAGCTTGATGCCGATGCCGTAGCGCGCCGTGCCGGGGCTGGTCAGCACCGCCTCGAGCAAGGCCGGCTCGCCGGCGAACACCGGCGCGGGTGCGCGCAGCCGCAAGGTCAGCGCGCGCAACGTGTTGTGCGTGACGTGCATCGACACCAGCCCGCTGCCGGCCAGCAGGAAGGTCAGCAGGTAGCCGAGGTTGAGCTGGTAGTTGATCGAGGCGAGCAGCAGCACCATCAACGTGGCCGCGAACATCAACCCGGCGGGCGTGGGCAGGATGTAGACGTTGCGCTGCGTGAGCAGCACCGTGTCGCTGCGCGGCAGGCGGCCTTGCCACCAGCGGCGGAAGCGCTCGCGCACCAGCTGCGCGACGCCGGGCCAGGCGCGGCGTCGCGGCGGAGCGGCTGTCGCAGCGGTCACGGCACGGGCACCGCGTCGATCATGGCGCGCACCTGCTCGACACTGCCTCGCCCGGCACCCGCCACCGGCACCAGCCGGTGGGCCACCGTCTGCGGCAGCACCGACTGCACGTCGTCGGGGGCGACGTAGTCGCGCTGGTTGATCAGCGCGCGCGCCTTGGCCGCGCGCAGCAGCGCGATGCCGGCGCGCGGCGACAGCCCGTCGACGAACCAGCGGCCCGAGCGCGTGGCGGCGATGACGGCCTGCAGGTAGTCGAGCAGCGCGTCCGAGGCATGCACCGCCTGCACCACCTTCTGCGCGGCCACCAGCTCCTCGGGCGTCATCACCGTGGCCAGTGCATGGATGGCTTCGCGCCGGTCCTGCCCGGCCAGCAGGGCGCGCTCGCTCTTCGCATCGGGATAACCGAGCGTGATGCACATGAGGAAGCGGTCGAGCTGCGACTCGGGCAGCGGGTAGGTGCCGAGCTGATCGGTCGGGTTCTGCGTCGCGATCACGAAGAAAGGCTCGGGCAGGCCCCGCGTCTCGCCTTCGACGCTCACCTGGTGCTCCTCCATCGCCTCGAGCAGTGCGCTCTGCGTCTTCGGCCCGGCGCGGTTGATCTCGTCGGCCAGCAGCACCTGGGCGAAGACCGGGCCTTGATGGAAGACAAACGCCTCCTTGCTGCGCTCGTAGACACTGACGCCGATGAGGTCCGACGGCATCAGGTCGGCGGTGAACTGGCTGCGCGAAAAGCGCAGGCCGAGAGACACCGCCAGGGCATGGGCCAGTGTGGTCTTGCCGACACCGGGAACGTCCTCGATCAGCAGGTGGCCACCGGCCAGCAGGCAGGCCACGCAGTCCTCGATCTGCGGCCGCTTGCCGACGATGATCGTGCTAATCTGATCTATCAGGCGGTCAATCTGTTCGGCAAGTGCTGATTTCATGACAAGACCATAACCGAAACAAGAAGACCCCGAGACATGAGCACAGCGTTCTACAGCCACCCCGACTGCCGCCGCCACGACATGGGCGCCGGCCACCCGGAGTGCCCGCAGCGGCTCGACGCGATCGACGACCACCTGCTCGCCATCGGGCTGGACATCGCGCTGACCCGCCATGACGCGCCGCTGGTGGATCTGAAGGACGTGGAGCTGGCGCACACCCACCACTACGTCGCGGAGCTGAAAGACCTGCTCGAGCAGGTCGAGGCCAGCGGCGTCTCGAAAGCGCTGGACCCGGACACCGCCGCCAACCCCGGCACCTGGAAGGCCGCGCTGCGTGCCGCCGGCGCGGCGGTGGCGGCCACCGACGACGTCATCGACGGCCGTGCCGAGAATGCCTTCTGCTCGGTGCGCCCGCCTGGCCACCACGCCACGCGCGACGAGACCATGGGCTTCTGCTTCTTCAACAACGTGGCGGTGGCGGCGCGTCATGCGCTGGACGTGCGCGGCCTCAAGCGCGTGGCGGTGATCGACTTCGACGTGCACCACGGCAATGGCACCGAAGACATCCTCGCCGGGGACGACCGCGTGCTGATGGTCAGCTTCTTCCAGCACCCGCTGTACCCCTACAGCGGCGCCGTGCCCAAGGGCACCAACATGGTCAACCTGCCGATCCCGCCGTACACGCGCGGCGGCGAGTTGCGCGAGATGATCGACGCGCAGTGGATGCCGGCGCTCGAGGCCTTCAAGCCCGAGATGATCTTCATCTCCGCCGGCTTCGACGCCCACCGCGAAGACGACCTCGGCCAGCTCGGCCTGGTCGAGGCCGACTACGAGTGGATCACGCTGCGCATCAAGGCGATGGCCGAGCGCCACTGCAAGGGCCGCATCGTCTCCTGCCTCGAAGGCGGCTACAACCTCAGCGCGCTGGCGCGCAGCGTCGCGGCGCATCTGCGCGTGCTCACCGGCGTCTAGCCGCGGTTCACGAGGTCGGCCCACGCTGTTGCCAGGGTCGGCCTTCTACCCGCATGATGGGCTCCCCATAACAAGAGGAGACCTCATGACCGCATCGAATCGTCCGGCGCGCTGGCGCCTGGGCCTGCTCGCTGCCAGCCTGGCTGCCGCGATCGCGGTGCCGGCATTCGCTCACGACAGGCTGCCCAGCATCGGCACACCGCCGGGCATCGTGCTGCCGCCCACGTCCGAGACGGTGCCGCCGGCGCCGGCCTGGGACGGCCAGGCCTACAAGGGCGGCGTGGTGTCAGTGTCGCACCCGCTGGCCGCGCAGGCCGGCGCCGACGTGCTCGCACGCGGCGGCAACGCCATCGACGCGGCCGCGGCCATCCAGTTCATGCTCAATGTCGTGGAGCCGCAGTTCTCCGGCATCGGCGGCGGTGGCTTCATGATGGTCCACCTGGCGCGGCACAACCGCACTTTCGCGATCGACGCGCGCGAGAAGGCGCCGGCCGCGGCCACACCGACGCAGTTCGTCCTGACCGACGTGGCGCCTGCCGCGCGCTTCACCATCGCCTCCACCAGCGGCCTGGCGGTGGGCGTGCCGGGCACGCTGGCGGCGGTGGACACGGCGCTCAAGCGCTGGGGCACGATCCGCCTGGCCGAGGCGATCGCACCGGCGATCGACGTCGCCGAGAACGGCTTCGCGATCAACCGCTTCCTGGCCGCCAACATCGCCGGCGACGGCGGCCGCACCGGCTTCCAGCCCGAGACCGCGGCGCTGTATCGCCCGGGCGGCGTGCCGCTGGCCACCGGTGCGGTGCTGAAGAATCCGGATCTGGCGAAGACCTTCCGGCTGATCGCCAAGCATGGCCCCGATGTGTTCTACCGCGGCGAGATCGGCCGCGCTCTCGTGGCCGCCCAGCAGCGCAGCCGCACGCCCGTGGCGGCCGAAGGCGTGGGCCGCATGACCATGCAGGACCTGGCCGACTACCGCGTCGTGATCCGCGAGCCGGTGAGCGTCAACTATCGCGGCTGGACGGTGGCCGCGATGTCGCCGCCGTCGTCCGGTGGCCTGACCGTCGGGCAGATGCTCGAGATGGTCGAGCGCTTCCCGATCGGCGATGCCTCGCAGGGCTTCGGCTTCGGCAGCCCGACCACGCTGCACGTGATGGCCGAGGCGATGCGCCTGGCCTTCGCCGATCGCGCGGTGTGGATGGGCGACGAGGACTTCGTGCCGGTGCCCAAGGCCGGCCTGCTCGACCGCGACTATGTGGCCACGCGCTCGGCGATGATCAACACGACCGCGCGCATGGCCACCCCGGCTGCCGGCAACCCGCTGCCCTACGACACGGCGGTGAAGGGCGATCGCAACACGCGCTTCACGGCCGAGAAGGAAGACACGGAGCAGCGGCCCTCGCACACCACGCACTTCTCGGTGGTCGACAAGTGGGGCAACGTGGTCAGCTACACCACGACGATCGAGGCCACCTGGGGCACAGGCATCACCGTGCCGGGTTACGGCTTCCTGCTCAACAACGAGCTGACCGACTTCAACTTCGACCCGACCGTCAACGCGGCCACCGGCAACCCCGGCGCGAACGACGTGGCGCCGGCCAAGCGCCCCCGCAGCTCGATGGCACCGGCCATCGTGTTCCGTGGCCGCGAGCCGGTGGCGGCGTACGGCTCGCCGGGCGGCGCCACGATCATCAACTCGGTGTTCAACGTGACGCTGAACCTGATCGACCACGGCATGTCGATGCAGCAGGCGATCAACGCGCCGCGGCTGTCGGTGACCAGCGCCACCGGCACGATCTCCTGCGAGGGCAGCGAGGCCTTCATGCAGCCCAAGTTCAGCATCGCCACGCAAGACGCCTTGCGCAGCCTCGGCCACCTGGGCCTGGGCGCGGCGGGAGCCAACGGCTGCATCAACCCGATCGGTTCGGTGCAGGGGGTGGTGATCGACTTGCGCAGCGGCCGTCAATACGGCGGCGCCGACCCGCGCCGCGAAGGCACGGTGATCGGCCTGAAGCCGCGCAAGAGCCGCGACCGCGACGACGACTGACGACGTGGAGCCCGGCGTTCAGTGAACGCCGAGTTTCATCATCAGCTTCAGGTACTCGAGCTGCGCGTTCAGCGATTGCAGACGCTGCAGCAACTCGTGCCAGCGCATCTCCTGCGCGTCGGAGCTGGAGGGTTGGCGCGGCGTATGGGGGTCGGGTGCGGCGGGCATGGCGAGGAGGTCCCGAGTGCTGTTGACTGCATCCTCGCCGCCGCCACGTGGCGCGGCAATCCCGCGCTTCGGGTGGGCCGGCGACGCCCCTACCAGGCGGTCTGGCAGGCGGTCAGGCGCTCGCGCTGCGGCAGCGAGAGCATCCGGTTCACCTCGGAGTTGTAGGTGTTGCGGTAGGCCTCGGTCTTGCGGATTGCCGGCAGGTCGAGCTTGCGCTGTTCGACGGCGCGCTGCAGGATCTCCTGCCCGGGCTTGACGCTCTTGGCATCGATCGGCAGGCAGACGAACACCATCGCCTCGATGCCGCCGACGATCTGCTCGGCCGAGCTCCCCGCGGCGAGGCACGGCACGGCCAGCGCGGCCAGCAGGGCCATCGCGACCCTGCGCGGCGGGAAGAAAAATGGGGACATCATGGTGCCCGGCGGGAGTGCAAGCCGGCGATTCTGCCCCCGGCCGGGCCGGGGCGCATCCCGCGTCCGCGGTGGCTCAGCCCGCAGCGCGGCGCCGCGACGGCAGCAGGCGCTCCTGCTCGGGCAGTTCGGCGTCGCCGTCCATCTCGAGCGCCATCTGCGTGCACACGGCGCGGCACAGCGTGACGGCGCGCTGGTTGGCGATGCGGTAGTAGATCTGCGTTCCCTCGCGGCGCCGGCCGAGGATCTGCGCGCGGTACAGCGTGCCCAGATGCTGCGAGAGGTTGGGCTGGGTGGTGTCGATCTGCGCGAGCAGGTCTGACACGTTGCGCTCGCCGTGGCACAGCGCTGACAGCAGCTTCAGCCGGATCGGCGTCGACAGCAGCGAGAACAGCTCCGCCGCCGACTCGAACACTTCGTCGGCTTCGGCGCTCGGCGTGGGGGACTCGGGTGTGGCCATCGGCAAAGTCTAGCGCGCCGCCTTCAGCGAGGCCGCGACTCGAAGTGGTAGTGGTCGCGGTCGAGCACGGCGGCCATGGCCGTCACCTCTTCTGGAAACAGGCTCAGGCTCAGTTCGGTGTTGCAGTACTCGACCATTCCGCGCAATGCACCTGCAGTGTTGATGCGTCCCTTGGGGCGGTAGATCGCGCTGCCGTCGCCGCCCACCTTGCGCGCATGGCAGGCGCTGCACTTGTGTTCCTGGATCAGCTTCTCGCCCAGCGGCAGGTCGGCGTCGCGAAAGATCGGTGCGCCCTGCGCCAGGGCGACCGCGGGCGCGGCAAGCCACAGTGCCAGCAGGGCGGACGTCAGGGTCTTCATGTCGGCTCCTTCATGCACGCTCAGGCGAGCTTGAGCAGTTCCATCACGTCTTCCTCGAACATCTCGCCGGGGATGGCCTGCTTGAGGCGGCCGCCGCGACCGATCAGCATCGTCAGCGGGATGATGCGACGCGTGCTCAGCGCGGCTGCCAGCGCCTCCTGGTCCAGGCTGACCGGGAATGCATAACCGTTGGCAGCCAGGTAGCGGCGCACCGCGGCGACGTCGCGGTCGCGCGAGACCGTCAGCACCTGCGGCCCGCCGTCGCCTGCGGCACGGTACAGCTTGTCGACGTGAGCGTTGTGGCGCTTGCAGAACGGGCAGCTGACCGACCAGAACACCACCACCTGCGCCCGATCGGCCGCAGGCACCCAGCGCGCGCCGTCCAGCAGCGTCAGCTCGGGCCAGTGCACCGGCTCACCGGGTGCGGGTGGTGCCGCCTGCAGCGGCGCAGCGGCCACGGCAGCCAGGCTGCCCAGCAGGTGTCGGCGGCTGAACTTCATTTCGCCTCGTGCTCCATCAGCAGGTAGGTGTTGTAGGCGTTGATGCGGTTGGCGGCACGAAACAGCGGCAGCTTGTCGAAGCGCGACCAGTCGGCCTTCGCATACGCCTCTTCGAAGGGCTCCATGTTACGCGCGGCCTCGCCCATCGTGCGGCGCAGGTGCACGAGGTAGTCGCGCGTCATCTCGAGGTCGGCGCGGGCCGTGGACGACGCCGGGCCGTGGCCGGGCACGACCAGGTCGATCGGGAAGGCCAGCAGTTCATCGAGCGCGGTGATCCAGTGGCCGCTGTCCGCCTGGCCGACGAAGGGCACACGGCCGCGGAACACCAGGTCGCCGGCGAACAGCATGCGCAGCTTCGGCACGTAGACCACCAGATCCTCGGGCGTGTGCGAGGGGCCGACCGGCTGCAGCCGGAACTCCATGCCGCCGATGGTCAAGGTGGTCGGGCCGTCGATCCAGCGGTCGGCCGGGACGAGCCGGGTGGTCTCGTCGATCCACGGGAACAGCTCCTCGCGGCTGGCCTTCAGCCGCTGCACCGCGGTGTCGGAGTTGAGGTAGCTGCCGGCCGCACGCTGCGCGATCACCGTGGCGCCCGCCGCCTTGAAGGCCTGCAGGCCGTAGATGTGGTCGGCATGGTAGTGGGTGACGATCACGTGGCGCACCGGCAGCGGCGTGACGCGGCGGATCTGCGCCAGCAGCTCCTCGGCGAGCGCGGGCGAGCCCAGGGCGTCGATCACCACCACGCTGTCTGCGGTGACCACGAAGCCGGCGTTGGAGATGTAGTTTCGATTGGCCGACGAACCCAGGGCTGAACCGCCCTGCACCATCCACGCGCCGGGCGCCACCGGCACAGGAACCGGCGTGTCCTGCGCGCGGGCCGACACGGCAAACAGCTGAACGACGGACATCAAGCAGGCAGCCAGGGTTTTCACGATCGCGGGCGACGGCAAGCAACAGTACATTCGAATTGAGTGATATTTGAATCCCGCAGAAGCGTCTTTGGCAAGTGCATAAACCCGCAGGGTGCAGCGGGCCGAGCTTGGACCACAATTCGCGCCACCCACCCGCCGAGGAGACTTCCGATGCCCGTTCGACTGACCCTGGCCGCTGCCGTGCTGGCGCTGGCCGCCCCCTGGGCGCAGGCCCAGGACGCCCACCTGGCGCGCAACCTGGCCGCCACCTGCGCCAACTGCCACGGCACCAACGGCAATGTGCGCGGCAAGGACGTCAAGCCGCTGGCCGGCGTGGCCGCCGAGAAGATCCTCGCGCAGATCGCCGACTTCAAGAGCGGCGCGCAGCCCGCAACGATCATGCATCAGATCAGCAAGGGCTACACCGACGAGCAGCTCAAGTTGATCGCCGCCTACTTCGCCGCACAGAAACCCGCCCCCTGAGGAGCCGCGCCATGAATGCAACGATGTTCTCGCGCCGGCGTCTGCTGGGCACCGGCGCCGCTCTGGGCGCACTCTCGCTGGCCGGCTGTGCCAGCACCGGCGGCCCGTCGATCGGCCGTGTCGTGGTGGTCGGCGGCGGCTTCGGCGGCAGCACCGCCGCACGCTACCTGCGCCTGTGGGGTGGCAACGTCGATGTGACGCTGGTGGAGCGCAATGCCAGTTTCGTGTCGTGCCCGATCTCCAACCTGGTGGTCGGCGGCTACAAGCAGATTGGCGAGATCACCCGCGGGTACGACGGCCTGAAGGCCGCCGGCGTGAAGGTCGTGCAGGGCGAGGTGGTCGCGATCGACGCCGCCGGCAAGACCGTGCGCCTGGCCGACGGCAGCACGCTGCCCTACGACCGGCTGATCGTCTCGCCCGGCGTCGATTTCATGACCGAGTCCGTGGGCGGGCTGGCCACGACGGCGGCGCAATCGAAGATCCTGCACGGCTGGAAGGCCGGCCCGCAGACGGTGGCGCTGCGCCAGCAGCTCGAATCGATGCGCGACGGCGGCGTGTTCGCGATCTCCATCCCGAAGGTGCCGTACCGCTGCCCTCCCGGGCCCTACGAGCGCGCCTGCCTGGTTGCGTCGTACCTGAAGCAGGCGAAGCCGAAGTCGAAGGTGCTGGTGCTCGACGCCAACCCCGAAGTTCAGTCGAAGAAGGCGCTGTTCGAGAAGGCCTTCAAGGAGCGCTACGACGGCATCCTCGAATACCGTCCGAATGCGGAGTTGAAGGAGGTCGACGCCAACGGCGGCACCGCCCGCCTCGAGTTCGAGGACGTCAAGGCCGACGTGCTCAACGTGATCCCGCCGCAGCGCGCCGGCGACATCGCCCGTGCAGCCGGCCTGATCAACGTCAACAGCCGCTGGGTCGGCGTGAACTGGCTGACCATGGAGTCCACGGCGGTACCGGGCGTTCACGTGCTCGGCGATGCCACCTTCCCCGCGCCGACCATGCCGAAGTCGGGCCACATGGCCAACCAGCACGCCAAGGTGGCGGCGGCGGCGATCATCCAGCTGCTCAAGGGCGAGGCGGTCAACGCCACGCCGGTGGTCATGAACACCTGCTACAGCTTCGTGACCGGCCGCGACGTGATCCACGTGGCTTCGGTGCACCAGTACAACGCCGAGCAGAAGACCTTCCTGCCGGTGCAGGGCTCGGGCGGCGTGTCGGCGGCAGCCAACCAGGTGGAAGGGCGCTACGCGCTGTCCTGGGCCGACAACATCTGGGCCGACATGCTCGGTTGACCGCGGCGTCGGCCTACTGCAGCCCGCTGACGTAGGACGACACCGCCTTCAGCTCCAGCTCGGTGAGCTTGGAGGCCACCGAGTGCATCACCGCGTTGTCGTTGGTGCGCTCGCGGCGGCTGAAGGCCTTGAGCTGGTTCTCGACGTACTGCGCATGCTGGCCGCCCAGCCGCGGCATCTTCTCGGTGCCGTGGCCGGCAGCTCCGTGGCAGTCGGCGCACGGTGCCACGCCGGAATACGGGTTGCCGCGCTGGTAGATGAAGCGGCCCATCTGCGCGAGCTCGGTGTCGGCCACCGGATGCTTGAGCGAGGGCTTCGACTCGAAGTACATGCCCAGCAGCCGGAAGTCGTCGGCCGACAGGTCGGTGACCATCGACTGCATCGTGTCGTTCTTGCGCTTGCCGGCCTTGTAGTCGGCCAGCTGCCGCGCCACGTAGCCCGCGTGCTGGCCTGCCAGGCGCGGGAACACCGGGCTGGAGCTTTCGCCTTCGATGCCGTGGCAGATGAAGCACTTGCCTTCGACGATCTCGACGGCGCGCGACAGGTCGGCCGCGCGGGCGGCGGGCAGCGCGGCGGCCAGGGCCAGGGCGAGAGAGACAACAGGAAGGCGGCGCATGGCAAGTTCTCGCGTCGGGGGTTCAGGTGAAAGCGCGGCTGCGCGGCACCGGCTGGTCGCCCAGGTTCGGCTGGGCGGCTTCTAGGCCTCGCTGGTCGATGAAACGATCGGTCAGCGCGGCGGCCGCCCACATCGCGCTGAGCGTGATCCAGGACGTGATGGTGAACACCGCGGCCCCCGACAGGCCTGCGCCGACGGCGCAGCCGCCGGCGGTCATGCCGCCGAAGCCCATCAGCACCGCGCCGATCAGGTAACGGCGCATCGACGCACCGCCGGAGAAGCCCTCGAGCTTCAGCTCGCGGAACAGCGCGGCGGCGACGAAGGCACCGAGGAAGACGCCGGGCACCAGGCCGAAGTCGAAGGTCGGCGGCCGGTCGGGCGCGAACAGCACGCGGCTGAGCACCTCCGCCGACGGGCCGGTGAAGCTCAGCGCCTGGATCGGCGCGAGGCCGGCTTCCATCGACGTGGCCGCCACCGACGCGGTGAACCACCAGGCCGATGCGATGGCCAGCCCGACGGCGCTGGCACCGGCCCAGCCCCAGGGGGCGACCTTCTGGCGGCGCGCCCAGACGATGGCGGCGACCAGCCACACCGCGCCGAACAGCAGCGCGCCGCCGCGGCCCAGGCCGGTGAGCACGGTGAGGTCGCGCGCGGCGCCGCCTTCCACCGTCCACCACGACGAGATGCTTTCGCGCCACGGCGCCAGCGCGCCCTGCCAGGCGGCCTGCGCAGTGACGGCGAACACCAGGCCCGACAGCACCGAGCGCAGGTTGCCCTGCGCGGCGAGCACCAGCAGACGGCTCGAGCAGCCGCGCGCCAGGATCATGCCGATGCCGAACAGCGCGCCGCCGATCGCCGCGCCCGACAGGCTGCCGCGCGCGGCGAGCTGGCGCGCCGTGCTCACGTCCATCGCGCCGAGCGCGATGAGCGACTGCGTGGCCAGCAGCGCGATCGCGAAGGCGAACAGCCAGACGGTGAGCTTGCCGCCGGGCATGCCGCGCGCGAACTCGATCACCGCCGAGCGCAGGCAGAAGCGCGATCGCTGCGCGAAGAAGCCGAACACGAAGCCGATGAGCAGGCCGCCGGCCGCCAGCAACGGCGCCTGGCCGAATCGGTCGAGCAGGGCTTCGAGGCTCATCACCGCAACATGCCGTTCAGGGCTTGATGTAGGCGGCGCCCTCGCGCTGCAGCTTGGCCACGCGCACCACGCCAGAGGGCGTGAACGCGGCTTCCTCGATGAACTGCTCCTTCTTCAGGTTGCGGTTCTTCAGCGTGATCTCGCAGACCTCGAACTTCACGCCGCGCGCCACCAGCTCCTGCACCGCCACCTCGTAGGGGTTGCCGTTGCGGTCCTTGGCGTCCTTCATCAGGAAGTCGACGCCGTTGGCATGACTCACCGCGGTGATCTTCGCGCTCGGGTCGACGTCGAGGTGGTTCTTGATGTTGCGAAGGCCCTTGAGCGCCTGCGCGGTGGCGTCGTCGAAGTGGTAGACGACCTTGTCCTGCGCCATCGCGCCGGCGGCAGCGAGCGACAACGCGAGGGCGATGAAGAGTCGGCGGATCAGCATGGTCGTCTCCGGGTGGGTGAGGGGGCTCAGACGAGCCCGGGGTTGCCCTGCACGCCGATCAGGCGCGGCGTGTTGATGCGACGCGGCGTGACGCGGCCCTTGGCCTTGAGCCACTGTTCCACGACGTCCCAGACGGGCTTGTTGCCGGCATTCTTCGCTTCCTCGGCCACCGGTGCCCAGCCGGCCACCTTGTAGGTCTTGGCAGCGTCGATCGCCTTGCCGTCCAGGCGCATGTCGGTGATGCGCGCGCCCATCTTCGCACTCGGCTCGATGGCGTAGGTCAGGCCGCCCACGCGCACCATGTCGCCGCCCTGCTGGTAGTAGGGGTCGGGGTTGAAGAGGTTGTCGGCCACGTCCTCCAGCACCGTCTTGATCATCTCGCCGCTCATCGGCGTGACGGTGGCGTACGAGTAGGTGGTGGCCAGCTGGTCCATCATCAGCTCGCGCGTGATCGCTTCGCCCGGCAGCAGGCTGGTGCCCCAGCGGAAGCCCGGCGAGAAGGCGATCGGTGCGCCCTGCACTTCCATCAACGCGTCGCAGACGAGCTGGTCCCAGCTGCCGTTGAAGTTGCCCCGGCGGTACAGCGTGCCGTCGGTCACGGCCAGCTTCTCGGCCAGCTTGCTCTCGTACGGCGCGCGGATCTTCTTGATCAGCGCGGCCATCTCCGCGTCGGGCTGGATCTGGTTGGCGAACACCGGCAGCAGCGTGTAGCGGAAGTCGGCCACCTTGCCGTTCTTCACGTCGAAGTCGATCACGCCGAGGAACTTGCCGTTGCTGCCGGCATTGGTGACGATGGTCGTGCCGCCGGCGTTCTTCACCAGCACCGGCACGGGCATGCCGTCGTGCGTGTGGCCGCCGAGGATGGCGTCGATGCCGCGCACGCGCGAGGCCATCTTCAGGTCGACGTCCATGCCGTTGTGCGACAGCACCACGACCACCTGTGCGCCCTTGCCGCGCGCTTCATCGACCATCTTCTGCAGGTTGTCGTCCTGGATGCCGAAGCTCCAGTCGGCCACCATGTAGCGCGGGTTGGCGATCGGCGTGTAGGGGAAGGCCTGGCCGATGATCGCCACCGGCACGCCGTTGATCGGCTTGATCACATAGGGCGAGAACACCGGGTCGCCGAAGTCGGTCGTCTTCACGTTCTGCGCGACGAAATCGACCTTGCCCTTGAAGTCCTTCTCGACGATCTCCTTCACGCGCTCCATGCCGTAGGTGAACTCCCAGTGGCCGGTCATCACGTCCACGCCGA
>ERZ795056.1248-NODE-1248-length-29943-cov-14.918328_pt1 | contig 29943 bp, 21 predicted proteins | sample MGYA00375140_ERZ795056 | MGnify/ENA primary metagenome ERZ795056 (study PRJEB30185, sample SAMN05720227) | activated sludge metagenome | isolation source: Anaerobic digester | place: USA | collected 2015-03-09 ... | reverse complement strand
TCGCCTTTAAAAAAAATTTCTTTCTGATTGACGAAATAATACCCGTGTGTACTGGTCAACTGGCTTTTCCCGTTGGTCATCGTAGCGCCGGTATGGTACGTGGCGATTTTGTTGGCAAGGTCGTAGCGCATGCGGTTGGTGAACAGTTCCTGTACGCCATTTACAAGCACCACATTGCCGAATAAATTGCTAATGCGCGTATTGGTATTGTACAGCGCCGAATCGGCAAACACTTTTACACTGTCACTCTGCTCCAGTGCCACATTACCTTTCAAAATGGCGTTTTCCTGATCCAGAATAGCCGTATCGCAATAAACGAGCGTGTTTTCCTGCCGCATACGCACGTTTCCACTCAGTTTCTGAAGCGTGCGTTCGCCTTTGATGAAGTATTCGACCACCAGCGCCGTTTCGATCTTGAGTTTTTGGGTAGTATCCTGCGCCACCGGGACAATAGGCGACTGTGCTGTGAGCATAGATGAAAACAGCAGGCAAAGACTAAAAAAAATGTATTTTTTCATGGTGAAGGATGAACGGGTGCGTTGTCGGAGGCCGGCTGATCCAAAGCAGCTGGTAGGGTATCCTGACCGACTGGTACAGATTCGGGTTTTTCCAGTCCGCTGATTTTAAAAATCCACTCGTAAACGTTGGAGATCCATGTTTTGTCTACCAAAAACGTCAAAATTGTGGTAAATAATGTAGAAAAAAGGATGATGGAAAAAACAACCGATTGGATGATCTCTCCACCGGGCACTCCTTGTTGTGCAGGAAGCGACGCCAGGACCGCCGCTCCCAGACCCTTGGGGATCATGGTAGCCATATACGCCGCATCTTTGGGCGGGGTGTTGCGCGGAACGGCAAGCCGCACGATCGGAATTCGGATCAAAAAAAGTGCGCCGGTAATAATGGCGCCGATGGCCAGCATCCACCAATCCTGCAGGCGTACGGAAATGCCGATATACACGAAAAAAAACGTTCGGAGCAAAAATACAGCTTCAGAAAAAAAAGCCCGCTCCTGGCCGGTCAGGGAAATAGGTTTGCGCGAAATCACATTTTTCATGATCGGTGGCCCCAGCACGTCGATATTTCCCAGCGTGATGCCGAATAACAGCGCCGCAATAGGCCCCGAATAATTCAGGATTTCCACAATACCGTAAATGATAAAAACGAAAGCGGGTGTGGTAAAAACCGTATTCTGCAAGGTGCGCATACGGTTGAGCAACACGCTCCAGAGGAACGCCCCTGCGATGCCCAGCATAGCCGCCAGCAGAAATGCCGCAATCATCTGGCCCGTCACGTAGGCCACGTCGAACCGGCCGATCTTGTACGCGCTCAACAGTGTAAGCGGAATAGCCAGTGTGTAAACGTCTGAAAAAGCCGATTCCAGCACCAGAATGGTCCGGCTGCGCTCTGTCAGGGGATACTGACGTACCAGCGTTGTCACTACTGCCGATGAAGTGCCTCCGACGATACTGCCCAGCATCAGCGACCGTAAAACGCCCAGATCGGTATAGAAATAAGTGATACCCGCAGCAACCAAACAACTACCGAAGAAGTTATACGTTGTGATACGCGCCGTGCCTCCCAGGGAGTTTATAAGCGGTTCCAGACGCTGGTCGATACCGCTTTCAAACAGGATAAACACAAGTGTGATCGTAGTAAAAACAGGCCCCACTGCGCCGAAATTGCCAGTATTTACCAAACCGCCGATAGGACCCAGCAACAACCCGATAATAAACAACCACAACACATCGGGAATTTTCGTACGGGTAAACAGGCTCGCAAAATAGTGCGATAAAAAAATGGTAATCCCTACGAAAACGATGGTAAAGGCAGTCGGCATAGAAGGAAGGTCGATTGTATTTCAATGCAAAATAAGATAAAAATAAGCAATGACAGCGCCCGTACTTCTTTTCGACGGGGTGTGCAACCTCTGCAACGCCTCCGTACAATGGGTTTTACTCCATGACCACAAAGGCATTTTTCGCTTCGCGGCATTACAATCCGACACTGGTCAGGCACTGCTGCGCAAATGGAACCGGCCGACGGCTGATTTTGACTCGGTGGTACTTGCCGACGGCGACCGCCTGCTGCTGCATTCGGATGTTCCGCTCGAAATCGTGCGCAGGATCGGCGGCTGGTGGCAATTGCTGTATGTTTTTAAGATAATACCGCGCCCTGTACGCGACGTAATTTACCGGTGGGTGGCACGAAACCGGTACCGCTGGTTTGGTAAACGCGAATCCTGCATGCTTCCGCGCCCCGAATGGAAAGGCAGGTTTGTTTGAATAGGCAACACACCTTATTTTTACCAAAATTTAATAAGCATGAACATACGTCCTACTCTTACCAAAATAACCCGCAACCCGTTTCTTCACGGGCTGTTGCTCCTGTTTTTTATCTCATGCGCCGGTTGCGGCGGCCCCGACAAAACGGAAGTCCTCAACATCCGGCTCGAAGGTGCGCCCAACAACCTGAACCCTTTCCTGACGTCGAGCGGCTACAATCTCTACGTTTGCAACCAGATGTTTCAAACGCTCGGCAACCTCGATCCCAAAACCCTGGAAATGAAACCCCTGCTGGCAAAAAGCATTCCTGAGGTGCGGAACGTGACGGAAGGCCCTTACAAGGGCTCGCTGGCCTACGACTTCGAAATTCAGGAAGCCGCAAAATGGGACAATGGCACGCCCGTAACGGCGCAGGACATTCTCTTTACCATGAAACTGATGTTTCACCCGGGGCTGCCTACGCAAAACTGGGCCACCTATTACCAGGCGCTGCAAAACATAGAAGTGGACCCCGCCAATCCGAAAAAATTTACCGCATACTACAAAGAGTACTATATGCTGGCCCTGGAAAGCATGTGCCAGTTTTTCGTGTATCCTGCCTATAATTACGACCCGAACAACCGGCTCACGAATATTCCGCTCACCCGTTTTCTGGATAAATCGAAGGCGGCAGAACTGACAGCCGACATCAATGTGAAAATATTTGCCGATGAATTCAGTCAGCCGAAATTTGCCTACGAACCTGCTTCCGTAACGGGCAGTGGCCCCTACCGGCTCGAATCTCTGAACGACCAGTCTGCCGTACTGGTTAAAAAAACCGGATGGTGGGGCGACGAGGCCGCCGCCGAAACGCCGTTGCTGGCCGTTTACCCGGAAAAACTGGTGTACAAGGTAGTGAAAGACGAACCGCTCACGGAAAACATGCTCAGAAACGGCGAACTCGACATCGTGACGGGGCTCGACGCCGCGCGCTTCGTGCAACTGAAATCGGATGCAACGCTCACGTCAAAGTATGACTTCATTACTAATGGCTCCATCCAGTACGCCCGCTGGATGTTCAACCTGCGCAACCCCAAACTGGCAGATGCCCGGGTGCGGCGCGCGCTGGCACAGGTGATCGACTACGACTACGCACTCAAAACAGTGCTGCAAGGCATGGCACAACCTATCGTAGGTCCTGTAAACCCGGCAAAATCGTATTATGCCGGCAACATCAAGCCGTATACGATGAATATCGCCGCCGCCCGGCAATTGCTGGCCGAGGCGGGCTGGGCCGACAGCAACAACGACGGTATTGTCGACAAAATGATCAACAACCGGCGCACCGACCTGTCCATCGACGTGCTGGTGCCGATCAGCAATAAAATCAACAGCGCCCTGGCTGCCAGTCTGAGCGAAACGGCCCTGCAGGCAGGCGTGAAAATCAACGTGATCGGCGTCGATTTCAATAAAATCTCGAACGACACGAAAGAAGGCAAATACGAGTCCGCCTTCCTCGGCGCCCAGTTGTTTCCCGGACTGGTCGAACTGTATTCCCGGTTCCACTCCGCCAGCCTGACACCGGCAGGCGACAACCGCTCCGGTTTTGCCAATGCCCGGGCCGACAGCCTGATTATGGCCATCCGTACCACACCCGACGAAGCCGTCCGGAAGGCGTTATATTTGCAGGCGCAACAGATTTTACACGACGAAGTGCCGGAAGTGCCGTTATTCGCACCTTTGCAGCGCATCATCGTGGCAAACAAATTCGATTACGTGCTCACGGCCAACCGTCCGGGTTACTACGAACAAATGTTTAAATTGAAATAAATCGTACCCTTTCACAACTCACCACTTACAACTCACAATAATGGCTTTTGAAGTAGAAGGCAAACTGCACCGTTTATTCCCGACCGAACAAAAATCGGCCAGTTTCCAGACCCGCGAATTCGTACTCGAAATTCCGGATGGCAACTATCCCCAGGTCATCAAATTCCAGGCTGTGCAGGAACGCTGCGCTATGCTGGACAACTATAAAGAAGGTGAACGCATCAAGGTGTCGTTCGATCTGCGCGGCCGCGAATGGAATGGTAAATACCTGACCAACCTCAATGCCTGGCGCATCGAACGCGCCGGCGAAGGCGGCGGCACCACTGAAAGCGGAAATACCCGCGAAACCGGCAATGCCGAAAGTTTCCCGGCTGATCCGTTCCCGAACTATTCGGAAGCGCCACCTGCTACGGGTAACTTTGACGATTTGCCATTCTAATTGTTAGTTATCAGCTATTGGTTATTAGTTATCAGGGTGTTTCACGTTTAGCCATTCTTAATAGAATTATGGGAAAACGATTTCTCTTTTTCTCAAATACCAGCCTGAAACACCCCTGATAACTAATAACTGATAACTATTAACTTTATCACCATGAAAATGCGTTTCTGGCTGTTTCTCCCCGCTTTATTGCTCTTCCACCGGCTTCCCGCGCAGGCATTGTCGGGCGTCAGCAGTCGTTGGAGCGATTCCTTTGTGGAATGGGAAATTTACGTGCAGCCGGAAAAAGCCCGCGACGAGGAAGAACCGCCCAAAGAAGAAGTGTACGGCGAAATGAAACTGCGCTGGCTCAACGTCCGCGAAGACTGGTCGGAATGGGATTTCGAACTCGGCGGCGGACGCGGCACCATCAAACGACGCTGGAAAGATGATCCGAGCCAGTGGGAATTGCGCACCTACGAAGGTGTGGTGATTACCATGCGGATCGCCTGGACGGGCGACTTTACCGAATGGCGCGTGACCGATAATTCCGTTACGCTGAACCTGAAAAGCCGCTGGACCAACCAGTTCGACGAATGGCTGGTGCAGGATTCCAACCGCGGACGGTTTTACATGTATACCATGCGCAGCCAGGACCCGCGCGACTGGACTATCGAGGACGGACTGGATGAAACTGTTTCCGACCCGATGCGCCTGGCACTGATTTTTTTGACGGTGTATAATTCGACGCCGAGGAGATAGGGTTTGTGGGTTTGTGGGTTTATGCGTTTATGGGTTTATAGGTTTATGGGTGCTTCGCTCAAACGTATTCGAATACCTTGAACGAAGCACCCATAAACCTATAAACCCATAAACCCATAAACCCATAAACCCATAAACCCATAAACCCATAAACCCACAAACACCCCACCCACACATGACCATCAAACGATCCAAGATCTTCAACGATCCCGTCTACGGATTCGTTTCCGTCCCATACGGGCTCATACTCGACCTGATCGACCATCCGTACTTTCAGCGGCTGCGCCGGATCCGGCAACTTGGATTGGCTTCCTACGTGTATCCTGGCGCCCTGCATACGCGTTTTCACCATGCCATCGGCGCCCTGCACCTGATGCAGCAGAGTATTGAAGTGCTGCGTTCCAAAGGTGTCGACATCAGCGACGAAGAAGCGCAGGGCGCCGCTGCCGCGATCCTGCTGCACGACATCGGCCACGGCCCATTCTCCCACGCCCTGGAGCATACGCTGGTGAACATGCACCACGAAGATCTTTCCAGTGTGCTCATGGAAGACCTGAACCGGCATTTCGGCGGAAGCCTGACGCTTGCCATCGATATTTTTACCGACCGCTATTCAAAGAAATTCCTCCATCAACTGGTGTCGGGGCAGTTGGATATGGACCGTATGGACTACCTCAACCGCGACAGTTTTTTTACCGGCGTCAGCGAAGGGGTCATCGGTTACGACCGCATTATCAAAATGCTCGCCGTGCATGAGGGCGAACTGGTAGTGGAAGAAAAAGGTATTTACAGCATCGAAAAATTCCTGATCGCGCGGCGGCTCATGTACTGGCAGGTGTACCTGCACAAAACGGGGGTAACGGCCGAGCAAATGCTCATACACACCCTTCAGCGTGCCCGCGAACTGGCCCTGCAAGGCAAGGAACTGGAAGTGCCCCGGCACCTGGGCTGGTTTTTATACCGCAAACCCGGCGATGCCCCTTCCATCGACGAGTTGATGCGGCATTTTACCCAACTCGACGACACCGATATTACCGCAGCTATTAAATACTGGTCGGAAGACAGCGACCTGACACTTTCCTGGTTGTCGCGCGGACTCCTCAACCGCCGTCTGATGCGCCTGGAATGGCATGATTATCCTATTTCGCCCGAAAAAATAGAGCAGGTTCATAAAATGGTAGCGGCACACTTCGGTTCGTCGGCTCACCTCGAACACCTCGTGTACTTCGGCTCGGTCAGCAACCGGGCTTACGATGAAAATACCGAACAGATCAAAATTCTGTTCAAAAACAACCGCGTGTGCCCCATCAGCGAATGCTCGGACGTGCCCTTGTTTACAAAACTCGTGACCAAACATTTCATTTGCTATCCGAAACACTTGGATTCGGCATCTTAATTACTTTTGTCCATTACAACGTGCATGTAGCGATCGGATGACTTCGAGTCATCCGATCGCTACATGCACGTTACAGCAAGGTCACAAACACACCAATTCAACAGGATCATGGAAAAATGGAAGGTTATTCTGCTGCTGCTTTCGGGTTTCGCAGCATCGGTTTCGGCACAAACAGACGACACGCCCCCCAATGCACAACCGGGCAAGTGCTACGCAAAATGCCATATGGCAGACGTTTTTGAAACAACCACGGAACAGGTTGCCATCAAATCGGCATTGAACCAGACCATTGTTATTCCGGCTACTTACGAAACCAAAAACCAGTACCAGCTGGTCAAAGAAGAATCCAGGCGTTTTATCCTGACGCCCGCTCAACACGAAACGGTCACACAAAACGTGGAACTCAAAATGGCCACGCAGCGCTTCGCTTCCGGACCTGCGGAAACCGCCACCGAATACGTGCTGGTGAAAGAAGAAAGCAAACGGTACATCCAGACGCCTGCCGTGTACGAAACCGTCAACGAAAAATACGAGATGGAGCCTGCCTCCTTCCGCATCGAAACGATGCCGCCCGCTTTCGAAACGGTCACCGAACGTATCGAAACCAAACCGGCAACTATGAAGTGGACCCGGAAAAATACCGATGCCAACTGCCTGAATGCCAATCCCGACGACTGCATCATCTGGTGTATGGTGGAAACGCCGGCGGAATACCAGACGATCACCCGCCGCGTCAACAGAGGTTGCGACGGCTCCGGAAAACCCGACGCCGGCTGCACCAAAACCCTCCAGATACCGGCCGTGATGGGAACCAGAACTGTACAGCGTATTAAAAAACCTGCCAGCATCCGCGAAGAGATTATCCCGGCGGAATACAAAGCCGTTACCATACGCCGAACCGATGCGCCCACCACCAGCATCACACGGCAATTGCTGAAAACGCCGGCTTCCTACCGCGAAGAGTTTGTTCCAGCCGAATACAAGGCGGTACCTGCCCGCGTTCAAAAAACACCGGCTACCACGCGCATCGAAGTGACGCCTCCTGAATACATCACCGTTACCAAGCGCAAACTCGTGCGCCGGGGAGGGTTTTCAGAATGGAAAGAAGTATTGTGCGGGGAAAAAGTGACCGGCTATACAGTCAGACAGATTCAGGATGCCCTGCGAAAAGCGGGCTATTACAAAGGCGCCTCCGACAATACGATGGGAGCGGGCACCAAAGCCGCACTTGTCAAGTTCCAGCAGGATAAAGGCCTGCCGGTGGGAAATGTTGATTTTGAAACGCTGAAAGCGCTGGGAGTCAATTACTAAAATCGTGTGTGGTGTTTAGTGTGTGGTGTTTGGGGCGCATTGCTCTTGGAATTTGCAGGACCTGTTTCATTCACCCCTGTACCCAGAGCAATGCGCCCCAAACACCACACACTAAACACCACACACGATTTTACTGCTTGCGCCTGTCCGAATAATCCATCGAATTCAGCGCCATCAATTCCTTGATGGTTTTCTGCATGCCGTCTACCGACCCGTCGAGGAAAATGATATTGCCTTTGCCGTGTTCGGTGAAGTTTTTCACGGCTTCCGTCCACATCGAGAAGAGGATGACGGAAGTATCGAGGTTGGCGTTTTGCATTTCCTTGGCAGCCTGGCTCATACCTTTGGCCACTTCTTCGCGGAATAGCGCTACGGCCTGGCCACGCATGCGGGCCGCTTCACGTTCGGCTTCCGCCGAAATCTTGATCGCGTTGCCTTCCGCCTCGGCGGCTTTCGTTTTAGTAATCAAGAGTGCCTGGCCTTCGTTTTCGGCGGCCGCTTTCAGGTTATTGGAAGCCACCACTTTCGACATCGAGCGCAGCACTTCTTCATCAAAAGTGATATCGTTGATTTGCAGGTCGAGCAGGTGAAAGCCCCATTCTTCCAGCATGTGGTCGACGTTGGTTTTAACTGCTTCGGTAATCTCGCGGCGCAGGCTGAGGATTTCCTGCTGCTTTTTCGTAGCCACGAAGGCACGGATGCTGCCTTCTACGGTACGGGAAAGGGTGGCCATAAAATCGCGGTCGCTCACGAATTTGAACGCCACTTTTTTTACGGTTTCCTCATTGTTGTCCATCACGGAAAACAACAGCAGCGAGGTGAAATGAACATTGGCCTGGTCGATGGTAACTGCCTGGAAAGTCAGTTCTACGGCGCGGTTCTGAATGGAAATCCGTTTGAAAATGGTTTCGATGATCGGTATCCTGAAATTCAGACCGGGGTATAAAGTCCGGTTGTATTTACCGAAAATGGTAGTGATGGCGACAGTGCCCTGCTGAACGGTGACCAGACTCAGCACCACCAGCACAAGTAAAATGGGTAAAAAGATCATGTTGAAATATCTGATTTGATTTGACGGTCCAATTTTTACGGCATTCCGGGGTTTTTACAAGTCTTATCTTCGCAGCCGCTAACTTGTACGACGAAACGGTGTTGTTTCAGGCATGAAAGTAAGCATCTTTCAGACGTTGGCTGCTGTTTTTTTGTTCCTTGTGCGGATTCTTCAAATTCTGACTTATGTATTCCTCCATACAGACTTTTTCCCTGAATAAAATATTTCTGTGCACCCTGCAGTGTTGCCTGCTCACCGGTTTCCTGCATGCACAAACCCTGCGTGGCGTCGTCCGCAACACCGATAACGGCCAGGCGGTAGCAGATGCTACGGTCGTGCTTCGCAACGCGGTCACACCCTTTACTCAAACGACCGATTCCACCGGCGCATTCATTTTCCAAAACCTGCGGCCCGGATATTATTCCTGCGACATTAGCCGTGCCGGTTTCGAAGGCCAGACGATCCAGGAAATCAATCTCACCGCGGGCAAGGAACAAGTGCTGACCATCGCACTGCGGCGATCCGCCAGCCAGTTGCCCGAACTGCTCATCACCGCCAACCAGCCGGGCCGCAGAAACATGCAGCAACTGGCCGAAATTCCGCTCAGCCGCGACCAGACGCTGCGTTTTCCGGCTACTTTCTTCGACCCTGCCCGCCTCGCCATGGCTTACCCGGGCGTATCGGGCAACGACGACCAGGCCAACGGCCTCAGCATCCGCGGCAACAACCCCGCTTCCGTACGCTGGAAAGTGGAGGGCCTCGACGTCGTGAATCCCAACCACCTGCCCAACGCCGGTACGTTCAGCGACCGGCCCGCAGCGGCCAGCGGAGGCGTACTCATGTTTTCGGCGCAAATGCTCGACAACTCCGCTTTGCTCACCGGCAATTACCCGGCCGGCTACGCCGACGCCCTCGGTGGCATCATGGATATGAACCTCCGCAAAGGCAATACGAACCGGCACGAATTCACCGCGCAGGCAGGTCTCATCGGACTCGACCTGGCCGCAGAAGGCCCCATTTTCGGTAAAGGCAAAAATTCCTACCTCATCAATTACCGCTATTCGACGGTAGGCCTGCTGAGCCAGTTGGGTATTCCACTCGGCGACGAACAGATCCACTTTCAGGACCTGTCGTTCAAACTCCATTTTTCAGGAAAAAAAGGTGGGGAATGGACGGTGTTCGGCCTCGGCGGCCTGAACGACAATATTTTTGACCGAAAAACGGACTCGACGGAAATCCTGCGTTACAAGGATTTGTTCGACATCGATTTCGACTCGAAGACATTTATTTACGGGGCGAGTTACTGGAAACCGATCGGGGCAGGCACGTCGTTGAAAATTGCATTTACAGGCAGCCGGCAAGACAATGAACGAATGGCTGTTTCTGCAACGCGCCGCGATTTCGATACACAAACGGAAACCCGGAGCGGACTTTCCATTACCCTTCAGCATCGCATCAGCGACCAATGGCGCGTAATGGGTGGGGGCAATATTCAGACGCTCAGTTTCGAAGGAAGTTCCTACAGCGACCTGCCTGTGAATATTGTTCGGTTCACCGGCTACGAAGACGGCATCGAGTGGCAACCCTGGCTGAATACGGAATGGCACGCACCCAACAGACGCTGGAGCGCACAATTAGGCCTTCAAAGCAATTTGTACACCAATGAAAAAGTGAGCGATGCAAGCCTGGAACCACGCAGCTCGCTGACTTGGCGCATCGACAAGCAGCACCGGCTCACTCTGGCTTACGGGCTTTACAGTCAATTGAATCCGCTCTGGCTGATGGCAGATTATCATCCGGAATCGGGCACGGCTCCCAACAGCGCAAGCGGGCTGGTCCACAGCCGCCAACTCGGCCTGCGCCACACCTGGCAGTGGGGCGATGCCTGGGCGCTGAAATCAGAACTCTTCTGGCACCGCATGTCGCGCATTCCCGTATCTGGCACCGACGGCACTTTTTCCTTGTTTAATATCACTGAAATTGCTGCCTACGACTCGCTGGCGCTTACCGGCATCGCCGAAAATAAAGGCCTGGAAGTCAACCTCGAACGCTACCTCACCGACGGCTGGTTTATGGCCGCCAACGCTACCCTGTTCGATTCCCGCTACCAGGGCGCCGACGAGGTGTGGCGCGCTTCCCGCTGGAATCTGGGGCATATTTTCAATGTAACCGCCGGTCGCGAATGGCAGCGCTCACCACGCACGGAAGAAAATGTGAATGTCTACGGCGTGAACGGCCGCTTTACCTACACGGGAGGATACCGGGTGATGCCCGTCGACCTGGCGGCTTCCCGCGCTGCCGGCGAAACCCGCTTCAACACCGCCAACGGCTGGAGCGAACAACTGCCCGGCTATTTCCGCCTCGATCTGCGGGTATACTGGAAACGCAGCCTCGGCAACCGCCGCAACAGCACCTTCGCCATGGACTTTCAGAATGTGACCATGCAGCAAAACGTGGCGTATTATTTCTACGATCCTTTTACAGACAAGGTGGAAAAGAAATTGCAACTGGGGCTGATCCCGAACGTGAGCTGGAGGCTTGAGTTTTAGAGAGTGAGAAGGTGAGAGAAGTGAGAGATGTGAGAGGGTGAGAGTGGTGAGAGGGTGAGAGAGTGAGAGCCGACTTCGATTTCGCCGCTTCGCCCTATAATCGGAATGATTGAAGCGAAGCGGCGAAATCGAAGTCGGCTCTCACTCTCTCACTCTCTCACATCTCTCACATCTCTCACTCTCTCACTTCTTGAAAGCCTCCGGCTTTCAGGTGTTCCCAAAAACTCCCATACGACTTTCGCACCACCTCCGGATCTTCAATAACGACAGGCGCCAGCAATGCCAGCGGTGCGAAAGCCATGGCCATGCGGTGGTCGCCGTAAGTGGCGAAATGCGGTGGCGACTGCCACTGGGCCTTGCCTTCTACGAGGTAAAAAGTCTGGTCAGGCGATTTTTTGCTGAAACGCGGCGGCAGTTTGCTGAATGAAACGCCCACTTTGGCGAGCTCGTTCCGGATAGCGGCAATGCGGTCTGTTTCCTTGATGGAAAGCGTTTCCAGTCCGCTGAAAACGCCTTGTACGCCCAGTCCTGCGCACACGACGGCGAGCGTTTGAGCGATGTCGGGACATTCCAGAAAATTCCATTCAAAAAAAGGTTTGGGCGCGGCGCCAGTGGCCTGTAACCGGATACCTTTTTCTTCAAAAATCGTTTGAATACCAAACGATTGCATCATTTTCGACAACACGGCGTCGCCCTGCCAACTATCGGCAAAAAGTCCGTTGAGGCGAATATCCGGTGACTCGGCCAGTGCGGCCATGGCATACCAGTAGGAAGCGGCCGACCAGTCGGCTTCGACCACAAATTTTTTCGGGGTATAATTTCCGGGAGAGACTACAATCCGGTCGCCCTGCCATTCCGCCTGTGCGCCGAAATAGCGCATCAGTTGCAACGTCATTTCCAGGTACGGGCGCGATACAAGTTCGCCTTCGGGAATCAATTCCAATCCTTCCGGCAGGCAGGGGCCGATCATGAGGAGGGCCGAGAGGAACTGGCTGCTGGTACCGCCGTGGATACGAACCTGGCGGGAAGTTTTGCCGAACTGTTCGGGCGGACCGATACGAAGCGGCGGGTAACCTTCCTGACCCAGGTATTCGATATCGGCGCCAAGGCTGCGCAGGGCCGTTACCAGTGCGCCAATGGGCCGTTCGAGCATACGGTGCGAACCGGTGAGCGTCTGGGTGCCGGGTTGCAGGCAAAGCCGCGCAGTCATGAACCGGAACGTAGTACCTGCGTCGCCGGCGTCGTACACGTCGCTGTCCGTTTGGGTGAGCAGGCGTTGCAGGGTGACGGTATCTTTGGAAGCGGACAAACGTTCCAGCCATTCGGCCGGGTCGGCGCCGGCCAGTGCCAGCACGATCAGTGCGCGGTTGCTGATACTTTTGGAGCCCTCGAGGGTAATTTCGCCGCGCAGCGTACGGTCGGGTTTGGATAGTTCTAATGCTTGCATGGGGCAAATAACGGGCGCTCCGGGCAAGTTTTATGAGCGTGTTTGGTTTTTTGTGTTTCGTGTTTCGTAAAGTATTGACAACCAATCGCCTCCCAAACACCAAACACCCCTATTTATTCTTCCGGCAAAACGTTCAGCATCGCTTCGGCTTTTTTCCGGAACGGCACACCGTCTTTGTCTTTCAGGTAACTTTCGAACGACTGCCGCGCCGCTTTGTGGTTTCCAGCGCCGCTTTGAGCCAGGCCCAGGTAAAAGAGCGCCGGTGTGTGGTATTTGGTGCCGGAAACCGTTACCTTTTGTAAGGCTTCTGCGGCGGCCGCATAATTTTTAGCCCCCAGCAAAGCCACGCCCTGGTACATGACATATTCCGGGTGATCGGGATATTTGGCAGCCACCGCGCCGAGCGCATCGGCAGCGGCCGGGTATTGCGCGGGGTCATCGTACAACTGGAACGCACGCAGCACTTCTGCGGGATATTCGGCAGCGGCGGTGGGGTCGAGCGCCTTGAAGGGCATGTTGTTGGGGTAATGTTCGAAATTGGCGGCCACGGCTTCCGAAACTGCCGGCTGTTTTTTCAGCAAATACACCAGCAGGCCCGAGGCTACCACAACAACGGCAAGCGCTGCTGCCATGCGGGAAAAGGAGCGCCACATGGGCACCACCACAGCGGGTGCGGAGGTGCGTTCCGGCATAGAGAGTTTCATTTGCCGGGTGGTTTGTGCGATCTGCTGTCGCCATTTCAACTCGGTGGCCGCTTCAGGGTCGGAGTTTAGTACGTCACGCAGTTCCCGGGCGTCTTTTTCCGAAAGCGTGTTAGCAAAGTATGATTCGAGTAAGGTTTCTGTCCGATTGTCCATGACTTCATAAATTGAATGGGTTGCATGTTTTTGTTCTGGTTTTAGTAAATATTGGGATTAAGAATAAAATGAAACTGTGGAAATGATCTGTTCGAGGCATTCGAGGCGGCGCTTTTTAACGGCTTCCGGCCCTGCAAGCCCCAGTTTTTGGGCTATTTCATCGTCTTTCATTTCTTTTTTTAAAGACAGAAAGAGCAGTTCGTATGAGGCTTTATCGAGCACCTTGCGGGCTTTCAGCAGCAGCAGATCGCGCCGGGCGCGTTTGTGCAGTTGCCGTACCACATCCGCACCGGCATATCCCATTACGTCGGCGATTTCCTGCGCGCTCAGTCCTTCCTTGTAAGTCAGGATGAGGATGCTGCGCCCGGGATCGCCGAGCGCATCTACCTCCTGCCAGAGGGTGTCGCTGGTTTGCTGCCACATCATGCCGGCTTCAGCGGTGGCGGCGGGCATACCATTGGCCTGCTCGGGCAGGGTGTCTTCCCCCAGCCAGTCGGTGCGCCGGTGTCGGCGCAGGAAGGCCCGGATCAGGTTTTTACCTATCCCGAAAAGATACGTACACAAAGTGCCGGTCAGTTGGACGAGTCGTTCCCCCTGAATATTCTGCATCATCAGAATAAAGGCATTTTGGAAAATATCTTCCAGGTCCGCTCCGTCGATGGAGTGGTTGTCGAGGCCCCAGCGGATAAACTTCGGACGGCAGTTGGCATTAATGGTTTTACTGCCTTCGTCAGGATTGCGCCGGAAAAGTGCAAGTTCGTCTTGTGGTCCGTTCATTTTTTGTTCCTGCCAATGTTGCCGCCGGGTGTGTAGGATTAAAACTGGTCGAAGGCGGTTGGCGGCTGTAAAAATAGAGCCGGTTTTGGAGTTTAATGCCACTGCCTTCCGAAATGTGAACAGATGCGCAAGTTTTTTTTATTGTGGCTCGTTTCTTTCGCTTTAGTGAAAAAGTAAATACTTTTCGTGCCGCTAACGTTTGGAAGCCACTCTTCGCTGATCCACAGCATTTTTTGAGCCGCTTCCGGTCACCAAAATTTTATTACCGATGAAAACCATGTTACAATTTACAGCAGGAATGGCCATCTGGGCTTTTCCTCTTTTCCTGTTTGCACAAAACTGCCCGCCGCCGGCAACGCTCGATGACGGACAAAAAATTGTTGTCAAACAAAGCCAGGCCGTGCTCGCCTCGGGCGGCGCCACCGGCCTGGCTACGCCACTCACCAGCACCAGCCGTTCGTTCACGTTCGAACTCAGCGACCCCAGGGTGACGGTGCCCAACAACAATTGCAAGGACCGCAACTGCTCCGAATGCGGCTGGTACAAGGCATTCTGGATCTTTGGCGACGGCAATTACAAGAAATTCGCCGACGACGTTGCGCACATGGATGCCGGTTCGCGCCAGACTGCCTACACCTACACTGGCAAAACAACCTACGAGGCGGCCATGTACCTGACGGAACGGTATCACAACGATAAAAAGCCGGACGCCGCACGGGTGGCGATCGATCTCAGCGGCAGCACAACTCCGTCAATGCCGGGCACCGATAGCCCCGTTCTGATCAACCCGGCAAACAAAAGAGCCGCCATCGATTACAACCACGACATGCGGACCGAGTACCCGACGGTTTTTGTACTGTCGCACCTGAAAGACGCCAATACGAGCCGCGTGCTGTTCTTTTATAATGCCCTCGAAGAAAACGGCCTCATAAATCCTTCTGACGTAATGAGTTACGAACGAACCGAGGTGCCTTCCTACTTTTCCCGCGGCGTAGATGCCGGACCTGTGTACGGCGGCCTTGATGCCGAAGGTGCTTTCCGCACCAAATTTCCCAGCCATGTGTTCAGCCTGATCGGCCAGCAATTCGGCAATTGCAAGGAATACAACATCGCCACCGACCCTTCGCTGACGAACGGACTGAAAGAGATCCGCCTGTTTCCGGTCATGAACACGGCTACGTTCCAGGCCGGAAGAATTCCTACGGTACCAACGGTTTTGCTGTCGGTGGTGATGGGTAAAAAACCGCTCACCGGCGACACCCTGAACACCCTGCGCAGCCAGTTGCAGGCTCTGTTTGGGGAAGGACAGCAGCAACCCGACATTGGCGAAGACCTACAGGTAACGGTGGAAAACAATCAGGACGGCTCTTCGGAATACATCGTCGGCATCGCCGAACAAAGACTTGCCGTACTGGCCAGCCACGACCCGAACAACCTCTTTGTTACCAAAATCGATACCCTGCCGAACAGCAAATTCAAAGTGCACTTTTCGCTTCGTATTTGCAATCAGGGAGAAATTCCTGAAATGAGCCCGACCATTTTCTTTCACGACCTGACCGGCGGCCATTACAGCGGCAAACCGGAATTTACCGACCCGATGACCGGCGTGACCGTTAGCTGGCGTATGGAAGCGGGCGAACACGTGGTCAACCTCAACAACTTCAATATTGGTGGTGTACCGGCTAACTACGAACCCCGTTGCGAGTTCGTCCATTTTACCCTGGAAACGGATCAAACCGGCGTGAACCGCCTGTATCAGGATTCGCCGAGAGCATACAAAACCTGTGTGGCATTTTCCGGTGCTACCGCCGCGACGGCGCTCGATTGCAGCGAAAACGACCTGCTGACAAATTCGGAAACCGTTCCGCCCATTTCGGACACCCCGCCTGTTGCAGGCAACGACTGGTGGATACTTCTGTTCCTCGCTTTGCTTGTGTTAATACTCATCATTTATGCATGGCACAATAACAATCAGCCCAGTTAGGGAGTGTTTGGTGTTTAGTGTTTTGGGTCAACTACAAAAGACGCTCCTTTCTTAGACTTTTGATCAATGATGAAATTTTACTGGATACCCGTACTGCTGTTGCTCGCGCGCAGCGGCCGGGCGCAAACGGATTCCCTGCAGGCGGAAATGCTGGTGGAGCGGGCAGTTGCGTGTTTGTCGGAAGGTAAAAAAGACAGCGCTGCGTTGCTGCACAACCGCGCGCAGCAAATGTTTCAAAAGCAAAATCTGCTCAAACCCTGGCTCAAAAGTTATATCGTGCTGGCGTACTCCTGGGCCGACGACCTGGAACAGCCGTTCGCCGGCACCGACCTCATTGTGAAAGGCATTTCCAATGCATGGCGTGCACCTGCCACCCCTAAAGAATGGGAACAGGTGGCGCTGGCCTACGTGGCTGCCGGCCACATCAGAAGGGCCAATGCGGGCGATTTTATGGGCGCCCGGGATTTTTATGACCAGGGATACCGCATTTTTGAAGGCAAATTAAATGGTCAAAGCGACAAGATCGCCAAATACCTGTATCACCAGTTGGCCAATATTTACACGCGTTTCGGCGATTACCCACGGGCGGAAAGCCTGCTGCGCAAGGGCATCGCTTACGGACACGCGCACCCGGAGCTGGGTATGGCCGATGAAAGCGACCTGGCTTTGCTCATGATGGAAACCCGGCGCTACGAAGAAGCCCTGACGGTACTGAACCAGGGGCTGGCGCTGAAAGACGTTGGCGCCAGCGCGCTCATTACCATGCTGGAAAACAAGGCGGTCGCGCTGCATGCCCTCGGCCGAACGGACGCCGCGCTGACCGCACTCCATAAAGTGCCGGTATTGATCAGCCGCCTGTCTATCGATGACGATTCGTTGTATTATTCCATGTCGGTGCATTCCACCGAAGCGGACATCCGGATGGATCAAAAAATGTACGGCCTGGCGGAGCAATTGTATAAAAAAGCGATTGTGGAAGGCGAACAGCACTGGGAAACCACCCAGCGCCGCGAAATCGCCAAGGAGTACTGCGCCCTGGGAAATCTGCACCTGTTGCAACAAAAGAACCGGGAAGCGCTGTCCGATTTTCACCAGGCCCTGCGCTGCGTATTGCGCGATTTTACCACTACCGATCCGAACGATTTGCCTGATCCGGCATCGTTTATCAGCGAAAATACTATCATGGAAGCGCTGGAAGGCAAGGCGTTGTGTTTCCAGGCGCTGGGCCAACTGGAAAAATCGCTGGCCTGCTACGAACTTATTCCCGCAGCCGGCGGCTTGCTGATCGCCACACATGCCTACGAATCTTCGTCCCTTCTTACACTGGAAGAAGGCCGCGCGCATTTCGACAAGGCCGTGGAAATCGCCTGGCAACTCTACCACAAAACCGGACAACGCCATTACGCCGAGCGTGCCTTCGCCCTCACCGAACAGGCGCGTGCCATTCTGCTGCTGCAAAGTATTGCCAGGGCGCGCCAGGAATTTTCCCTGCCGCCGGAAGTGCGCCGGCAGGAGCAGGAGTTGTCGGCCAAAATTGCCTGGTATGAACAACTGATCGCCGCCGAAATAAAACTGGCTGCCAATTCGCCGAAATTGACCCAGCTCCGGCAGGCGCTGTTCCAACTGAAAGAAACGGAACAACAGTTTCAGGCCGAACTCCGCCGGAAATACCCGGATTACGCGGGACTTTCCGATCGCCTGCAATTTGTCTCCGTAAATGGTGTTTCCAGCCTGCTGCGCAACAAGCAGTCCATGCTGGCCTATTACCTTACGGATGCCGCCGCCTACGTTTTTTATTTCAGCAAAAAAGGCGCTTTTTCCATGCGAAAAGCCGATTTGCCACCCCTTTTCCGGGATCAGGTGCTTCGGTATTTCAATTTCATGGCCTCGAACAACGAAAATCCTGCCGACCGGAATTGGTACCTCGACCGCTCGTTCGAATGGTTTCGGCTGCTGCTGCAACCCGAACTCGACAGCGATCCCGACCGGCCGGAAAGCCTGCTGGTTATTCCGGACGATGCACTGGCGTTCATTCCGTTCGACGTGCTGCTGCATGAGACTGCCCAGCCCGATGCCCGCTGGCGCGATCTTCCTTTTTTACTGAAAAAGTACAGCATCGGATACGCCTATTCCGCTACGCTTTGGGATATGCAGCAAAAAATCAGCGCTGATCACCGTAAAAATCCGGCGCCCAAATTCCGCTTCGCCGGGTTCGCACCCTCGTACGGCAGCAATGCGCCCAGCGGCGATACCCGCAGCGTGCAAATTCCGGATTCCCTGATTTACGATATCAAAAGCACGCAGGTAGAACTGGCAAAAGTACACGCACTGATGGGCGGACAGGCTTTTGCCGGGCTTGCTTCCAGCGAACAACAATTCAAACAAATTGCGCCCGATTGCGGCATTCTGCTGCTCGCCATGCACGGGTTGGCCAATGACGAATTTCCCGAATTGTCGTGCCTGCTGTTCGGCCGTCCGAAAGGCGATTCCGTGAACAACGACGTACTTTTCGCCAACGAATTGCAGGTGATGCAATTACAAGCCGACCTCGCCGTACTCAGCGCCTGCCATACCGGTTTCGGCAAACTGCACAAAGGGGAAGGCGTATACAGCCTGGCCCGCGCATTTGCAGTAGCGGGCGTGCCCAGCACGGTCATGAGCATCTGGCGCCTCCATGAAAACGCCGCTCCGGTGCTGATGGAAGCCTTTTTCAAATACCTGAAAGCGGGAAAAACCAAGGAAGAAGCCCTGCGGCTGGCCAAACTGGATTTTCTGAACGCCGACGAACACTACGAAATGACGCACCCGTTCTTTTGGGCCGGTGTGACGGTGAGCGGCGATATGTGCCCGCTGGAATCGTCGTGGAAATGGTGGTACTGGCTGGCGGGAGGGCTGGTGCTGCTTTTGTTCCTGGTGGTTTGGAGGAGGCGTTATTAGTTATTGGTTATTGGTTATTAGTGTGGTAGCCCTTGGCTATTGCTACAGCTTTGCCAAGGGCTACCACACTAATAACCAATAACCAATAACCAATAACCAATAACCAATAACTAACAACTTTCCCCATACAAATCCATAAACGCCCGGTACCGCTCATCCAACTGCAATACGTCCGCATTGCCCAGTACGATCAGGTGTTCGCGGGCACGGGTAAGCGCCACGTTGAATTTGCGGTCGATGCCGCCCTCGCCGAGGTTGACCAGGCTGGCTAGTTGGTGCTCCGAATGCACGCAGGTAGATACGATGATCACCTCGCGGGCGCCGCCCTGGTAACGCTCTACGGTATCGATAGTGATGGTGTCGGCGTCGATGCCCGCTTCGTTCAGGCTGGCGCGAATCTGGGCAATTTGTGCGCGCCACGGCGTGATGATACCCAGGGTGTGTACAGGTTCCCAGGGTTTGTTGTTCAGTGTGTACAAGTGTTTGAAAAACAGCACGATACGTGCCACCATGGCCGCTTCCGCCTTATTGGTTTTGGCATTGAAGGCCACCTCTTCCGTCGTTACCGGGAAAAAAACCACCCGTTTTTCTGAACATATTTTTTCCAGCAGCGCGTCGGCGCCGGGCAGGTCGTACCAGAGTGGGCGGTGCTGGCGGTGGTTTTCATCGATGGGGTGGCAGAGCGTTTGCAACAGACCGCCGTAGAAGAAACGATTGGGAAAATCCATGATATCGGCGTGCATGCGCCCCTGCCGGTGCAGTTGCCCGTAGGCCCAGTGCCAGCCCTGTTCACGGCAGCGCCGGTATAGCCTTTCGAAATACGATTCGCGCAGGTCGCACAGGCCAATGCTGCACAAATCTGGATCTTCAACCAGCGTATTTTCCGGGCGTTGTACGGTAATGGCCGGCAGTTGCCGGTGGTCACCGATCAGGATGGTGTGTTCGAAACGGGTGAGCAGGCCGATCAGTTGCGGTTCCAGGATCTGGGACGCCTCGTCGACGATCAGGCGCTGGAACTTTTTGAGGCGCAGCAATCCGTCGTTCTGTCCGAAAGAAGCCACCGTGCTCACAAAAATCCGCCTGCCTTCCAGGGCCGCCCGCAGTTCGGCGCGGGTTTTGGCCGGGGCGATGCGCACGCTCAGCAGTTGTGGACGGAACCGTTCGGCGGTCGAGTGTTTGCCGCCGATGCGGATGTATTGTTCGCGGATATCGCCGCCGATAGAGTCGAGCGCATCACAAATTTCGTCCACTGCGCGGTTGGTATACGCCAGCAGCAGCAGGTTGTCGGAGGTGTCGCTGAGCACCCAGGCGGCCAGGTCGCGTAGCAATACGCTGGTTTTGCCGGTACCGGGCGGCCCCCAGAGCAGGAAATAATCGCGGGAATGAATGAGGTTCTGCCAGAGTGGATTGGCAGCAGGTTCCTGCGTTTCGGGCTGCTCTTCCGGCGGACGGGGTGGTGTGGCGCCCATGAGCAAAGCCCGGCGCTCGGGGGTCGTGTCGGCCCATTCGAGCAGGCCGCGGTACTGTGCGGCAAAACCCGTGTCCATCAGGTCGGGTTCGAGGCACCAGGAGCCTTCCGTTTCAAAAGAGATCAGGTTGAACTGCCGGTAACGCGGCTGCACCGTCACATGCGTATTACTCAGTTCGCTGATGGTGCATTTGATCACCTGGTGTTGCAGTACGGTATCTGATGCGTCGAGGGCCGGATACAAAACGGCGATGTCGCCCACCCTGAAATTCGCCAGCGGGTTGGTATGTTCCGTTTTTTGAAAAATGATGCAGGGATCGGGCTGGTCGGCGCGGTTTTCCAGAATTTCCAGGTGACTTAAAATGCTGAATTGCTGTTGTTTGTCGCCGAAACTGTTGCGCCAGAGCGCCGCATGGCCGTAGGCGTTATCGGAGCCTTCATCGCCGGTTTTGGCAAGCCAGTGTTCCCGCGCAATGAACCCCGTAAAAGCGTTGAAATACTTTTTTTCGAGGGTGGCAAGGCGGCTGTAGCCCGCTTCGAACCTGCTGTAATCCCGTTCCGTAAATCCCTTGCCATTAATGGCCCTCAGTTTTCCGAAAACGGGCACCACCTCGTCGCCGGGTTTTATTTTGGTGAGCAAGCGCTCGATAGCCACCAGTTGGTTGCGCACCTGTAGCGCTTCCCATTGCTCGGGCGCCACAGTGGGCGCGAAACGAAGGTGGTTCAGATCCACACCCGAATACAGAATGTATTTGGCAGGGTCGGTATGGTGCCCGAACACCGAGCGCACCAGCAGGTCATAGAGCAGCGTCTGGGTAAAATGGCTGCGCGAAATACCGTAACTATTGGGTTTGAACGGCGTACCGCTTTTCAACTCCACAATGGCCGACTGCTCTTCGGTTTTGTAAAACAGGTCGAGACGGCCCTGAATACCGTATTGTTCGCTGAAAAAAGAAGGTTCCAGAAAACAGTTGGCCGGCTCGATGCCTTGCCGCGCAAAGCCGCCGGAAGCCATACTTTTCAGGGTCAGGAAATGTTTTTGCGCTTTTCCGGAAACGGATTTCACCTCGTTGTCGCTCATCGGCGCGTACACGAACGGATACAACTGGAACGTTTCCCGAAAAACGGCGCTCCATTCGGCATCGGGTTCGCTTAGCAGCCGGTCGAGGAAAAAGTTGGCGATGTTGCCGAGCAGCTTTGCTTCGGTATTTTCATAAGGCAGGAATTTGCGCACCAGAAAACTGTACGGATCGGCGCCGGTGTCTTTAAAACACTCGGAAATAGCCGACACGTCTACGAGGTAATCCGGTTCCACGACGATGGCGCGCGGACAGTAATGCCCGTTCCGGTCGATGTCTACGTCGATGAGATTGAGTGTAACAGGAAACCCGAACACCCTGCGTATCACCTGAATGGTGGGCATAAAATTTTCGTTGCGTTCGGGCATCCCGTACCGCATCAGCACAGGCCGGTCGGACTGCTCTTCATCTATGACAATCAGGCAGTTGTGCTCGGGGTCATCTTTGATCGCCACCACGCGTGCAATGCGGGCCCAGTGTGCGGCAGGCTCGCCTTCCTGCGCCTGCTGCAGCGTTTCTTCGAGATTGAATCCTGCGATGACGTCTGCCGGAATAGCGGCGCCGGTGAGTACCAGTACGGTTTCTGCCAGCGCCTGGATACCGAGTTGCACGTTTTTTTCCAGGGCTTCGTGGCCGTTGCGCACCCGCCTGGCCTGCAAGCGGAACCGGTGTATACGCCGCAGGATTTCCGGCTGAAAATGGAACAAATGCCCCGCATAACTGATGCGTGCGAAGAGGCTGCTGAACACGATCTGTTCGCGCCGCGTGGCCTCATGGAAAACCCGCTCCAGCAATGCCGCCAAAGCCAGCACCCGTTCCGCCGCCGGGCGACTGGTATGCGCGGCGATCCGGGTTAATTCCTGGTACAGCAAAGGGGCAGATTCGGGAGGGAACATGCGCGCAAAGTTCGGCCAAAACGCCGGGCTTTGTATACATTTTGTTTGGAAAAATGCGGGGCGTGAGGATGTGAGTATTTGAGGATACGAGTATTTGAGGATGCGAGGATTTAAACGCGGCCACTCAAATCCTCAAATCCTCATATCCTCGCATCCTCAAAAAAACACACGACCTCACGCCAATGTAAAAACTGTACACTTGTTTTCGACCATTCTGCATGCCCTGTTGCCGTAAGACCATTACCTTGTCCAGCGTTTTCGCCTTGGAATACCATGACCCATCGCATATCCACCATAACCGAATGTTCCGTAGAGCGCACCATCGTGCGCACTTTGCACTACTTCGAGCTGTTTTCCTATCCGCTTACGGAAGAGGAAATATGGCAGTTCGCACATTGCGAGGCAGGCGAACCGGAAGCATTCGTTTCGGTGGAGATGTTCCGCGAGAAGTTGCAGGCGCTGACCGAAAAAGGTGCCGTATTTCAATTCCAGCAGTTTTTTCAGACCCGACATTCCCCGGAATGGGTGGAACGCCGGCAGGAACACAACCGCCGCGCCGACGAGATGCTGCCCATCGCCCGGCGTATGGCCCGCCTCATTGCGGCATTTCCATACATCCGCGGCGTATTTGTTTCGGGCTCCCTGTCGAAGCACTGCATGCGGCCCGACAGCGACATCGATTTTTTTCTGATCACACATCCGGACCGGCTTTGGCTGGCACGTACCCTGCTGGTTGTTTTTAAAAAGATATTCCTCTTCAATTCGCACAAGTACTTCTGTATCAACTATTTCGTAGACACGAAACACCTGGAAATCGAAGAAAAGAACCAGTTTACAGCCACGGAAGTCATTACCCTGCTGCCGTTGTACGGCCAGGAGTGGTACCACGCTTTTTGCCGGAAAAACCAGTGGGCCTGGCGCCAGTTCCCGCTCATGCCGCAACGTCCGGTGCAGGAAGTGTCGCGGCACCGGCGTTCCTGGCTCAAACGCAGCGCCGAATGGGTGCTAAACGGCCGTTTCGGCGACTGGCTCGACCGGCAGGCGATGAACATTACCGTCCAGTTCTGGAAACGGAAATTCAGCCATTTCGACGACCAGACTTTTAATGTCGCGTTGAAATCACGCCGCTACGTTTCCAAACACCACCCGATGTATTTTCAGGGGAAAGTGCTGAAGCATATGGCGAATGATGAATGATGAATGATGAACGATTCATCATTCACTTCAACTCCCCCGGCGTAGCCGCCATCCGCTGCAAATTCCCGTTCCGCAGCACCCACAGCGTTACTTCGCGGCCGATGGTTTTTTCATCCAGCCCTTTGTGGAGCTCGTCGATGGAGTCGATGGGTTTTCCTTCAAACTGGACAATGATATCGCCGGCGACAATGCCTGCATTTTCGGCAGGGCTACCGGATTCCACACTCTGGATTTGGATACCACCTTTGGAAGGCAGTTCGAGGGCATTCAGCCATTTGGCGGGCAGGGGCACCGATTGGGCGCCGATGCCGAGGTATCCGCGGCGCACACGGCCTTCGAGGATGAGTTTGCCCACGACAAACTGTGCGAGGTTGGAAGCGACCGCGAAACAAATACCCTGCGCCGGCAAAATGACGGCCGTATTCACGCCGATGACGCGGCCATGCGAATCGATCAGCGGGCCGCCGCTGTTGCCGGGGTTGAGCGCTGCGTCGGTCTGGATTACATCGTCGATGAGCCGGCCGTTCTGGCTGCGCAGGGTACGGCCGAGAGCGCTGACCACGCCGGCCGTTACCGAATACTGAAAACCGTACGGATTGCCGATGGCAATAGCGATCTGGCCCACCTGGAGCCGGTCGCTGGCGCCGAATGCCACGCTGGCGAGGTTGTCGCCGTCGATTTTCACTACGGCGATATCCGTTGCGGGGTCGTCGCCGACAATACGTGCCATATAGGAGCGCCCGTCGGGCAGGCTGGCTTCAATCTGCGTAGCGCCATTCACCACGTGGCTGTTGGTCACCATATACCCGTCGCTGCTGATCAGGAAGCCGCTGCCGGTACCGGCGCCCTGCTGGTTGGGCGGGACGGGGCGGTTGCGCTGGCCCTGCGGCTGCGGTTTTTGTATTTTCAAATGGGCTACGGCATTGCTCACGCGCTGTGCTACCCGCACCACCGTTTGCGAATAGGCGTCGAGCAGGGATGCATCTTCGTCTGCGATCCTGCGTTTTTCTTCCGAAGCCACGCCGGCGGCACCTCCTTCCGTTGCAAGAAAACTAAGCATAGTATTACAAATTAAAAATGAACAGGAACACCCGGTATGTGCCGGGCAGGTAGCGAATGGGCAGGAGGTCGTTTCAAAAAGCAGTTTGTGCAGGCGAGAAGTGTGCCAAGTTGGGGGGAGGTGTCATTTTGGCATTTGTGGTTATTGGTTATTGGTTATTAGTTATTAGGGGTGGCTACGCCCGGCCTCCGTTAATAACCAAGGCCAAACTTTACCACACTAATAACCAATAACCAATAACCAATAACCAATAACCAATAACCCAAACCTACTTCACCCATTTCCCCAAATCCTCCCGCTGTATCGCAGCTGCCATCAGATCCGGAAAGAGGTCGGGCGTACAGGAAAACGCCGGAATATCCATTTCGGCGAATGCGGCGGCGTTTTCTTGGTCATAGGCAGGAGCGCCGTCGTCGCTGAGGGCGAGCAGAGCGATCATGGTGACGCCCGACAGGCGCAGTTCCGCCGCTTTTTTCAGCATTTCCATGCGGTTGCCGCCCTCGAAAAGGTCGCTGATGAGGATCAGGATGGTATCCTGCGGCGTGCGCACGAGTGTCTGGGCATACACGAGGGCTTTGTGGATATCCGTTCCGCCGCCCAGTTGGGTGCCAAACAGCAATTCCACAGGATCGTGGAGGTGTTCGCTGAGGTCGGCTACGGCCGTGTCGAAGACGACCACGTTGGTTTGCACGGACCGCACGGAGGCCAGGGCAGCGCCCAGAACGCCCGCAAATACCACGGAACTGGCCATGGAACCGCTTTGGTCGGTGAGCAGAATGATGTGTCGCAAAGCCTGGCCCCTGCGGCTGAAACCCACCAGCGTTTCCGGAATAATCGTGCGGTATTCCGGCTGGTAGTGCTTCATATTCTGGTGAATGGTGCGCCGCCAGTCGATCTCGCCGGGGCGCGGACGCCGGTTGCGGGTGTTGCGTTGCAGCGCGCGGTGCACAGCGGCACGCAGCGGATGATGGAGCCGTTTTTCGAGGTCCTGTACCACTTTTTTGATTACCAACCGCGCTGTGTCGCGGGTTTGAACGGGCAGCACCTTGTTCAGCGACAGCAGGGCTCCGACCAGGTGGATATCGGGTTCGACGGCGGCCAGCAATTCCGGCTCCAGCAGCATTTGCGTGAGCCCCAGGCGTTCAAGTGCATCGCGTTGCAGCACCTGCACCACCGGCGCGGGAAAATAACGGCGGATATCGCCCAGCCACCGGTTCACATTGGGCGACGAACTGCCCAGCCCGCCTTTGCGCTGCCCGCCGTACAAGGCTTCCAGCACATTGTCCATGCCGGTAGCGCCCGCGTCCAGCGGAACACTTTCTTCCGGGTCGGATTGTTTACCGAGGATCAGCCGCCAGCGTTCGAGGGGATCGATGTGTTGTTTGTTTTCCAAATGATATTTTGACCTTAGCCGATGTTCGAGTCTATTTTTTTGAAAAAACAAGAAATTGACGAATGGTTATTATATTTTAGCCGCCGCAAATCTTGCCGGAAAGCCAAAGTTAAAACATTTTATCACAAAGAAATTTACTTACACATGAATGCATTTCTATCCCTGGGTCGCTGGGTTTTTGCCTTGCCATTCGCCATTTTCGGCTTGTTCCACTTTATGAACGCCGACGCTATGGCAGATTACGTGGTGCCTACTTACATGCCCGCCAAGGCGATCTTCGTTTACCTTTCCGGTGCAGGCCTCATAGCGGCTACCGTGAGTATGCTGATTGGAAAATACGATAAACTGGCCACCACCCTGCTCGCAGTATTTCTGCTGCTGCTGGTCGTGCTGGTGCACCTGCCCGGCGCTATGAGCGGCGGAGAAGGCGCTCAGGCTTCCATGTCGATGCTGCTGAAAGACCTGGCTTTGGCAGGCGCGTCGATGATGTATGCGTTGAATTATGCGAAAGATAAAAGCATTGTAGGATAAAAAGAGGACTTCTGTGTTCGATATTCGGTGTTCGGTGTTCGATATTTTTTAAATTTTTAATATCGAACACCGAACACCGAATATCGAACATCCTCTCACATCCCCTTTATCTTCTGTTCAATATTCGTCGTCGAATACCCCTGCACGAACGGCAGGCTGCGTACCTGACCGCCGGCGGCGAGTACGAGGTCCGAACCGACGATTTGTTCGGGTTTCCAGTCGCCGCCTTTGACGAGGATGTCGGGGCGCACGAGGCGGATCAATTCCAGCGGCGTATCGTCTTCAAATACCACCACGGCGTCGATGACTTCGAGGGCGGCGAGCAGGTGGGTGCGGGTAAGTTCGTCGTTGATAGGGCGGTGCGGTCCTTTGAGCCGCGAAACGGAAGCCGCACTGTTGAGGCCTACTACCAGCCGTTCACCCAGGTCGCGGGCCGCAGAGAGGTAATGCAGGTGGCCGTAATGCAAAATATCGAAACAGCCGTTCGTAAAAACGATGCGGTTTCCGGCAGCCCGCCATGCATCGGCAGTGGCTGCGATTTGTTCCCACGACTGTATTTTTTGTTCAATCTGCTCGAACCGGGTCATCTTTTCTTTTATTGATAACAGGTAACAACTGCAGGGCGAGTGTGCCCGCAATGAGGTTGTAAAAAATCTGAATGGCGAAAAACGCGATATTGGCGTACGACAGGGCATCGCTGCCGTTTACGCCGTACAAAGCAAGTCCCATGATACACAGGGCGTGGTAGGTGCCCATACCGCCGGGAGAAGGGATCAGGAAGCCCAGCGTGCCGAACACGAAGATCATCAGTGCCGCACTGCCGCCCAGGTGCGCCGTCGGCGGGAACGACTGCAAATTGAAATAGCATTGCAGGTAAAACATTACCCAGATGCCGCCGGAGTACAACAGGAACAGGCCCGGCTTTTTCAGTTTCAGGATGCTGCGCAAACCGTCCCAGAAACCCTGCAGCATGCCGAGCATCTTTTTCACCAGCGCTACTTCCATCAGTTTTTCCCGGAAAAAAAAGAATGCCATAATGGCGGCGGCAAACAGCAGCAGGAGTACCAGTGTAACGGGCGACTGCCACAACGGCGTGTCGGCCACGGCCGCGGCGCCCGGTTTCGGCTGGCGAAGGAAATGCAGCAGCGTATCGCCCTCCAGCAAAAACGCCAGGCCGACCACTGCGGCCAGGCATACTACGTCCATCAGGCGGTCGATGACCAGCGTGCCTACCACTTTTTCGAGCGGCAGCCGCTCGTAGCGCGCCAGCGAACCGGCCCGTATTACTTCGCCCATACGCGGGAAGCCCAGGTTTGCAAAATAACCCAGTAAAATAGTCAGTAAAGAGTTGCTGAATTTCACCCGGTAGCCCATCGGCTCCAGTAACATCTGCCAGCGCAGGGCGCGGAATATATTACTCAGCGTAAAGGCCACAATCACCGCCAGCAACCAGCCCAGGTGTACGGTAGAAAAATCGTGCAGCAATTTATCGGTCATGCTGCACTGCTCCGGCGGAACGCCGTCGAGGCGGCATTGTTCCTGAAAGGCGGTGCGCTGACTACGGAAAACAAGGTACATAATACCGACCCCGATACCGAGGAACAGGAAGAATTGTAGTACTTTTTTCAAGGTATAAAACGGAAGTTGGACAGGGCCCTGTGGCAGGTACAAAAGAAAAGCCGCCGAAGTACTTACGCACCACGACGGCTAATAAACCCCAAAAAACCAAATGAAAACTGGGACATAGGTACGACGACTTTCGGAATCATGCAAGTATTTTTCGATCAGATTTTTTTGACGGTTTTTGTGCAACAATTTCCAGGGCCTTTTTCGGGTAAAACTCCTGATTGTCAAAGAGTTGATTTCCAATTATTTGTAAAAAGACCTCGCTCATAACACTAAAAATATGCGCCATTCGTGGGGTCGATTTTTTTTGAACGGGGCCGAATTTTTTTTCCGGATTCAGGGGCGCGAACCACCTGACAATATGCTGCGGACACGGCCTCACCGGGCTTCGGCCGGTCCTCGCATCAGAGCGCACCCAGCCCCTGGAGGATCAAACCCAGCGCCTGCGCATCAGCCGCCAGCCAGGTAGCGCCGGCCTCCGAAAGGCGTTCGCCATGCCCGTCGTGTATGTGCGCCGCACCGAGAAAACCGACCACCCGCAAACCCGCTTCCCGGGCCGCCGCTACCCCTGTCGGACTGTCTTCCACAGCCATCGTTTCGGAGGCATGGAGTTGCAGTTCTTCCAGCGCATGTCGGTAAACATCGGGGTGCGGCTTGGGACGCGCCACGTGTTCGGCAGAAAAAATGCGGCCATCCAGCGCGTCGTGCAGACCCACGTGCTCCAGGCATCGCACCACATGCCGCACACTGCCGTTGGACACCATACTTTTCGGTACGCGCACTCCCCGGAAGATGGCTTCCATGCCCGGGATGATGCACAAGTGCCGCTCGAAACCTTCGACATGCAGCGCCCGCAGCCGGTCGAAATAATCGGCGCCTACTTCCACCCCGTGTTCTTCCTTGATGATCGCCAGGATGTCGCGTTCCAGCAAACCCGGAAAACGCCGGCTGTATTCCTGCTCGCTCATGCGGAAGCCGTATGGCTCCAGCAGGCTCAGGGTGGCGCGTACGGCAATGATCTCTGAATCGACGATGGTGCCGTCGTTGTCGAATAATATGTGTTTCAGCATGTGTAGTGCGAAGTCGTCGGTGCGAAGTGCGAAGTCGGGT
>ERZ795056.1247-NODE-1247-length-29976-cov-8.034157_pt1 | contig 29976 bp, 21 predicted proteins | sample MGYA00375140_ERZ795056 | MGnify/ENA primary metagenome ERZ795056 (study PRJEB30185, sample SAMN05720227) | activated sludge metagenome | isolation source: Anaerobic digester | place: USA | collected 2015-03-09 ... | reverse complement strand
CGATGTAAGCGTCCAGATCCGCAGTGGCTCCGGCACCAGTCGTAACCGCATCAATAAAAACTTGAGCAAGTATTGTAAATCCGAGAGTTCCTTTTCCTTTAGAAAACGAACCTGGCGTTTTTATATTGCACCAACTAATTAATGCCGGGTCGTAATCGGTTTCATAAGCTCCTATCCATGGGTGTGTTTCATTTCGTGGATTACCGCTATAATCGCTCTCTATTCCAGCAATGGGGACACCAGCATTCTTTAATTGCGAATAGTTTGGTACCAATAAATTTAGATTTGATGAGAAATATGGATTTACATTTAATGAGTGCGCATCCTGCCCGGTTGCCGTTCTCCATGCTTCAATAGTAAGTCTCGGTTCACCACGGTAACCTAATTTGCCCTGGGACTCACCACCGAAGTAGTCATTGTAGTCAATTGCAGTAAACTTATCCATTGTGGCATCAGAATATATTCCCCACGCAGTTGATACACCCGTTGTATTTACAAGCGAGTTTTTAAATATATTGTTCTTCAATGTTATATCCGACGCATTATTAGAAATATAAATTGCAGCGCTGTTGTCGCTTACTGCCGATGATCTTGATATGTTTCCGTACATATTAACGCTATTATAACAAAACTGTATTCCGCTGCCGGATAGTAATCGTATTGCGGCATTACCATTACTTCCAGGGTTTGTGTTACCCTGGCCGGTTACTCCGTATATAATATTATTCCGGAAAGTGATATTTGAAGGATTATTACCGGGGCTTATTGATATTGCACAAGTTCCATAACCTGAAATTGAAGTTCTGGTTCCACGGATTAGATTTTTTTCAAAAACACAGTTTTTAATACCGGTAGATAATACTACAGCAATTAATCCACTATAACCAGCGGAGATATTCTTTACAGTATTTCCTCCGATATTTATATCTTCACAATAAGAAAGCCACATGCCATGTCTTGAAATGTAAGACGCTGAATTATCGCTTCCGATTATGTTTTCGGTAATAGTGAGATTGTTATAAACTCCTCCACTGGAACCGACGGCATATATTCCGTAAGAGCACTTACTGATGTCGTTATTATGAATAGTTAAATTATCATTGTCGAATCCCGCTACACCAATATAATCGGAACTTACGGAAATACCATAATAATAAGAGCCTGAGTTTGAGCCGGTTGTAATAACACAATTTTTAATAGTTACGTTGTTGCATCCGGTTCCGGCTGTTTTTCCTACAAGCCAGATTCCTGCCACAGTCCCGGAATAAGTAGTATAAGTATTTGCGATGGTCATGCTCCTATCAGCCCCTTTAGATTGGTTGGAACCATCAATTGTAAGATTATCCACTCCATTTAGTTTAAATATCGCACTATTGGTAGAAGAACCGGAGAAAACAGGCGTTTTACCCGCAGCAGGTTTAATTGTTATTGTATTGGTTTCACTTGAATAAGCATTAGCGTTAATTACAATGGGAAAAGTTTCGTTTGGGTAACTATTATCAATTAAACTAAAATGAACGGGACCTGAAAGGTACTTTGAATTGAGATCATTAATTGCTTCCGTTAAAGTAGTATAATTCCCGCCGGCTCCAACAGTATAAGTACCGCTCATAAGCCCGATAATCAAGTATTGATTTATCGTTCCTCCGATAGGTAAATTGTCCGGGCTAAGATTAACACCGGTTAAAGAAGTATTTGGTGTACCGGAGTTTATAGAAACATTCGGTGTAGAAATAATATCTTGTGCCACAATGAAGTATTGGATAATTTCTGTAGCAGCAACCCCGCCGTTAATAAGAGAATAGTCGATTGTAAATTCAAATGGAGAATTTGTTGAGTTGGTTTCGTTATATTTCCACCCATCAGTTGAATTTGTATTATCAATAAAAGTATTGGCATTGGTGGTTTTCTTGAAATATATCCTCGGCTTTGAAGAAGTAGTATTTATTCCGCTCATATCGTCTATAGTTACGGACAAAGTTCTATTCTCTAAAGATGAGGTGTTTAATAATGCGTTATATTCGATTATTGGACCATCGGTATCAATTCCCGAAAAGTCTCCTGCATCTGCCCCGATATCCGGATAGTTCGCATTCCTTATTTCATTATCAATATCGTCTGTAACCTGGAAAGGCGTAGTAAATTTCTTCCCTTTTCCTTTTACCATCGTTTGTATTCCTAATTGAATATGCGGGTCAGATGTACTTACAAACGGGACATCTTCCGTCATCGAGTTTTGATCTTTGTTAGCCATGACCGTTTTATAATCGGTGAGTGTCTGGTAATCTGTTGTTCCATTGTAAAATATTATATTACTGGAAGAAGGTACTCCGGCATAATAAATATTGTTATCTCCATCAGCGGAAATATTAGAATAGTTAGTTGAGCTCCGGTAGTGAGCAATACTTTTAGAATAAGTTCCGGAAATTTTAGTGGTTATGATATTATTTCGAAGGTCAATTTTTGTCGGGCTGTTACTCGTGTAAATACCGGAAATAATGTTGGATGAATTTGTTGATTCAAAAGACAAGTATACAGTGTTATGAAAAATATAATAATTTGAATAAGAGCCTGTTGCAAGAATACCTTTTACGGTTGTATTTGGCGAAGCGGGTGCAGATAACCCATAAATAAAATTATTATAGATATTACCGTTTTGAATATCGCTACCAAGCTCTATTCCGACAATAGACCTCCACTCTGAACTCTCATTTTTTAAGTCATATACTTTATTCTTAAAAACACTAATGTTGGTCGGGTACATACAGTATATTCCAACCAGCCTTCCGTCGGACACTGTTGAAGAGTGAACCCTGTTTTTATAAATATTAATAGAGCCTGCATATGCAACAGAAATTCCATATCCATAACAATTGCTATAAGATGAACTAAGCGAATGAATGTTATTTTCGTAAATATTCCCTGAGTTATTGGAACCAAATGAAACGTAAATTCCATAAAAATAATTGGATTGTGAATTGATTATTACTTCATTGTTATGAATATTGAAATCTACTTGGTATTCAAGATGCATTCCTGTTTTCTCAATATTTGTAAGAATGCTTTCACCGTCATTTATTGTTCCGATTTCGTTGTTTCTATCTTCATTCCCCGCACCCTTTAAGTAATAACCGTAAACGCAATCACGGAGCGTATTATTCAGAAATTTATTGTTAGAGTTGCCTGTACTGATACTTGTTGCCCCGCTTTCGGTATAAACTCCTCTCGAGGTTACGTCACGGGTAAGGGTAATCTCGCAATTTTTTATAATATTATATTGGCACCCGGTTGTTCCTCCGACAAAGTAAAATCCATATTCTACATAATTATCAGAGTTATTTCCAGCATTTCTAATATCAAGCCCGTCGAATATTATGTAATCGCTTCCGGATAATTTTATACATGCATCGGCATTTGAATTTGTCCCGGTAAAATTAAAAATTGGTTTTGCTCCTTCTCCCTGTTTTTGGAATGTTATTGTTTTATCGGCGGCACCGGAAGCTGTAATATTTAGATTTCCTGCTTCATTAAAAGACTCACCCGCAGGAATATTAAAAACCACATTGCCCGAAACTCCAACTTGGTTTAGCTGATCTATTGCTTCATTGAGCGATTGGAAATCTCCTCCCGGGTTAGAAATTGTATATGTTCCGTTTAATGCACTTTTTATTTCTCTGTTTCCGGTTGGGGCTTGTTCTGTCGGTATTCTTACAAGCTCTCCCGGTTCACTCGTTGTGAATTGAGTACATTCACCATCAACAAAGTTGCCGACAGTTGCCGAATTACTTATATCATATGCTAACCAAAAATAGTTGTTAGAATATGACAAAACTTGATTTCCTTCTACAGTAAATGTACCATTGAGATTATTAACAGTTGTTCCAAATTGTGTAGTTGTTGAAAAAGTCTCCCCTGAAGTGTAATACACTTTTGCATTTTGAATATTTGCCGTAGAAGTGCTTCCGTTAGTACTAAAGGAAATAGAATTAACAGCAATAGGATTCAAGCTCCCATCCGTTACTATCTTTAACCTTATTATTTCTTGATTTGTATCCCCCACCAAAACTTTTGACGTATTGGTTTGTTCTGTTGTAGCAGAGACAAAACTCATGTCCACAGTAGAAAATGAAATTTGGATATTGGGTCGATTATTGTTTACGGTACCCGTTCCGGTTGGGGGATTGCTGTCCTGCCTCCACTGTTGGTGTCGACTTGTTGCTGTAGTATACTGGAAAGTAGGATAAGAAGATGTGCCACTTCCACCGTAATTAGTTTCACAAAGAACTAATAGATTATCCTCGTCATAGTTAAATTGATTAATCTCAACTGTTTTCCAACCGGATGCAGCGCATTGTAAAGATCCTTCATAAACTAAAGTTGCTCCGGTTATCATATTATCCCAGGTGCTTTCAGTTAAAGTGGAAGCTGTTGTTTTCTTTAAATAGATTTTTGTCGGTATGTTTGCCCCGCTTGTTCCCGAAACGTACCACGCCAATCCCAGAATAGTTTTAGGGGGAGAAATCTCGGCAGATGTATAAATTGCAGCCGATCTTTCATAACCATAATAAATACCCAAAGGTTGTGCCTGCACACTTGTTCCATTACCTATTGTAACTGTTTCCTGCCCGAACGAAAAGTTAAATAGGAATGAAGAATAAACAATTAAAAAAACGAATTGTATAAATCGCAACATATCGCCAAATCTCCGAAAAAATATCTGTATCATTGTCGTAAATAAAGCTATTCTTATTTAGTCGAAGCAACAGATATATGTTCTACATTCCGAATTCAGAACCGGAATGGATGGGTTGTGTGCTGTAAGTCATTAAAACTATCATGTTAAATGAGAGTTACGCCGATTTTTCCAAAATGTTTCTTATGTTGTTTTTAAAGTAGGAGGGAGTTACCCCTGTAGCTTTTTTAAAAGTGTTGTTAAACACCGATTTCGAGTTAAAACCAACCGAATTTGCAATCCCCTCAATAGAATAGTGGGCGTATTGAGAGTCCGAAAGCATTTTGATTGCTTCTTTAATTCTATAATCGTTCAACAGAACCGGAAAACTTACGTAGAAGTTTTCATTTATTACCTGCGAAACATACTTTGAATTAACTTCAAGAAGGGTAGCCACTTTTTCGAGAGAAATCCCCTTTTGCATGAAAATCTTCTCTTTGTTTAAAAGGTCAAGTAATTTCTCATTAATTTCACTTTTTTTAGTTTCACTGAGTGTAGAACCAAAATACTTTTCGCCCGGCTCAACGATGTTTTCTTTTTCCGAATCCTCTACAGGCAAAGTCGGGTTTTCATTATCGCTTTTTAATTCTTGGAACAAAATGTTTGATTTACTTAAATCTAAGTTTTTTTGTATTAGCGATTTATAAGCTTTGTCCCGTTTGATATACAGGTTAACTACAATTAAAAGAGAAATAATAAAAATTATCAGAATAATTAATACCGTATAAAACTTCATAGAGGCAATTGAAAGCTCCTCGTTTTTTTGAGCAATTTCTTTCTCTTTTCTTTCGGTTTGGAATTTTGTTTCCCACATTGTTATCTGGTTCATCATATTCTCGTTGAATAGACTGTCCTTTAATTCCATATACTTTTTGAGATAATCTAATGCAGTTTTATAAGTCCCGCTTGCTTCATGGTAAAGATACAGATTTCCGTACGAGTTTTGTAGTTGTAATTTTGCTCCTCTGCCGGAAGCAATATCAACGGTGTTTTCAGCTATTTTAATTGCTTCAGGGTAGTTTCCAAGTTTGAATTTGGAATTCGATAAGTTTGTCATTGCCTCTATAAGCAATTCTGTTTGGTTAATTTTTTTTGCAATATCGATGGCTTCTTCTGCATAATAAATTGCTTCTTTATACTTTCCCAATTCAAAATTTATCATTGAAAGATTGTTTGCCGCACCTCCTTTGTAAATTGAGGGGTTTTCGGCATCAGAATAAGCTTTTTTAATATATTCCTCGGCTTTAGTAATATCACCGCACAACCCATAAGCCATTCCAAGGTTTACATAAAGCATTAGTTTATCTTCTTGAGAGCCACTTTTTTCAATTAGGGGCATTAATTCTAAAAAGCTCTCTTTGGTTTTTTCATGATTCCCCATCCTTGAATAAGTTACGGCGATACTATTCAGAATTCTTATTTGTTTGTTGATAAGGTTTTTATTCTCGGCAATTTTACCGGCGCGGATATAAGCATTAACGCTATTATCATATTCCCCTTCGATATAGTAATATTGCCCCAGGGTAATAAGTGCTTCAAGAATACCGGTTTCATATTTAATCGATTCGGCAAGTTCCAATGCCTTGGATGCCGTTTTATAAGCTTCGCCATAGTTGTTGGTTATTAAAACGTCGGCAAGATTATTTAGGGTTTGAACTCTACTTGTATCGTGTAAAGAGGTTTCTAAAACTCTTTTAAGAGAATCAATTTCGGATTGTTGTGGATATAAGCCACAAAAGTTTATTAATAAAAATAGTGCAATTAAGTATATGTGCATTTTCATATTGTTAATCTTTAAATAGCTAATGAGTTTAACAAAGTCTCTTCAATATAAATAAACCTTACGGAAACTACTTTGGCAGCAGTGTTTTTATTTTTATAATCTTGGCGATTTCAACAAAGATGAAAATCGTAATTGATGCCAGGAAGATAAAAACAGATTCTTTTACACCCATTAGTGTAATATGAAAAACTTCTCTCAAGAAAGCATTTTCAGAGATAGCGATAATCATTGCAACAGTTCCCACGGCGCTATAAATAAGAGCGCGGTTACTAAACATGTTTAGTTTAAATATAGGCTGCACTAACGATCTGCAATTGTAGGCATTGAACAATCGTGAGAATATCAACGTGTAAAAGAAAATAGTCATCGCATCCATTTCGGAATACCCGAATTCAAGCGCCAGATAAAAAACACCGACCGAAAGCAAACCGATCATAGTTCCGACGCTTCCGATAAATAAGATAGAGAAGTGATTTAAAACCCCTTCCTTTACTTTTCTCGGCTCTTTATTCATAATGCCAGGTTCGGGGGGTTCAACACCAAGCGCAATAGCCATTAATCCATCCATAATGAAATTCATAAATAAAATTTGAACTGCAGTTAGCGGAATAGGAAGTGCAAAAAGCAAGCAAATCAACATAGCAAGTACTTTCCCGATATTTCCACTTAAAAGAAAGACAAGATACTTCCGTATATTTTCAAAAATACTTCTTCCTTCTTCAACTGCAGCAACAATCGAAGCGAAGTTATCATCCGTTAAAATCATGTCGGCAGCTTCTTTGCTGACATCCGTACCGGTGATTCCCATTGCAACGCCAATATCGGCTTTCTTTAATGCCGGTGCATCGTTTACACCGTCACCTGTCATTGCAACAATATTTCCTCGCCGCATTAAGGCGTCAACAATCTTGAGTTTGTGTTCGGGGGAGATGCGGGCGTAAACCTCCGTATTTGCTGCTGTTTTATCAAAGTCCTCGCTGGACAAAGCTTCGAGTTCAACTCCCGAAATAGCCTGCCCTCCTTTTAAAATTCCGAGCTCTTTTGCAATTGCTACGGCGGTAATCTTATGATCTCCGGTTATCATTATCGGTTTGATGCCTGCCTTTTCGCAAATCTTTATAGCATCTCTTACTTCATATCTCGGCGGGTCAATCATACCAACAAATCCAAGGAACACCATTTCCGATTCAACAGAATCGATATTATATGAGTTGGTTAATTCTTTGTAGCTTATTCCAAGTACTCGTAACGCCTCTTCACCAAATTTCTGTGCTTCAAGCAACACTTCGCTTTTCATATCGGGTGTAAGTTTGATCAGCTCGCCATTTTGGAGGATAAAAGAGCTTTCAGCAAGGATTTCTTCCGGGGCTCCTTTACTATATGCAACAATTCTTGATGATGATTGATGAATTGTAGTCATTTTCTTTCTTTCTGAGGAAAAAGGTATTTCATCAATTCGTTTTTGCTCGCTTTTTAATTCATCTGCATAAATTCCGGCTTTTGCAGCAGCGACAACGATAGAGCCTTCCGTTGGATCTCCAATAATGCTCCAGCTACCGGCTTCTTTCTTCAATAATGTATCACCGCACAAAGACCCTGCTTTTAGAAGTTCGATTAATTCTTTTTCGCTTGATGGATCAAGTTTTTCTTCGTTAATAAAAAACTCGCCAAACGGAGAATAACCGGTTCCGGTTAAAGAAATACACTTTCCGTTAGTATAAATCTTCCTGATAGTCATTTGATCTTGCGTAAGCGTTCCTGTTTTATCCGAACAGATTATTGTTGTTGCACCGAGGGTTTCAACGGCGGGAAGCTTTCGTATCAACGCTTTTCTTTTAACCATTCTTCTTACACCAAGGGCAAGACTAATAGTAACTACTGCCGGAAGTGCTTCCGGAATAATCGCAACTGCAAGGGCTACACCCCAAACAAACATTTCGTTGAGTGGATAATTGCGAAATACTCCAAGCAAACTCATTAAGGCTGCCAACACGATAGCGAATATTCCTATTCGTTTTCCCAAGTTATCGAGGTTTGTTTGAAGCGGGGTTTTCCTTGTGTCGGTTGACTGTAAAAGGGTTGCAATTTTGCCGAATTCGGTTGTCATCCCGGTTGCAACCACAACGGCTTTACCGCGTCCGTATGCAACTGATGTTCCCATATAGAGCATATTTTTTCTATCGCCGAGCGGGATGCTTTCTCCATCAAGTTTAGAGCAAAGTTTTTCAACGGAAAGGGACTCCCCGGTTAAAGCAGCTTCATCAATTTTTAAATTCTTTGACTCAATTATTCTTAAATCGGCAGGTATCTTGTCTCCGCTTTTTATAATAAGTACATCACCTGGTACTATATCGGAAGTGGCTATAACAACTTCTTTTCCATCTCTTAAAGCTACTGTATGAGGTGCCGCCATTTTTTTTAGAGCTTCAATTGCTTTGCCGGCTTTGAATTCTTGCACAAAACCGAGTACACCGGCAAGGATAACAATTATTATAATAGAGATTGCCTCAATTTCTTTTCCGTATACAGCCGAAAGTATTGCGGATAAAATTAAGATTATTATAAGCAGACTTTTAAACTGGTTGAAAAGAAGTTTCCATGCGGGTTCCTGTGCTTTTTCTTCAATCTCATTTTTTCCAAAATACTCCAGACGTTTCTTTGCCATTGCAGAATTAAGCCCATCGCTTGAAGTTTCAAGAGCGTTATACGCCTCGAATACAGATTTTTTATACCACTCTGCGTTTTTTATTAACTCTAACATTTTATAATAAGATTCCATAGAAAACACACCGCCGTTAATAATTAAACCAAATTTGAAACTGTAATCGAAAACTATCTAATATTTTGTAGATTATCAAAAAGTATTTTCGGTTTGTGATACAAAACTTAAAGATAGTGAAAGACATTATTCAATGAATTAAGGGTAATTGCGACGACAAATATTTAATTAAAGAAGGGATTGAAAGAAATAGACGGAAGACAATAAGGAAATAAATGAGAAGTCCCCAAGAAATTTGGGTAAAAACCCAGAAAGACCAAAATAAATTAGAAGTTGTGGTTGGTTTCGTGTTTGAAAGAAACAAATGGTTGGAATTGTTAATACTTTAAGCAATAACTATTTTTGCAGTATGAATTTTAAAGAAGATACAATTGCCGCAATTGCAACTCCCGCCGGAGTAGGCGCTATTTCAGTTATACGCATTAGCGGTCCGGAAGCGATTGGTGAAGCGAATAAAATTTTCGTTGGAAAAAAAAATCTAAGCGAATGCCCATCGCATACAATTCACTATGGAAAAATCATTGATAAAAACGGCAACTTTATTGATGACGTTCTCGTATCCGTTTTCCTTTCTCCCAAATCCTATACCGGCGAGGATAGCGCCGAAATAAGTTTTCACGGTAATCCCTTTATTGCAGGCAGAATCTTGGAATCTCTTTTTGAAAACAAAGTTCGTCCAGCCGAACCTGGAGAATTTACGAGAAGAGCATTTATAAATGGAAAACTGGATTTAGCTCAAGCTGAAGCCGTTGCTGAAATTATTGAAGCCAGAACGGAAGCGTCATTAAAAGGCGCAAGAAACCAGCTTGATGGATTGCTATCCCGGAAAGTTCACTCTTTAAGGGAGAAGCTCGTAAATACTTCATCGCTTTTGGAATTGGAACTGGATTTTTCCGAAGAAGATATTGAATTGATTGAGAATGAAAAAGTTATTTCTTTACTAAGTGAAACAATTGAAGAAATTAATGAACTTTTATCTACATATGGTTTCGGAAGAATAATAAAAGACGGGATAAATGTAGCAATAGTTGGAATTCCTAATGTTGGAAAATCGTCTCTTTTAAATTACTTGCTCAAGGAATACCGGGCGATAGTAAGCGATATTCCCGGTACTACAAGGGATATAATTCGCGAAGAAGTAACAATAGATGGAATTCTGTTCAAGCTTTTTGATACTGCCGGAATACGCGATTCTTCTGACGAAATAGAAAAAGAAGGAGTTCTGAGGAGCAAAGAAGCTGTGAAATCAGCAGACCTGATCCTGTTTCTAAGTGATGTTGAACAAAACATTTCAAAACCACTGTTGGAAGAATTGTTGTCTTTAACATCAAAAGAGAAAATAATCTTTGTAATGAACAAAATCGATAAAAACCCGGCAGCCAGGTTTGAAGCAGATGTTTGTATTTCCGCAAAAACCGGGGAGGGGATTAAAGTACTATTTACAATTCTTAAAGATAAAGCTCTCGGTACAAACGTTTATTCGGAAAAAACTGCCGTAATTTCAAGTTTGAGACATTATAACCTTCTGAAAGAAGCTAAAAGCAGTCTCGAAAAGGCACTTGATTCGGCAGTTGAAAAACTTAGCGAAGAGTTTATCTCGGTTGACTTGAGAAATGCTGAAAGCGCCCTCGGTGAAATAATCGGGGAAATCAGTACGGACGATATACTAAACAACATATTTCAAAAGTTTTGTATCGGGAAATAGAACTCCCGATACCATTTCACGTGAAACAATCATGAATATTATTTTAAGAAAACTTACAACTACAGACGCAACACCCATTGCCAGGTTTCTTCAAGACAAAGAAGTTGTGAAATATCTTGCTGACTTGCCGGACCCCTATACTCTTGAAACAGCTGAGACCTTCATCCGTCTTGTGATGGAATGGGAAAAAACCGGGGAAGCATTCCACTTTGCAGTTTCTGAAAAATCAAAAAACGACATACTCGGCGTTATAGGAGTTAAACTGATTGATCAAACAAACAAAATAGGAGAAATCGGTTTTTGGCTTGGTAGGGAATATTGGGGAAAGGGTGTTATTTCTAAAGCCATTCCACAGTTAATATCTTTTGCATTTAATGAATTAACTCTTCATGCTTTATTGGCAGAGGTTTTTGAATCGAATACAGCTTCTATGAAAGCATTGGAAAAAAGCGGCTTTACAGGTGTGGGGCTTTCACAAAGAAAAACATGCAACAGTAAAACAAATGAACCGGTTTATTTGTTTAAATTAGAAAATAAAGGATAATTTGCTCCGGTTTCACGTGAAACGGGAAGGAAAGAATGAAAAACAATTTTGATGTAATAGTAATCGGAGGGGGACACGCAGGAATTGAAGCAGCATGCGCTGTTTCTAAAATGGGCTTAACGGCAGGCTTATTTACAATGGATAAAAAAGCAATGGGTCGGTTATCCTGCAATCCTTCAGTCGGCGGCTCCGCCAAGGGTCATCTTGTTAAAGAAATAGACGCACTTGGTGGAGTTATGGGGTTGATAGCAGATAGATCGGGAATTCAGTTCCGGATCTTAAACACTTCTAAAGGTCCGGCGGTTTGGGCAACAAGAAGCCAAAACGATAGGGATTTATACTCTGATGAAGCGCTGAAGGTTGTTGAGGAACAACATAACATTTTTATAATTGAAAAAAGCGTAACGGATATTGTAGTTGAGAATAACTCAATAAAGGGAGTTTCTTCAAAAGAAGGTGAGTTTTTCGGAGCAAAAGCAGTCATACTTTGCTCTGGAACCTTTTTAAATGGACTAATGCATACCGGTAAAAATCAGTTCACGGGAGGAAGATTCGGTGAATCTCCTTCAACGGGGATTACGGAATCTTTGGTTAAGGCTGGATTTGAAGCCGGAAGACTAAAAACGGGAACTCCGCCAAGATTGAAAAAGGATTCGATCAATTGGGAAATACTTGAAGAACAACCGGGAGATGAAAAACCCAAACCATATTCTTTTAGAACCGACATAAAGAAGTTCCCCTTTTTACCTCAACTTTCATGTTATTTAACGAAAACAAGTCTTGAGGTACACAAAATTCTTGAAAAAGGATTTGCCGATTCGCCATTATTTACCGGGTTAATAAAGGGAGTGGGTCCCCGGTATTGCCCATCCATTGAAGATAAAATTGTACGGTTTGCCGACAAACCCCACCATCATCTTTTTCTTGAGCCGGAAGGATTAGATTCCGACTTGATTTACTTAAACGGTTTTTCGTCCTCTTTGCCCGAAGAGATTCAAATGGAAGCGCTCTTCAAAATAAAAGGATTGGAAAATGTTGAAATGGTCCGCCCGGGCTATGCAGTCGAATATGATTATTTTCCACCGCACCAGGTTGATTTAACACTCGAAACAAAGCTCGTTTCCGGTCTCTATTTTGCCGGACAAGTAAACGGAACTTCAGGCTATGAAGAAGCGGCGGCTCAGGGACTAATCGCAGGAATTAATGCAGCATTAAAAATCAAAGGCGAGGGGGAGTTTGTTCTAAAACGAAGCGAGGCATACATCGGTGTTTTAATTGATGACCTGGTTACTAAATCAACGGATGAACCGTACAGAATGTTTACTTCACGTGCCGAACACCGGCTTCTTTTAAGGCAGGATAACGCACAAAGGCGATTGTCGGAATATGGTTATCGCTACGGACTTCTTACCCGGGATGAATACAGTTTTTGTGAAAGTGATAAAAAACTGTTTCTGTCGGGAATTGATTTTTGTAATAGGAAAAAAATTACACCGGGACAAATCAATCCATTATTAGAATTAAAAAACTCTCCGCCGATTGAGTTTTCTGACTCAATATCGAAGTTATGTAAGCGTCCGGAAATCAAACTTTCGGAAATCTTAAGTTTGATACCGGGCGATTCAGAGCAGATGGCTTGCGAATTATTAGAAAATTCAGACGTTACGACACAAATAGAGGTCGAAATTAAATATGAAGGATATATTGAAAGACAGCACGATGCCGTGGGGCGTTTAGAGCGGTATGAAAACCACAATATTCCTTTAAATTTGAATTATTTAAAAATAAAAGGTTTATCTACGGAAAGTCGCGAAAAATTAATTAAAATTAAACCACGTTCTATAGGGCAAGCGTCAAGAATCTCGGGGGTTACTCCTTCCGATATTTCTATTTTATTGGTATATTTGAAAAAGTAAATTTAAATTTTTATACAGGTGCTTTATGGCTGATACAAAAGAGCAATATCTGAAGCAAATCACTTCATTTTACTGGGAAAACGGGTATAATCCCGATCTAATCTATATGGAAAGATTAGCCCATTATGCAGAACTTCTGGTTGAAAAAAACGAGGTTCTTAATCTTATTTCAAGAAAAGATATTAATTCAATTATTGAAAACCATATATTCATTTCCGCTTATATTACGAAGTATTTACCCGAAAAATGCACCTCTTTTTTAGATGTCGGAACCGGCGGGGGATTGCCGGGTATTCCTATGGCGATTATGCGTCCCGAACTTAAAGGCGTTTTGGTCGACTCTACCGGCAAGAAGGTTGACGCGGTAAAGGAATTTATCGAAAAATTGCTTCTTGGCAATGTTGTCGCCGAAAATGCAAGGGTTGAAGATGCTGAATTCATTGAAAAGTATAAAGGAAAAGTAGATTTGATTATCAGTAGGGGAACGGTCCCTCTAATAGTTCTTATTCGTTATTCTTTACCTTTGATTACAAACAAAGCCTACTTAATGGCATTAAAAGGGGGAGACCTTACCAAGGAATTTCAGAAAGCGGAAACTAAATATAAGTCTTTTATTAAAAAGGCAACCACTTTTGAACTTCACTATAAACCATCAAATATAAGGAATGTTAAGGAGAAAAAACTCGTGTTTATGGAGCTCGTTAAATGATAACAACTTCGGGAATTAACAAAGAACTATTTAAAGAAATATCAAATCTTACCACCGAACAAAGAAATCCGAAGTCAATGGATATTGATGCCCGGAGTACAGAAGAAATTTTAAGAATTATTAATGATGAAGATAAGCTTGTTCCTCTTGCGGTTGAAAGGGAAATACCCTATATAACTGAAGCAGTAGAAATAATAGTAAACGCATTAAAACATGGTGGAAGACTCTTGTATTTCGGAGCCGGTACCAGCGGAAGACTTGGTGTTGTTGATGCTTCGGAATGCCCACCGACTTTTGGAACGCCGTTCGGTTTAATTGAAGGTTACATTGCTGGTGGAAAAGAAGCAATGTTTCGCGCACAGGAAGGAGCCGAAGACTTTGAAGAAAACGGTGCAAAAGACGTAGTGAAAGCTAATGTTACCGACAAAGATGTTGTGTGTGGAATTGCTGCAAGCAGAAGAACCCCGTATGTGGTTGGAGCAGTAAAAAAAGCAAAAGAACTTGGGGCGAAAACTCTTTTTGTAACTACTACACCGCGAGAATCATTTAATATTGAAGGAGTTGATGTTGCAATTTGTGCTTACATCGGTTCGGAAGTGATAATGGGTTCAACAAGAATGAAGAGCGGAACGGCTCAAAAACTTGTTTTAAATATGCTTACAACCGCTTCAATGGTCAGAATGGGAAAGGTTTACGAAAACATGATGATTGATCTTCAAATGACTAACAAAAAATTAGTCGAAAGATCAAAAAGAATTGTAATGACTATTACAGGACTTTCCTACGAAGATGCAACCGTGTATCTTGAAAAAGCCGGGGGACATGTAAAAACCGCTTTGGTTATGATTAAAGCTAATGTGGACGTTGATGAAGCAAAACGCCGCCTTGTACTTGCGGATGGTTTTGTTAGAAAAGCTATTGAGGGTTCATTTTAGTTTTGTTAAAGTGATTATTTAACTTGAATGCAAATTTGACATTTGTTGTGAACCGGAAAAGAATAAGAAATTATTCGATCCGGTTCTTTTTTTTGTTTAGCCTCTTCCTTGTTGCTCCGCTCTCTCCACAACAAAACGACTTAAAAAATTTCGGTAATGTTTTCGTTGATGTTATTGCTTCTCCGGTTCATTTCGAGGCAAAGGATTGGCAGAGATTTGGCATTACCTCGGGCACCGTTTCTTGTGCATTCTTACTTGATAAAAAAGTCCAAAATTTTTCGTCTGGAATACAAAGCCCGGTACTGGATTTTCTTTTTGCAATAGATAAATACAGCGTTCAAGCGGCTATAGGCGGAGCGGTTGGAACATATATTTACGGTTTATCAATTAAAAATGATAAAACAAGAGAACTCGGTTTGCGGTTGTCCGAGTCGGTTTTTACGACAACAATAATTACTGTTGCTTTAAAATCTCTTTTTGGAAGGAACCGTCCTTCAGTTACTAATGACAATTCCATTTTTGAACCGTTAAATATTACCTGGGAAAAGACATCTTTTCCATCGGGACATACTTCAATAGCATTTGCATTTTCTACAATAATGGCAGAAGAAAACAATTCCGATTTATGGAAAATTCTTTGGTACTCTGCAGCGGTAGTTGTAGGTGGAGCGAGAGTTTATCATAATGATCACTGGCTTTCGGATGTTGCTGCCGGGGGATTGCTCGGATACTTTGTCGGTAGATTTGTAATAAATCATCAATCAAATAAAAACGACAACGCGCCCATTATTCCGCCGCCACATATTTTATCAATCAATATTCCATTCTGAAGATATTAAATTTGATTTATTCGTCCAACGAACCAAATGTTTTTTTTGTTGTAAACCTTTATTAGCTTGCACCACTTGAATAAAAAGATAGAACTATGGATTGGTATATAGAATTTGTAAAATCTCACCCGATACTGTCAGCTGTAATTCAATTTGCTATTCTCGGAACATTCGGAGAAGTGGTTTCAAAATGGATTATAAAAAAGAAGATACACATGCCCTTTACGGCATCCATCACATTGTGGAAAGCAGTGGAATGGTCATTCCTTGCAGTGTGTATTAAGTATGCTTTTGTCGGGTTCACGGGATTTGTAGGGCATCTTGTTGAACATGGTCTTTTACCGGAAATGAATAATGTTGCAAAGGCGTTCGCTATTTCGTCAACAATGAATTTGCAATTCGGATTGTTCCTTGTTATCATGCACAGAATTCTCGACAATGTTGTTGTAAAAGAAAAAAATTGGGATAATATCGATAAAGGACTATTGTCATTGATTTGGTTCTGGATTCCCGCACATACAATTACGTTTATGTTACCGAAAGAGTATCAAATCGGGTTGGCGGCAGTTTGGTCGGTTGTTCTTGGTGTAATACTCGGATACTATAATCGAAAAAAATAAAACTACGAGGAAGCTTCATGGAAATAAAAATCTTATTAATGTTCGGATTGTTTTTCTTTTTATCTGCGGTTGTCGAAGGATTCTCTTCTAACAAGATAAAAGAAATTAAAGAAGGGTTTATTAACGTGCCCGGCGGGAAAATCTGGTATAAAATAGTCGGTGCTGAAAAACCGGGAATACCATTAATTGCAATTCACGGCGGACCGGGAGGAACACATGATTATCTTGAACCACTCGAAAAATTAGCCGATGAACGCCCGGTTATTTTTTATGATCAACTTGGCGGCGGTAAATCGGATAGACCGGCAGATACATCTATCTGGAATGTTGAAAGATTTGTTGAGGAGCTTGCAGTTTTAAGAAAAGAATTAAATCTTGACAGTGTTCATTTACTCGGGCAATCATGGGGGACAACGGTTGCAGCCGAGTATATGCTTACTAAAAAACCGGACGGAGTGATAAGTATAGTTTTTGCAGCACCATGTATTAGCGTAAGCCGGTGGATAAGCGATCAAAAGAACTATCTCGCAAAAATGGATAAGGAGATACAGGATATAATTATTAGAACCGAACAAACGGGAGATTATACCGCAGCCGATTATCAAAGCGCTATGATGCTCTATTATCAAAAACATCTCTGTATGTTTGAAGAATGGCCGGAGTGTCTTCAAAGAACTTTTAGTAATATGGGGGCGGATGTTTATGCTTACATGTGGGGACCCAGCGAATTTACTGTAACGGGAAATCTAAAAGATTTTGAAAGAGCCGAACAATTAAATGAAATTAAAGTGCCGGCACTTTTTACTTGCGGAAGATTTGATGAGGCTTCACCGGGGACAACAGAGTATTATCATAAATCGTTGCCGGGTTCCGAGATTTATATTTTTGAAGAATCTTCTCATTCGCATCATCTTGAAAAAGAGGAAGAGTTTCTTTCTGTTGTAAGAAGTTTTTTACAACGGGTGGAATCAAGGTAATAACCGGCAGTTTTCACTTGAATAAACAAATAGTTTACTGCCGTAATCTTACGGTTGACAAAAGAGCGTGAATAAATAACGTCCTTTCTTCAATCCGTATTATTTGTTAAACTCCAAACATCTTTTTACAGAAACATATCCGTTTTTTGCAAAAACTTCTATGGCGGTTTTAGCTTCTACGGGAAGCCCTCCGGCTGCAGGCACAACCCATCCACCCGATTCCAAATAGTATGGTTTATCGTAAATAAAAACGACAATTCCGAAATGCCCGCTTCGCCCTACAATATCTCCTGGTTGAAGTAGTCTTATTTGTTCGTCGCTTGCTGAAGAACCTTTTTCTACTCTAAAAACTTCTTTGCCGAGTAAAGCCATCTCTTCCGTATCAAGCCTGAAATTGTTTGATGTTCCCTCTCTTCCGCCAGTATCTTTGAAGGAATGTTCTTTACAATACAACCCGAATCCTTTGGATGAAAAAAGAGCGGACTTTGCATCAATAAGATTGAAATAAACAGCAAGCTCGTAAGGGAGAGCGGTAAAGCCGGAACAGTCTAATCCGTATTTGAATCCATGTCTTACGCCTTCAAATTGCGGGTCGTCAAGATCCAAAATATCTCCGCCCCACCTATAAAAATCTTTACCGAAATATTTTTGGAATATCTCAAACCCGAAGATTGCAAGTTCATTTACAATTTCATGCGGCGGAAGCTGCTCTAATCTATCTCTATGTTTTTCAATTTCGGGGGCGATAACCTCGTCAAGAAATGATTTGTTGCCGGTAACAAACCCGCTGAACTCTTTTTCACCTTTAATAATGGTGGTATTCTCTGCGGGAACGTCTTTGTTGTATTTTTCAAGGAGCGCCGTAGTTGGCGTGGTTATGTTTAAATTTCTTTTAAATGATTGGAAATTTATCTTTGCTTCTTCAGGAATTTTACTTCCGGAACAGGAAATAAAAATAAAGCTAACCATAGCAGCGAAAGAAAAAACTAAAAAGTATGTTCTGTATTTGTTCATAACCAATACTCCATTTATGTCAATTAATACCCAAGCCCCAACTATTTACTTAAAAGGTAATCGGCGATTTTACCGAGGTCTTTTATATCTTTATTGTTATATGGCGGCATAACAGAGCGATACGTCTCTTTGAAGGCTTTGAATCTATCGGAATCCATAAACGAATTAGGATTACGAAGATAATTGATTAGGTTATCTCTGTCGTAATATTGCGAAAGATTAATCAATGCCGGAGCAGTCGCCGTTCCGTTATAATCGTTACCATGACAAGTATTACACCCGAAACTTTGCATCAACAAAGCCCCTTCCGGCTCCGATGATTGTTTTTCTTCTTGAACTTGGGAAGGATGGTTTTCAGGAAACGGATGACGCATCTCTTCTTTTTTCGTTAATCTTTGAAGAAAGAAGAGAATGACAAAAAGAAGTAAAAAAATAGCAACCCAGATTTGTGTTTTTGTCATATTATACCCTATCTATAAAACTTTTTAATCGCTTTCGATTACAGTGTCGTAATAAGTCTTGAATGATTTTACTGAATTGAAAATTGCTTCGGCAATATCATACTGCCCGCGGGTGCTTTTCAAATAGTCGGCATCGCTCTTGTTTGAAAGAAACCCGGCTTCAACAAGTACCGAGGGCATTGACGCACCGACAAGCACATAAAATCCAGCCTGTTTAACACCGCGGGAATTAATTTTAAGATTCTGCCTTACGTGGTTATCAAGCAATCCCGCAAACTTTTCCGAGTATTTCATGTAAGATGAATGTGCCATGCTGACAAGAATAAAATTTTCATCCGTAAGTTTTTCGTACCTATTCGGATTATCTTCCAGTTGAATAACGCCGTTTTCAAACTCTGCTATTGCTATGGCTTCATCCGTTCTACCCGGTCTTAACAAATAGACTTCAAACCCGTTTGGAGTAGAGTTCTTTTTGGGTGCCGAATTACAATGTATAGAAATAAAAAGTTTACCGTTGTTTTCGTTTGCAATTTTTCCGCGTTTGTACAGTTCAATAAAAGTATCATCTTTTCTTGTATAAACAACTTTAACGTCTTTTAAGTTTTCTTTTATCAATTCTCCCAGTTTTAATGCAATTGCAAGATTGATATCTTTCTCAATAGCATTACCTACGCCGATAGCCCCGTAATCTTTCCCGCCGTGCCCGGGGTCTATTACAACAACATCAAAAATCCATCTATCTTTTTTAGCGTCTGCCTTTGAATCTTTTCGCTCAAATTTTTTATTGTGGATGGAAACAAGAATATCTTTTCCTCCATCATTTATTAAATCATATGTCGCATAGTCTTTTTTTAAGGCAATGTTCAGAACGGTGCCGAGAGAAGCTGTACTTACGTCAACTCCCTGTACAAGCCCTTTGGGAGAAGTTCTTTGAATTTTATTTTGATCAAGCCCGGAATTAGTAAAAAGAATTCGTAAAGTATCGTTTCTAATTTGATGTTCAATCTTACTTACTTTTTTGTCAGGTTTTATAGTAATTAAGGTTCCGTTCGCCTTCTCATCAATTGTAATCTTTACGTCAACCGGGGGAAATGCCGGCGTGGGCGGAGTTTCGGTTTTTGTTTCCGGTTTGATTATCGGAACATCCACCGAGGGCTTCTCTGTTTTTGTAATATAACCTGTTGATGCGGAGAAATTAATTCTCTTCTCAAAACACTTTTCAAGTAGAATTGAAGAATAATGAAGCGGGATAAAAACTTCTCCTTTTAGTGATAAAGTTGTAAGCGGAAGCTGGTATGTTTCGGTTTCATTACCTCTTCTTGAAGCAAGCACTACAAAAGGATTTTTTGCGGTGATTTTTAAGATGTAAGAATTAAACTTCATCTCAATTTTTTTATTAGAGGGGTTATAAAAATGGTTTACTCCGAATGTTTGTGCCAGCTCATTAACCGATACAAATGCAATGTTCCCCTTGTAATAGGCGGATAGTTTCTTTTGCTGATTGCCAATTGCAATATCAATCTCGCGGTATTCTTGCGAATAAAGGTTAACCAGAAAAAACAAGGAAAGAAAAAGTAATCGTATCATAATCAACCTAAAAACGGGAACATAAACCCGGATTTCTTTTTGTAGTTATCAAATTTTTCGCCAAAGTATTTTTTAAGCAGTTTGTCTTCAAAAAATCCTCTTTTGATTAAAAACGGAATTTCAATTATTGCAAGGATCAACACGACGTAACTTAACGTAGCGAATGCCGCCGCAACATCAACAAGTATCTGTGCGGCATACTGCGGATGACGAATATATTTGTAAGGTCCGGTAGTAATTAGCGAGTGTTTTTTAAAAATAACAACATCCTGCGAATAGTTATCGCCGAGTGATTTATAAACCCAAATTTGAACCCACGAAAAAATCACATAAACAGCAAAGGCTAATAGTCGAAGCAGATTATTGTCGGTTTTATATTCAAGTGTTCCGATTTGAAAGACAGCAATTATCAAAGCGATTAAAGAAATCGTTGCCAGTGTATTTGGGAGCTGCTGCAGGTAACTCTTCGGTTTTTCACGGTGTTCGGCAACAACGGATTTAAATCCCTTTTTTGCCGCAGGTATATTTGCACCGAATACAGCAATTATATTTATTCCGATAAGTATATTAATTGGATCCATATATGTATAAAAAATTTTTCAAATATACACAAAATTGGGTTTAGTGTGAAAAGTATTTTTTGCAAAAAATCGAGAGTGTTAAAACCGTTTGAAAATATCAGTGTATTATTGCATAGTTTAACTACGTGATAAATTTTTAATTCTTCTTCAAATGAGTTCTTTTGTTTAAAATAATTTTAATCGCCGGACCACTAATAATTGAGCTTAAAACAACAAGTACAATAACGGCTTCAAAAATTTCTGCGTTTATTAAGTTAAGCTTCAAAGCAAAAATAGCAAGAATTATCTCAAGAACTCCTCTGCTGTTCAAAGCAAAAGCCGCAGCCAAAGATTCTGCCGATGAAAACCCGCCCCATCTTGCCCCAATTCCCGCCCCAACGATTTTTCCAATGAACCCGAGTCCGACAACAATTAAAACTATCATCAAATCAAAAGATTGAATAAAGTTAAAATGTAAACCGATGTTTACGAAAAACAACGGCGCAAAAATGTGAGTGATAAACTGTTGAATAATTTCTCTTGTTCTGGCTTCAAGATGAACCGAATCACCAATGGCAACCCCTACAATAAAAGCACCCAGAATTGAATGCACACCCAACTTCTCTGTTATTATCGAACCTGCCAGTCCAAATGTGATTATAAATCCAAGTATCCCTCCCGGCCAGGAAAAATTATTTTGAATCCAAAAGACAGCTTTACTTATAATTCTTCTTAATACGAAAATCATAAGGAAAGAGAATAGAAGAATTAAAGGTATTGCAATTATTAATGGAGGACCGGCTTTTTGTGATTCTGCAACACTAAGTAAGATTGAAAAACCAATCCAACCCAGTAAATCATTGAACATTGCAGAAGCAATTATCATCATACCGAGGTTAGATTTAAAAATGCCCAGATCGAGTAGTGTTCTTGCAATAATCGGAAGCGCTGATATTGAAAATGCCATTCCGAGGAAAAGTGAGAAAAGTAATTGATTTGAACCGGACAAATTAAATATAGGTGTAAGGAGATAGCCACCGAGAAATCCGAGAATAAATGGAATCAACATACTTAAAAAAGTAGTTTTAATTGCCGCTCTTCCGAATTTAATTAAAACGCTTAAGTCGACCTCCAACCCGACTGCAAGTAACAGAAAGATAATCGATAGAGTTGTTAATCCGTCAATAGAATAGCTAACGGGTCCGCTACTCGGGAATATCCAATCAAACGTTTCCGGCGATAAAACCCCGAATAGAGTTGGACCGAGTAAAATCCCGGCAATTATTTCTCCAACAACAGCTGCTTGTTTTATCTTTCGAAACAATTCTCCGAACAATTTACCTGCGAACAACATCAAACCAATAGCAAGTAAAAACTGCAATAATTGTTCTGATGAAAGAGCCGTCATTAGTTTATCCCTGGTTTAACAATCAATATTGAGCAAGGCAACTGCTCAAAAACATATTCAATATCATGCTGAAATAGCCTGTCAAAAAATTTTAATTTTCTTCTGGGAGCGGTTACAACAAAAAGGTCGCCGCCGGCATCTTTGACAAAATTTTTCGCAACCCACCCTTCTTTACCGTATAGGGATTCGGTTGATACTTTTATCCCGGTTAGTTTCAATTCTTTAACAAGAATTTCAATTTTTTCTTTCTCTTCTTCCCGCCACCTTCTACGAGAAAGCTCCGTCTCTTCGGTTGAACCGGAATCATAAACGGTTATCGCAAGTCCGGGAACCTGGAATTCTCTTATCAATACTAATTCATCAGCGTTTTCGGATTTTGCAAGCTGGTACGCTTTCAAGATAGTAAGTTCACATTCGGGTGTGAAGTCAACGGAGACACAAATCTTCTTATATCCAGTTGGTTTTGAAGAAGGGTTAACAAGAATCAAAACGGAACAAGGGGCTTCACGCATTAGTTTTCTTGCAACCGAGCCGATATAATAAGTGATAATGCTCTCTTTTTCCAATGCCCCGGCAACAAGAAGGTCAATCTCTTTTTCTGCACATTTGCGAATAATTGCTTTTGCAGGATCACCGTTTTCCCATTCTATAATTACTTTTAGAACGTCAATTCCTACAGATGTAATTAATTCTTTAAGTTTTTTTTCGGTATCCGGATTTCGTTCGCCGACGTGAATTAAAACCAATTCGGCATCGAAAAGCAAAGACAATCTTTTTGCTTCGATAAGCAGTGATTTCCCGGTTGGGGAAAAAGTAATTGCCAGCCCGATTCTCTTAAAAGGTGCGTTCATAATCATCTTATCCGGTTAGAATATTTTTCGATTATTAAAAAAGATTTACACAAATAAGCTAATCATTTAACAAGATTTACGCAAGAAAAAGTGTAACCAGTTATATCGTGCTGCTAAAAAACCTATTCGCTCTTTTCAAGAAGAACGATGTTTTCAATATGATACGTGTGCGGGAACATATCCACCGGCTGCATTTTAACAAGCTTATAACCGGATGCCGTTAATAGAGCAACATCGCGAGCCTGGGTAGCCGGGTTACAGCTAACGTAGACTATTTTCTTCGGGTTTAATTCGATTATATCGTCAACGGTTCTTTGATGCATTCCGCTGCGTGGAGGATCTGTAATTATAACATCCGGTAGAGGAAGCCCCCCTTCTCTTACTAAGGGAAGAATTGAATTATACAGGTCTGCCCGGAAAAAATGTACGTTTTCAATTTTGTTGATTTCACAATTTGTTTCTGCATCTGAAATTGCCGAAGCAACTGATTCAAATCCGAAAACCGAGTTAGCTTTTCCTGAGACAAAGATAGAAATTGTTCCGGCTCCACAGAACAAATCGTAAACGGTTTCGCTCCCGGTTAAGCCACAGAATTCAAGAGTCTTTTTATATAGATTTTCAGCCTGTAAAGTATTGGTTTGAAAAAAAGAGTTTGCACTAATTCTAAATTTATTATCGCCGATGAGATCGTAAATAAATCCGGAACCGTGAAATACTTTTTCATAATCACCGAGTGCAATGGAGGCTTTTTTTAGATTGATATTGTTTATTATTGTTGTAACCGCGGGTACTCTTTTCAGTAGTTCGGATGAGTACTCGCCTATTAGTTTTTCATCTTCAGACGAGGTTACAAGATTCACCATCAAATCGTTTGTGTGAAATGAAAACCGGATTACAAGATTACGTAAAAATCCCGTGTGTGTTTTAGTTGAGTAAATCGGAACATTCCTTGATTTAAAAAAGTCGCGTGTAAAATTGAGAATCCCGGTTCCAATTACAGGTTGAATAAAACATTCGTTTATATCAAGTACTTTGTCAAACATATTGGGGATGTGCAAACCGAGTGCGAAATTGCGGTCAACTATTTCCGGGTTATTGATTTCACTTTCAACAAGCCATCGTTTATCGGCGAAAGAGAAATCCATTTTGTTTCGGTAGTGAAACACATTTTCCGACTTTATAATTGTGTCGACATTCAGTTCCTTGAATCCTCCGAGTCTTTCAAATGTTTCAACAACCTGCTCTTGTTTAAATTTAACCTGACCATCGTAGTTCATATCCTGTTGTTTGCATCCCCCGCAAGTACTGAAGTATTTACACAAAGGTTTTGTTCTTAAAGGGGAAGGCGAAACTATTTCTTCAATTACGGCTTCAGCAAAAGACTTTTTCTTTTTAACAATTCTTGCTTTTACCTTATCACCGGGGTAAGCATGATTGACAAAAACAACAAAAGTTTTATCGGGAAACTCAACATTATCTTCAAGCAAAATCTTGGAAATTCCCTTCCCTTCAAAAGCATATTTCTCGATATTCAAATCAACTATTTCGCCTTTTTTCAATTCATTTCCTTTCTTAATAAAAGAGCATGGAAGCCGATATGTTTCAGTCCGCCGAGTTTCAAATAAATATTTATTTCATGGTTTAGCCTATCGAATAGTTTTCTCTGGTAATGAATTTCTTCTTCTGTTAGCTCGGATTTCATGCTAAGAAAAAGCGATTGGTAAATCTCGTAAAATTCTTTTAGTGTTTGGGATAAGTCTGCCTGTTTAACAATATTGAATCCTGCAGATGTGTAGAAATCATTTACCTGTTTGATAAAAATACCGTCTACACCGGTTCTATTCCAAAGGTCTGTAATAAACCGTGGGAGTTCCTCATCGGTTTTAATCAACTCTCCGCAGCAGAAAACCCCGTATGGCTTTAAAATGCGAAAAATCTCTTTTGTTATTTTCTTCCTATTTTTAATTGAGATTGAGCCTTGAGCATAAACAATATCGAACATATCATCCTTGAAATCGGTGTTTTCATATTCCATCATTCGTGTGATTACGGATTTGTTTTTACCAAGGTTGATTCTCGATAAAGTCAGCGACTCGTGGTTGTGATTAATTAGGAATACTCTGGAGTTTGAACTGTTTGCAAGCTCCGAGGCGACATATTCCGAATGGCTACCTATAACAAGGATGTTTCCATTGGTAAATTCAATATTCTTTTTAAGAAAAGAGAATTGCTCCATTAATCCAGGAAGCAATATTTTCGGCTTTTTGATTTTTTGATTCATTTAAAAATCTGTTTACTTAGTTAGTATTCTATTGAAGAAAAACTTTAATAGAAGGGGTTAAAAACTATTACTTAATTCCAGAGCTGCTTTTTTTGTATTTTTCTCCCGTTTCAAAAAGAAACGACATCTGGGATTCCTTTTTCTGTTTGTTCAAATTTAATTCATTATTCAGACGCATAGAAGATTGTTCCCAATAATTCTTATTAACCTCGAATCCGACAAACTGTCTCTTTAAGCTTTTAGCGGCAACCGCAGTCGTTCCGCTTCCCATAAATGGATCAAGCACTATTTGGTTTTCTTTGGTTGTAAGCTTAATTAAAAACTCAATTAAATCTAACGGTTTTTGAGCTTCGTGAATTTTTATTTCCTCTTTTCGAAATCCAAACTCTAACAGATTGGTCGGGCTGGAACCATTAATTTTGCATTCATCAATATTTATTGCTCCCACTTGATTCTTAAGGATATTATCGGTTATCGTGATTTTATATGGCTTAAAAAACCACGCTATCGGTTCATAAATCGGGGCAAGGTTTCCAAGTCGCCAGCCTTCCCACTCGTTTAATTCTTTCTCGAGCCCCCTGTTTTTCAAAACAATATTGAGTCTTTGAGCTCTATGATGGGCAAAAGGTTTTTTCCAGGCTAAAACATCTTTTAGTAAAAAGCCGTTTTCTTCAAAAGCATTTGTAACACGATGCAAGGTCCGCCGGGCGCCGAATACAAATGCAGAAGCCCCCTCTTTCATTAATGGATAAATCAGTTTTACCCATTTACCGCACCACTCTTCATACTCTTTTCCAATATTTTTATCGGCAGAACTCCATCCATTAATCGGCTTGCCCCGCCGTTTAAATCCCGATTTTCCTATCTGTGCCGGAGAGGTGCCTAACAATGCCGAGTTTGTGTTTTTATGTAAAACATCCCAGTCATCCAGGCAGATACCGTAAGGAATGTCAGAGAGAAAAAGATCTATCGAATCTGTTTCCATGCTCGATAAATGATTAAGGCAATCATCGTTTGTAATTTTATTTAAATACGAATCATTCATACCGGTAGTTGTATTTTAATTGCTTTTTGAATTGTTTTAATCTTTGTTTCTATTTTCTCTGCTTTTATTAGCAAATCAATTGCTTCTTTTCTGGATAGACCATTGAACTCTTTGATTTTGTTCTGCCAGTATTCAATTCCTTCTTTCCCGATTTCTCCAGTCCTTTCCACCTCCATTAGTTTATACTTATTTAAGTCGGTAGTAGTTTGGTTAACAGCATTACATACGTTTTCGTCAAGATGTTTCCAATAATATGCCGAATTACTAAATAGTGATTGTTCCCCGTATTTTTTTAATTTATTGCCCGATTCCCAAATTGCTTGCAAACTCTGACCATTATAAAACTCAAGTAGAAACATTAAGTGTGTATATGAAAATAGAGTAACATTTTTGTCAATTGCCTGGGTGTAGATTTGACTTGAGCGGGTTGGATACTGCGATAGCGGGGCAACAAGAAGAGCATAGTTGTTTTTCTTCCTCCAACTGTCAAGAGCATTTACTTTGAAGTCTTTTTGATTCTTTGCCGTTCTGCTCAACCTGAAGGTTTTAGCATCTCCCACCATTGAATACACCGCGGTTTTACCAATTACATCGGCAGAGTTACCCCTTGCTCCCAGGACTTCAGATTCTATACCGAGATAGTTAAGCGATTTTGCAAGAATAATATCAGAGAACTTTGCCCACAATTTTTCTTCAGAGCTGTCATGATCAAACATTTCAGGAAGAATTCCGCACTCTATGATGCCACGGGTGAACGTCTTTCTTGATATTTTTAAGACTCTTTTCTCCAGTCTCTCAAAAGCATCTTTTTCTTTTGCAATTTGAAAAATAAAATTGATTGCCTCTTGTCTCATTTTTACCGTAGCTTTAAGGATTATTGCGTAATGGTTACAATTTAAATTTGTTGTAAAATTCCATACAAATTTACATATATCTAATCTTAAAAACTATTCAAACATCAAGTCGAGAGTAGTTGGTCTTTGATTGATTTTTTATGTTTGTTTAAATAACAGAAATGTTTTCTATAAAGCAGTTGAAGCTGTCGGTTTAAACTTGGCTAATAAAAATCCTCCGGGTTTATATTGTTGAGTACAATTAAACCCGGAGAATCACTGGTGGCTCTATTTCATCATAATCATTTTGATTGTCTGAAAGTGCTTGCCAGCTTTAATGGTGCAAAGATAAATTCCGCTTGAAACAGTTGAACCGCCGTTGTTCTTACCATTCCAGCTAACCGTGTAAGTCCCGGCATTCAAATTGTTTTCTACAAGTTTGGCAACCTCTTTACCGGCTATGTCGTAAACCGTAACTTCGGTGTACTCTTCCTTCGGAAGTGCAAATTTAATTGTCGTAGAGGGATTAAAAGGATTCGGGTAGTTCGGATAAAGAACAAAATCCTTTGGTACAACGTTTTCAATCTCAGCAATTGATGTTGCGGTTTGAATCGTTGCCCTCATAAAATATGTTTCGGTCCATTGCGACCACGCGCTTCCTCCGAAATCCCACGCTCTTCCATTGTTCACCGGGTCATATCCAAAAATCGGTTTACCGTTTCCGTCATATTTAATTCCGACAAAGAAATCACCGTTGACCGTGATGCTATAGGATGTTAAATCAGTTGCATCCCAGCCGCTGATTGTTGATGCGGTTTTACCCGGAATTGTAACATAGTTGTTTCCCGGTTGTCCGCCGTTGTTTTGAAGTATAACGGGGATATAAGTATTTATTCCGTTGTTTGAGCCTGTAAAATAAATGCTCATTTCAATAACATTTGCATTTGTAAAAGTCGGGGTCATTCTGTTTACGGAACTTTGCCCGGCATTATTCCAGTAATAACCTGAAGTTGGAGTGCCGTCATCATATCCGAGAGTAGCCGTAACGATTGAACTCCCTCCCGATAAGGAAGCAGAGTACATGCTTCTACCGTGTGTAGCCGCAAATATTTTGTTATCGGATGAACGATAATCAAGATCCATTACTACTACATTTGCCAATCCATCATTATCTTTCGTCCAGTTGGTTCCATCATTTGTGCTTGTGAAGATACCAAGATCGGTACCGACGATTAAATGTGAAGTATTTGCCGGATTAACCACTATGGCGTGAACGGGAATATTCGGCAGGTTTGAAGAAATATTACTCCAGTTTTGTCCGTAGTTGGTTGTTTTGAACACTTTTTGTCCCGAAGTAAACCCAGAAAATGTAGCATATGCAATTCCGGGATTTGTAGGATTTGTTGTTATTCTTGTACAATACGCATTTGGCAAACCAGAATTTCTCAACGCCCAATTGGTTCCACCGTTCGTAGTAACTTGAATTCGCCCGTTACTGCAACCGGCATAAATAACATTGGAGTTTCCTTTTGCAACTATAACTGTAGAAATAGATGCTCCATTATCACCCGCTCCATCGCCGGTTAAATCGCCGCTAATTGCAGTCCAACTTGAAGCGCCATTAGTTGTACGCCAAACCCTGTAGGTTCCACCGACAATAGTGTTTGAATTATTAGGGTCCATCGAAAACGGTGAAACAAACAGAGTTCTATCAGTTGTACCATCCCAGGTTCCTGGACCGGATGGAATTCCATTCATAGCTTTAAAGAAAGATGAACCGGCATTCGTTGATTTGAAAAATGCAAAATTTACATACTCCATATAAATGTTTTGGGGATTGGTAAAATCAACTTCGGTAGCTCCACCGTCTCCTCCAAGAACTTCAAACCAGTTTGTTCCCCCGGTTGATTTTAAGGTACCATTGTCCTGCGTTCCTCCGTAATAAACAGAAGATGAAGGATGAACAGCGCCATAGTAAAACTGGGTTATGAAGAGATTATTATTTAATGAAGTCCAGGTGTCTCCCTTGTTGGTTGATTTGAAAATGCCCCCATCGGTTCCGAGAAAAATCGTGTTGGAATTTGCAGGGTCAAAAGCAATAGCATGGTGATCTGCGTGAACATATGGAGGAGCGCCTGATTGTGAATACCAGTTTGATTTTTGAGTCCAGTTACTTCCGCCATTTGTAGATCTCCAGAAATCTATTCCGCCCGCATATACGGTGTTCGGATTTGTGGGATCAACTTCAAGAATATTATTGTACCAAGCTTGTGCCCCGGTATAAGTAGAAGCACCCGAATAACTCGGTCCCGCAATGGCAGTATTAAACCAGTTTATTCCACCGTTAGTAGTAATGCCCATTGTCCCCGTACCATTCGTTTGTAAATCCATGAATGAACAGTATGC
>ERZ795056.1243-NODE-1243-length-30071-cov-7.208922_pt1 | contig 30071 bp, 20 predicted proteins | sample MGYA00375140_ERZ795056 | MGnify/ENA primary metagenome ERZ795056 (study PRJEB30185, sample SAMN05720227) | activated sludge metagenome | isolation source: Anaerobic digester | place: USA | collected 2015-03-09 ... | reverse complement strand
AAATACAGTGATAACGATTTTGATAATATGGCTGTACTAATAAAGAATTACGAACATAACTGGCTGCTCGATTATTTAATAGAAGATTTCGCGGAGGATATTTCAGTTACAGTAGTTCACCAGATTAATATTAATTATTTACCTGTATTTGCTAAGTTGTATGAACACTTTTTAATTAGTGGTAACGATTCAAAAACTAAAAAAATAAAATCTCTTGCACTGCATGTTGCAGAAAAAGGAAAAGGTATGGACCTCTTTAATAAACTGTTTGAAAAAGAATAACCGATAAGAATTTGAATCTCTTTAAGTTAAAATATACCGGGAAAAGCGACGAGGAATTAATGACGCTTATCCAGGCAAAGAAGGAACATGCTCTTGAAGAGTTATATAAAAGGTATTCACCTAAAATGAACCTCTACTTCTGCCGGATGTTTTACGGCGATTATGAAAAAGGGAAAGATTTCACTCATGATTTGTTCCTTAAAGTGATAGAGAAAGCTTCATATTTCAATACGGGTATGAATTTCTCGACATGGCTTTACACGTTGGCTTCAAACATGTGCAAAAATGAATTTAAAAAGGAACGTATTAGAAACGATACATCCTTTCCTTCACAAAGCAGCAATTTTCAAGAAGACTACGAAAGACAGATTGACATGCAATCATTTAATGAAGAATTATATATTGCACTTAAAGAGATTGACTACGAACATAAGACAGCATTTTTACTTCGCTACGGTTCGGAGCTGTCAATTAAAGAAATTGCATGTATCCTCGACTGCCCTGAAGGGACAGTGAAATCAAGGCTGTATTACACAATAAAGTATCTGTCAAAAAAACTAACTATTTATAAACAGAGTTGAGATGAGTATGAATCATGATTTATTCAATATCTTACCGGGATTAGAAAACCTACTACGAAAAAAAAGTTTTGTCGAATTAGATCAAACCGAACTGGATTCCGTTTTACAGTATTTGTCAGAAGATGAATACGAGGAATTACGAACCACATTACATACAGTCGAGGATTGTTTTCGTTCGGAAGAAAAGAGTATAAAGCCTTCAATTCGTCTTAACCCCGCTTTAACGGGTGCACTACTTACGAAAGACAAAAAAAACAACCTATTAAGCCAATACCCGGTATTGAACATATTAAAAAAACCGATCCCCGCATACCAGGTTGTATTACTGATGACACTGTTTTTTATTATTGTTATTTTTTATAGAATGGAAGATAAAAATTTTAATCAACCTGTACCAGTTGCCGATAATAAATTTGAAGAAGAAAAAATAGTGGAAACCGATACCGGAGAAAATTCACCTCCTGAAGCTCAACACCTAACGGCTACTGCACAAAAAAAATCGAAAAAGAGACATAATTATATTGGTCTCAAAGAAAAGGAAAATAATCTGCCGGATATGAACATTATCGAAAAAGAAAACAGGAAAATGGTTTTAAATAATATTGAAATTACATCTTTTCAGAAGAAAGGGAAAAACATCTCGGCAGAACCTAATTTGATTAAGTTTCTTGTAACTGCTAATTAAATTTTAAAGACGTATTTGAATTCAAGAGCATTTTTTAACTCAATATTAATCCCGGTTCATTGAAATCTTATGAAATAATAGTTATTTTTGAACACAAAAATTAATTTCATTAGAAAAGAACGGAGTAAAAAATGATAGAAAAAATTAAAGAATACCTCGGAAGCGAAGCCGATAGTCTGTTGACTTACAAGGCTAAATTTCCGAAAGAAAAATTACATCTGCCGGGACCCGATTTCGTAGACAGAATTTTCAATCCTTCCGATAGAAATATCAATGTATTGAAAAACCTTCAATGGATGTACAGTACAGGCAGATTGGCAGGCACCGGTTATTTATCAATCCTTCCGGTTGACCAGGGAATCGAGCATTCAGCAGGTGCTTCATTCGCTAAAAATCCCGACTACTTCGATCCCGAAAACATAGTTAAACTTGCTATTGAAGGGGGATGCAACGCAGTTGCTTCTACTCTCGGTGTGCTTGGTTTCGTATCAAGAAAATATGCACATAAAATTCCGTTCATACTGAAAATCAATCACAACGAACTTCTTACATACCCGAATAAATTCGACCAGATAATGTTTGCCGGAATTGAACAAGCATGGGATATGGGAGCCGCTGCAGTCGGTGCAACAATTTATTTCGGCAGTGATGAAAGTTCACGCCAGATAATTGAAGTAAGCGAAGCATTCCAGTACGCACACGAACTCGGTCTTGCAACTATACTTTGGTGCTATTTAAGAAACCCGCAATTCAAAAAAGATAAAGATTATCACGTTTCTGCGGACTTGACCGGGCAGGCAAATCACCTCGGCGTTACAATCCAAGCCGACATTATCAAACAAAAATTGCCTGAAAATAACGGCGGCTATCCCGCTTTGAATATGGGTAATTCTTCATACGGTAAAATCGATAAAAGAGTTTATACCGAAATGACAAGCGAAAACTTAATCGATTTAACACGCTACCAGGTAATTAATAATTATATGGGACGCGCAGGATTAATCAACAGCGGCGGTGCTTCAGGCGAAAACGATTTTGCAGAAGCAGCAAAAACTGCAGTTATTAACAAGCGTGCCGGCGGTATGGGATTGATCTCCGGTAGAAAAGCATTCCAGAGACCGCTTGCAGAAGGTGTTAAACTTTTGAATACTATTCAAGACGTTTACCTTTGCAATGACGTTACAATCGCTTAATTAAAAAAATCTTTAGGCTGTTTCTTTTAAAGGGACAGCCTTTTTCTTTTTAAACCAATGTGGAACATTTTGTTACTCTTTGCATCTAACCCGGTAATCTATGTTGAAGATGATTATAAACTGAAAGGGAAATTATATGCCGTTTGATCAGAATAAATTTACAGTAAAAGCACAAGAATCAATTCAAAATGCTATTGAAATTGCTCAGAATTATAACAACCAGGTACTTGAACCGGAACATTTTCTTGCTTCATTAATCCAGGAAAAAGGGAGTGTGGCGGAAGTTGTAATTCAGAAATGCGGCGCTAATGTTGATAGAATTAGGATTAAAATAAATGAACTGCTTGAAAGACTGCCGAAAGTATCGGGTGCGGGTATAGGGAATCAACAAATGTCCCAACAAGTCGCAAAATTACTGGACAACTCATTCAGCGAAGCAAAAAATTTGAAGGATGAATTTATATCTACCGAGCATATCCTTCTTGCATTATCATCCGACCAGGGAAAAGCGGGACAACTGCTCCGTGATAACGGTGTTAGTAAAGATTCTATTCTTCTTGCTCTAAAAGATGTACGCGGCACACAAAGAGTAACAAGCCAGAATGCAGAAGATACTTACCAGGCATTAAAAAAATTCGGAAGAAACCTGAATGACCTTGCTAAACAGGGAAAGCTCGATCCTGTTATCGGAAGGGATGAAGAAATCCGCCGAGTTCTGCAAGTACTTTCAAGAAGAACAAAAAATAATCCCGTATTGATTGGTGAACCGGGAGTAGGAAAAACCGCAATTGCGGAAGGACTTGCACATAGAATCATTTCGGGCGATGTACCGGAAAATCTTAAAACGAAAAACATTGTTGCCCTTGATATGGGAACTTTAATAGCCGGGACTCAATACAGGGGACAATTTGAAGATAGAATTAAATCAGTTTTACGTGAAGTACAAAGTTCAAACGGAGAAATTATTCTTTTTATCGATGAACTTCATACACTTGTGGGAGCCGGGGCTGCGGAAGGTGCTGTTGACGCTGCAAACATTTTAAAGCCTGCTCTTGCAAGGGGAGAACTTCATTGCATCGGGGCTACAACATTAAACGAATATAAAAAATATATTGAAAAAGATGCCGCACTCGAAAGAAGATTTCAACCGGTAATAATTGAACAGCCTTCGGAAGAAGATGCAATTTCAATTTTAAGAGGATTGAAAGAGCGGTACGAGGTCCATCACGGGGTTAGAATTACTGACAGTGCTATTGTTGCTGCTGTTCAGCTTTCCAACCGGTATATCTCTGATAGATTTCTTCCCGATAAAGCAATTGACCTTGTTGATGAAGCTGCTTCGAAACTCCGGATTGAAATTAACTCAATGCCGGAAGAACTTGATTCTGTTGAAAGAAAAATTAAACAACTTGAGATTGAACGGGAAGCATTGAAACGGGAAAAGGACGAAGCATCAAATAAACGTTTGGAAGAATTGCAATCCGAACTTGCCGAATTGAATGGAGATCGGGATAATTTAAAACTCCACTGGGATTCGGAGAAAACGAAAATCCAATCAATCCGTAGTATAAAAAGTGAAATTGAAAATCTTAAGCAGGAAGCGGAACGGTACGAAAGAGAAGGCGACTTCGGAAGAGTTGCGGAAATCCGTTATGGAAAAATATCATCTCTTGAAAAACTGCTTCAAAAAGAAACCGCAGAGCTCGCTCAAATTCAAAAAGAGCAGAAGATGCTTAAAGAAGAAGTTGATGCGGAAGATATTGCCGAAATTGTTGCAAAGTGGACAGGCATACCGGTAAGTAAAATGCTCGAAAGTGAAAGAGCAAAACTTCTCCGTCTTGAAGATGAACTTCATAAAAGAGTAGTGGGACAGGATGATGCCGTAATTGCTGTTGCAAATGCAATCAGACGCTCCCGCGCCGGACTGCAGGATGCAAACCGTCCAATCGGCTCGTTTATTTTTATGGGAACTACCGGTGTAGGAAAAACCGAACTTGCAAGAGCATTGGCGGTTTTCCTTTTTGATGATGAAAAGGCGATGATAAGAATCGATATGAGCGAATACATGGAGAAGTTTTCCGTATCAAGACTGATCGGAGCTCCTCCCGGCTATGTCGGTTACGAAGAAGGAGGACAACTAACCGAAGCTGTTAGACGGCATCCTTATGCAGTTGTACTACTTGATGAAATTGAAAAAGCTCACCCGGATGTTTTTAATGTGTTGCTTCAGGTTCTTGAGGACGGAAGATTAACGGATAACCAGGGAAGAACCGTCAACTTTAAAAATAGTATAATTATAATGACTTCAAATCTCGGCTCGCATATTATTCAAGAATATATGGGACGTGTTACGGAAGTTAACATCAACGAGATAATGGGTGAACTGCGTGTCCAGTTAAGCGATTTGCTGCGTAAAACAATACGCCCCGAATTTCTAAATAGGATTGATGACGTTGTTCTATTCAAGCCGCTTTCAAAAAAAGAATTACGCCAGATTGTCAATATTCAAATCAATACGGTTGTAGAAATGCTTGCTGCAAAAGAGATAACAATTATTGTCCCTGATGAAGTTAAAGATTGGTTAGCTGATATTGGTTACGATTCTACTTACGGTGCAAGACCCTTGAAACGCACAATACAACGATATTTGATAAACCCATTATCGCAGGCTTTACTGATGGAAAAGTTTAGCAAGGGTGATACTATTCGAGTTGAAATCGGTGAAAAAGGGATGTTGGTTTTTAGTATGGCGGCTGACTAAAAAGCATTTTTTGTGATGTTTTAGTTTTTTTTCTTATTTATCCGAAGGAAGCATTTGGATAGCCTCATTGGTATCTTGTTTAAGCTATTCTAATTTTTTCTGCTGCCGCTTTAAAGAATTCTTTAGACCATAAATTGAGCGACATTTTATTTTCTACAAAAGGTTCCACCTCACCTTTTGCCTTTTCTATATCTAAATTATCTATAGTATTGTTTAGAATTTCCAAAAATCTCTCTTTCGTTAAATCATTATCCTCTTTATAATCTCCCGATTGGCGCATTCTTTCTTCAAGATGCTTTAGATTCAACTCCGGGTATTTTCCAATATACCAAGCAAAGTCGTACCAATCTCTCCCTTTAACACGGGTTTTCCATTTTCTGCATAAAATTGCGTGCATTTTCCCGGCAAATAATGAAGGAGTTGAGAAGGACTTAACTGCAAATTGTATTGGGGAAAATACATATTTCATTTCCGTTTCAAATCCGGCTGGCGGATTTGTATCTACCTCTAATTTTATTTTTAGTATACTCTGCTTACCAACAGTTGAAATAATATTTGACGGTGCTTCTATTAATATTAACTGATGCAAAGTATTTGTCTTTATAAATGCAGATTCAATCGCTGATTGCTTACTTTTTTGCTTTACCTCAAAATTAACTTTAAAACCAAATACTTCTAGTTCTCTTACTATAGAATCCCGGTATTTTTCAAAAGTAAAATCTGCATTTGGTTTCAATAATGAAAAATCCAAATCTTCAGAAAATCTATCTAAACTGTAAAGTATACGTAAAGCAGTACCGCCGTAAAAAGCCGCGTGTTCGAAAAAGTTTGAACGCCACAAACCGAGCAGTGCCAGCGACTGTAAAGATTCTCTCAATAGCTTTAATAATTCATTTTCCGACTCGGGGAGGGGTTTTGATATAAGTTGTTTTAAAAGATTATTCATTTTATTTAAAACTCTTTTTTAGGTATTGTACAAACCAGGTGATTTTTCTTGCTTCATAAACTTTGGCTAATTCATCGAGATAATCTATTTCAAGACTATTTCTGAGTAAATCTCTATCAATCCTTAGATCATCAAACAAGTATTCTGCATAAGATTTTGGCGAGGTCGGTTTAAATCTTTTATCAAGCCATACTTTATCTGCAAGAGCTTTCAGCGGACATGCAATAAAGTATTTTCCTTCTCCTGATTGATGAATTTCTACACCAAAACCAACAAGTTCCTTTTTCATCTGTTTATAAGTAAACTTCCCTATTGGAGTTTTAAATTCTCTAGATCTTCCACTCGTAATTGATGTTATTGTAGTAACGTGTTCAGGAATTAATCCAATCTTTGATAAGACATAATCAGCACTTATAACTGAAGGACCATAAATTAAGTTGGCAAGTGTTTCAATACTTATCGATTTCTTCCGCCAAAGTTCACCAAAAACATAAAGTCCTTTTTTTACACGGATTAAATCTTTGTTTTTAAGCAGAGTGTTAATAACATCACGTGGTTTTTTATAATCGCTAAGTGCTTCGATTACTTGTGTATAGTTTAAAACATCTTCGCTTATGATTTTTCTTATTTGTTGAATTGCTCTCATATATTACGGTTTATGTCCATTATTTTTGGACTTCTTGTGCAATATATATGAGTTCGGCGAAAATAGCAAATTAAATCTATCTTTTTGTTATTAGAATTTTGATACAAGCCGAACAAATAAGTTTTGTCTACCGACATTCAAATCAATACGGTTGTAGAAATGCTTGCTGCAAAAGAGATAACAATTATTGTCCCTGATGAAGTTAAAGATTGGTTAGCTGATATTGGTTACGATTCTACTTACGGTGCAAGACCCTTGAAACGCACAATACAACGATATTTGATAAACCCATTATCGCAGGCTTTACTGATGGAAAAGTTTAGCAAGGGTGATACTATTCGAGTTGAAATCGGTGAAAAAGGGATGTTGGTTTTTAGTATGGCGGCTGACTAAAAAGCATTTTTTGAGTGAGCGTTCCATAAATGATGTGGCTTTCAAAGAATTCTTCTCCGAAGGATCGTTCCGAGAAAAAGCCGTTTTTATTTCCGTTACTCTTTTATCCGTCGGTTGAAACCGACGGCAATTAAATAACCCAGTTATTCTATATGCAAGCGTACTAATTTTAGATGTGGTAAAATTACCACTGGAATACTATTTTATACAAAAATTTTTAAAGGGCAACTAGTGCAAAAAAAGAAGGGCATCTACTAAAATAAACTTAGAAGATACCCCTCATTGTGAGTGTGGAATTTTTAATAAAATTCCCTTAAATTGTAAATAAAAGACAACATATAGTATCCGCCCAACACATTGGAGCGGGTGTCTTCGTAATAAGTGTCCGTAACATTACGTTGAATGTTGCTGTTTTTGTTCAGCATGTCGTAAGCTGTAAAACGGATTTCTCCTCTTTCATTACTGAAAAGTTTCGTACCGATACTCGCACCCATTATCAACGAATTCTGAGCATAATCATCTGAAAGTCCGCTGTTGTATTGATGTAAACCTTCAACCTGTATAAATAAAGTTTCCCAGAACATCCAGAACAATTTCGCCGATGTTTTTTGCGTAAAGTAGTTCCTGTTCAAAGTTGATTGAAGATCGTTCTTCATTACACTGAAATTGCTCGAACTTGAAAGTGTGTAATCAAGTTCTTTCCCGATGTTACTGCTGATTACGAATCCAAGGTTATAATTAATCGAATTTGTAAAATTATCCGCTCCGTTTATAATAGATGGTGTACGGGAATACGTAACCCCGAAGTTCATATTCACATTTGACTTCAAAAAATTAACCGGTAACCCGTAAGTTAAAAATGAACGAAGACTTATATAACCGTCAAGATTTACTGGCTTTGTTAACTGCACACCCCTTGATAAAAGAATTCCATCCACAAATAATGAATCCTGCGAAGATAAAGTTGTTTGATTACCGATATAATTATTCGTTACCGTCCCACCGAGTAAAATAAAGAAGGAGTGCATATTTGAAAAATCTATAAAGGAATACTTAATTGAAAAATAGTGTCTATAATCTTGTTCAAGTGATGGGTTGCCCATCCTCAACGAGATAGGATTAGAATTATCAATCACATTTTGAAGCTGGTCAACCGATGGAGAATTGTTATCGGTACGATAGAATATCCTCAAATTCTGATCTCTCGAAATGTTATATCTCAAGTTGAATGAGGGAAGAATTGAACTAAAGTTTCTCTTTACATCGGTAACGAGAGGGAATTCCTGGTTGTTTTTCAGTTGGGAATTCCTGTAACTCAAATTAAGATTTATGGAGAACCCTTCAAGGCTCCACCTGTAACCGGTTCCGTAGCTTTGAGTTTGATAACTTCTTTTATAAACATTACTGAGCGAGGTATCAAGCGTAGAAATCTGTAAAAACTGTTGAAAAGTTTTTTTATCGCTTTCATCTTCGTTGTGGGAAAATCCTGTCGTAAACTGCAATTGCCCGTTCTCGCTTACAGGCTCGGTGTATGAAAAATTTGCAGCTATTCCGAATCCATCTTTTTTTAAGTCGGCGTATTGATCCGAAGTATCAGATGAAGCAATATTCCTGTAAAAAATGTTTTCTGCAAAAAGGTCGCTCTCACCTGTATTATTTGTGTAAGTGGAATTCAAATTAACACTAAGAGTTCTTCCTCTCGTTTCAAATCTATGCCTGTACAATAACTCGTTCTGGCTGTTGATTGCAGAAAGATTTGAATTAAACAGATTACTAATAGAATTCAAAGGTGAAGTTCCTGCCGAAGTAATACCTGTAATTAAACTTGAACCGTCGTTTTGTTGAACAGACAAACGGGGACGGAATGTAATTGAGTTTAATGAATCAATCCTGTAATCCAACTTAATATTAAACCGGTGGTTGATATTTTTGGACGAAGATAAATTCATCTCCCTGTAATTCTGTCCCGAATCCGATTCAAGAAAATATTCTCTAAAGGATTCCGAACCGAGGTTGTTATCACTTAAATTAAAGAAATAGCTTCCGCTTAACTCAACTTCATCACCCCATTTGTTTGAATAGTTCAAACCGAGAGCATAAGTTTTGTTCAACCCGTTTTGTGTACTTACTCTGAATTCCGATGCATCGCCGCCGCTCCATGAACGTCCCGAAAAACCACCTCCACCGCCCCTAGAACGCCCCCCTCCAAAACCACCGGGTCTTCTTCCACCACCGGAAGAGGACATAACACCAAGTAAATCTTCACTCGAGAAATTTTGTTCGTTCACATTGTTCAATTGTCCAAGCAGTGTAATTCGCTGGTCTTCATTAAAGAAGTTTATATTTCCGCCGGCTTTATACTTTTCTTCATTACCGTAACCGGCAGCAATTCTTCCGAAAGTACCTTCACGTATTCTCATTCTTGTAACAATATTCAAAGTCTTTGTTGTATTACCATCATCAAAACCGGAGAATTGTGCTTGTTCGCTAAGCTGATCGAAGATTTGAATTCTATCAATAATTTCTGCAGGAAGATTTTTCAACACTGCATTCGGATCATCAGCAAAGAATGGTCTGCCGTCAACCAGCATTTGCTTAATATCTTCTCCCTGGGTTTGAATTTTACCGTCTTTAACAGTTACACCGGGCATTTTTGTAATTAAGTCTTCCGCTGTTGCATCCGGTCTCGTTTTGAAAGCTTCTGCATTATATTCGGATGTGTCCCCTTTTTGAATTACAGGTATTGCCTGTGCAGCAACTACTACCTCATCAATTTTTACACTTTCGCGATTCAGGTAAATCTTTCCTAAATTGATATTGGAGTTTTTCACTTCAATTTCTCTCTTACTTGTATTATATCCGACAAAACTGATGTTGACGGCATATTTGCCTGATTTAATATTATCAATAGTAAACTTCCCGTCTCGATTTGCGGCAATACCGCGTATGGTTGAATCAGGTAAATGAAATAAAATTATATTAGCTCCCGAAAGAGGTGTGTTATCAACTGAATCGACTACTTCCCCCTTAATAACGAAGTTCTGCGGGAAGGCATTTGTAAAAAAAAGTATTGCGAAAAGCGGTATAAATATTCTATTCACATTCTATCCATAATTAGTATAAACTTTAGACAAAATAGCCTTGAATAGGTTTAAATAAATCGTTGAAATAATTGGTAACGTGGGGAAAAAAACTACGGTTGAAATTGTTATCGACCAATAATCCCAAATACTTTTGTTTATAGTTCAAGTAATGCCATTCCACCTTCCGAGGTTTCTTTATAAATGCTCGGCAGATCATGACCGGTTTTATTCAACGTCTCTACAATTTTATCAAATGAGACGAGATGCCGTCCATCGGAAAGGAGTGAGAATGTTGCCGTATTCAAAGCCCTTTCTGAAGCGAATGCATTTCTTTCGATGCAAGGAATTTGTACAAGTCCGTTAATCGGGTCGCAAGTCAATCCGAGGTGATGTTCGATACCCATTTCAGCTGCATATTCAATTTGGTTCGGAGTTCCGCCGAGTAACTGCGTTGCCGCAGCAGTTGCCATTGAACATGCAGTTCCTATCTCGCCCTGGCACCCAACTTTCGCACCTGAAATTGAAGCATTCTCTTTAACAATATTACCGACAAGTCCCGCAGTTGCAAGTGCCCGTAAAATCTTCTGCTCGGAAAAATCAAAACTTTCCTGCAAATATTTCAACACTGCCGGAACAACGCCGCATGAACCGCATGTAGGAGCAGTTGAAATCTTTCCACCGGCTGCATTTTCTTCTGCAACACCCAAAGCATAAGAAAAGATTAATGTTTTACTTCTGAGCGAACCTTTGTAGTTTTTTGCTTTAACAAAATAAGAAGATGCTTTTCTGCTTAATCCCAAACCGCCGGGAAGAATACCATCAGTATCAACACCCCTTGCAATCGCATTTAGCATTACTTTCCAGACTTCGGCAAGGTGATCATAAATTTCTTTCCCTTCAGTATCTTCGACGTATTCCCAGAATGAGCGCCCTGTTTTTTTAGTCCACTGAAGAATATCTTTCATTGTGGTTAACTCATAAACTTTATTCTCGGATTCGTCAGTGCTGAGATCAGTTATCTTCCCGCCGCCGATACTATAAACAGTCCATTCAGAAATTACTTTTCCATTAAATAATGCTTCCAGTTTCAACCCGTTCGGGTGCAGTGGAAGAAAAGTATCGGGTTCCCAATTGATTACCACTTTATGCGGTAATAATGCTTCTGTTAATGCGTTATCCGTTTGATGCCCTTTACCTGTTGCCGCAAGTGAGCCGTACAAAGTTACCGAATAAGAATTTGCATCCGGATTTTTCGATTTGAAAACTTCCGCCGCTTTTCTCGGACCCATTGTATGACTGCTTGAAGGACCGTACCCGATTCTAAAAATTTCTTTTATCGATTCCATATTTTAATGCTGATTGTGGTGTCCAAAGTTAGTTAGAATGCTGTGATTTTAAAATGAATAAATTCATCCGAGACTGTTATTCAACATTCTATTTTAGTTAATAAAAGCCGTCAAATACTTTGACAATTGATAAGGTGATGTGATTTACTTCTTTTCATCATCTGTTAAAATACTCTTTATTACAGGGATAAAAGCGTCAGCCTGCCGCATAAAACCGAGATCGTTAGGATGAACTCCGTCCACCGTTCCTTCCCCATCGCTTCCAATAAGGTTTTTTCCTTCAAGAAAATATAAACCTGTTACATCTTCATCTAAAAGTTTTTGATATACCTTACGATAAACCTCACCTTCTTTTGTAGGGAATACATTTTTAAACCATGAATTCTCAACAAGTAAAATCGGGGTTGTCGGTCTTTTCTCTTTTAAGTACTTAACAAACGGCTCCATTCTTTCTTCAATCAATTCGGAAGTCATATTCCAAACGCAATCAAGAATATAAATAGAAGCGTCAATTTCAGCGATCAAGTGGGCTAATTCAATTTCCATTTTCCCGCTGCCTGAAAAACCGAGATTAATAGCGGGACAGTTAAGTTTTCTACCGATTATTGCCGGATGAGCTAATCCCGGGCGTGAAGCGCACCCACCTTGTGTAATCGATGTACCGTAAAACAGAAGCGGTTTTAACTCAATTGATTTTTTTTCTGCGTTCTTCAGATTAGTACCGGCTGGTAAACCGATCTCAACTTTTGACACACCGTTATAAAGCGGAAGGTTAACAAGATATTCTTTATAAACTTCCGATGTATCCTTATCACTAAACGAAGCAGCATTAACCGGGAATTTGTTCGGTCTTCCGGTAGCAAAATAAAACCAGTTTCCGTCTTTATCTCTTTTATAAATATCAATTCCGCTTACTCCCGTAGCAGGCATATGATTCATTTGTATCATCGGGTGAAGAAGTTCCCATTTAATTTTAAATGATTTTGCATCTGTAATGAATCTGAAACAAAGCCCTGCTGAATTACTGCTTAACTGCCATACTTTTTCAGGAACTAACTTTTCAGCTTTTGCCGGCAACCTGTCATAGAAGGATTTGGTATCTATCCATCCTTTTCCTTCAATTTCAAAAGAAGTAACATTGTACCATGTTGTATCCGTATTAGAGATAACCGATGAATCAGGTTGATTGCGGGAATCAAAAGAAAAGAGAGAATCAACAAACAATAAAGAGAATGCTAAATAATAAACTAAAAACCTGGTATTCATTTTTTTGCCTTTTATAATATTAGTAATGGTTTCACCGAAACCGTAAAAAATGCTCTAACCAACTCCGGTTGAGTACCGGTTTCGATTTGTGTTTAATTGAAGATTAAACTTTTAAAACCGGGTTAATAACTAAGATACCTCCGTAGAGAGCTGGTTAAATACTCTCTCAAGCAGGGAATCGTAGTCCAATCCTTCCGGGTAGATCGGTTTATGAAACTTTACGTGAATTCTCTTCCACGGTCTCGGAATTTTACTCCCTTTCGGCAGAGCTTCAAAAGCACCTTTAATTGAAACCGGAACAACAGGAACATTTAATTCACTGCTAAGAATAGCAAAAGCTTTTTTGAATGAACCGAGTTTTCCTGAATTCGTTCTTGTGCCTTCCGGGAAAATAATTATATTTTTTCCGCTCTTAAGAACTTCCGCAAGTTTTTGTAATGATTCTTTCAAGTCTTTGTTGATATCCATTACAATAACATTATTTCTTACGGCAAAAGCGCGGATGAAGCGGTTACGAACATGTTTTTCTTTCGCATAAAAGTAAGTGTTTTTCATAACCCGGTTTTTTAGAAAAACAGAGACGAATAATCCGTCAAGAAAACTTTGATGATTCGGAGCAAGTATGAAAGGACCATCCGGTATGTTTTCTGTTCCTTCTCCTTTAAGCCTGAAATATATTTTTAGAAAATACCGGGATGTATTTTTAAGAAGGTTTTGAGTAAACCAGCTTTGGGGTAATTTAAGATCGATACGGGCTTTAAGTATTTCCGCCCACTTAACAGCTTCAACAGTGATTTTGTTTTTCTTCTCCTTCATATAATTGGAGAGTTTTTCGATAGTAGCGTTACTTATCAAAACATCCTCTTTTACGTCAATTCCAAAAGTGGATTCAAGGAATGTAATCAGACTTAACCTGTCAAGTGAATCAAGCCCCAAATCGATTTCAAGATGGTCATCGGGATGAACATTCCCCTTCTTCTGTTCTTTTAGATAATCACGAATAATAATGTATTCTTCAAAAACAGGTTCTTCACGTTCTTCTTTTTTCCCTTTTGATTTACCCTCTGCAAATTCTACAAGTTTAAACCTTTGAATTTTGCCAAGCCTTGTTTTCGGTAGTTCTTCTTTTAAGAAAACAAAATTAGTTATCCTTTTGTAAGGTGATACACTCTTGTTATACTTATCAACAACCTCCCAACGGAAAAAATCTTCCAGGTTTACTGCTTCTTTTTCTTTTAGTTTTTTGAAGTCCGGTAGAAAAGCAGCACAAAGAGAATCATCTTTTAAGAACACTCCAACTTCGGATATGTACGGAGAAGTTGCAATAAGAGCCGTTTCAACTTCTTCGGGATTAATATTTTTCCCGTTGGAAAGAACGATTGTTTCTTTACTTCTTCCCGTAATGTGAACGAAGTCATCTTCTGCAAGATAACCGAGGTCGCCCGTATGAAGCCATCCGTCTTTTATTACCGAGGCGGTTTCTTCGGGACAGTTATAGTATCCCTGCATAATATTCCTTCCCCGTGCAATAATTTCACCCTCTTTTATTCTAACTTCAACACCGGGCATAGGTTGTCCTGCAGCACCGATTTTCCATTTACCCGGACGTGTGAAAGATATCATCGGGGCGGCTTCAGTCATTCCAAAACCTTCAAGCATTTCAAACCCTAATGTTTTGTAATCGGAAGCGATTTCTTCATTTAGTTTTGCTCCACCGCAAACCATGTATTCAACTTTACCTCCGAATTTTTCATGGACTTTCTTAAATATCTTTTTTGAAAAAGAGCGGGAGTTTATGCTTCTTGCAAGTTTGAAAAGGAGCGTTGCAACTTTATTGCTGTTGATCTTATCCATCACCCCTTTATGAATAGCAGCATACAACCGTGGAACACCGATGATGATTGCAACACCGTTTTTTTGCAGCGTGTTTATTATATCTTCCGAAACCATTGAAGGTGATATTGCAACAGAAGATTTCACAAAAAGCGGGGCAAGCAGCGAGCCGACAAGAGGGAAAACATGATGAAGCGGTAATAGAATCAATACAACTCTCTCCTCTGCAAATATCGGGATTGTTTTTGAAACCGATTCGATGTTTGCTATCATGTTATCATATGAGAGCATTACTCCTTTTGAACTACCGGTAGTGCCGGAAGTATAAATTATAGCCGCAGTTTTATATACATCTTTAATTTCAAGATTTTCGGTTGGATAAGCATTAACATCATATTTTAGGTCATCAACTACGATTATCTTTAAATCGTAATCAAGCATGTTCTTTGCTTTTTGAACTACGGGTTGAGTTCCTTTGGAACAAAAAAGAATTGAAGGTTTGCAGTCGTTAAGTATGTAAGCAACTTCTTCAGCCGAAGCCAGATAATCTATAGGAACGGGGATTGCTTCTTTTTTCCAAACAGAATAAAACGCATAAGCCCATTCTGCCCGGTTTTCAAAAAAGATTGCTACTTTACCGGGATTCTCCCCTTGAAAAAGAGAAGCGTAGTAATTGATATGCCTAAGCAGTTCATTGTAGCTGATTTTTGAATCTTTTAAGATTAAAGCTGTTTTTTCGCTTGAATGTAAAAACACTTGAACTCCGTTTTGTCTGATTGATTACGAGATACAACTTATTGAACACTCCCGGCAATATGTGTACCGCTGTTCAATTTAACACACAATAAGATTGATTAACATAAAACATCTTAACCCCCTTAATAATTCATTATCAGAGAGAGCGCAAAATCACTTCAAGTTGTTCGTCGTTTTCAATAATGACTTCGCGCGCTTTACTTCCATCGTTGGGTCCGACTATCCCCGCTTCTTCAAGCTGATCAACGATTCGGGCTGCACGTGCATAACCGAGTTTTAACCTTCTTTGCAATAAAGATACAGAACCTTGTTGATGTCTTACAATAACTTTTGCAGCTTCTTCAAAAAGCGGGTCAAGATCATCTAAAAATCTTCCTGCTGTTTCTTTTTTCTTTTCATACAAAGAAGGAAGATAGTATAACCTTGAATAACCTTTCTGCCTGCTTATTGCATCTGTAATTCTTTCAACTTCGTCTGTTGTTATAAATGCGTTCTGGATACGGAACGGTTTGGGAGTACCGCCGGGTAAGAAGAGCATATCGCCTCTACCTAGCAGTTGTTCTGCTCCATTCATATCAAGTATTGTTCTTGAATCAATTTTAGTTGCAACCTGGTATGCAATCCTTGAACTGAAATTAGCTTTTATTACACCTGTAATAACGTTTACCGAAGGACGCTGGGTTGCAAGTACAAGATGTATTCCCACCGCACGAGCCAGTTGTGCAAGCCTTGCTATCGGTTCTTCCACCTCTTTGCCGGCGGTTATCATTAAATCGGCAAGTTCATCAATTATTACGATTATGTAAGGTATAGGATGATGTTTTACATTATCGGAATCTTTGGGTTTGCGTGCAGGGTCTTTTACTTTCGCATTATAATCGACAATATTTCTAACACCGGCTTTTGCAAGTTTGTCGTATCTCTTTTCCATTTCATATTCAACGGATTTAAGCGCCAGCACTGCATTCTGCGGAACCGTAATAATCTCTTCATCAAGATCAGGTGAGACTGCAAGAAAATGCTGTCTTAATTTCTTGTAAAACGATAATTCAATTTTCTTCGGATCGATAATCACAAATTTTACCTGTGAGGGTTCTTTTGCGTAAAGTAAACTTGTTATTATCATATTTATACCGACACTTTTACCGGAGCCCGTGGAACCGGCAATCAACATATGTGGCATTTTCGAGAGATCGGTAATTAATACTTCACCGGCGATATCTTTTCCGAGTGCAAGCGGAAGTTCGTAATCAATCCCTTCAAGTTTATTTAATACCGATTTAGCCACAACAAGGGATGGAGATGAATTCGGTATTTCAACACCGATTGCGCTTTTACCCGGAATCGGTGCGATTATTCTTATTCCCTTGGCTGCTAATGCAAGGGCAATATCGTGTTCAAGACTAACGATTTTGCTGATTTTAACACCGGGAGCGGGAACTATCTCGTATAAAGTAACAACGGGACCCGGAGTTACGGTAATGTCCTGAATTTCAATATCGAATAATGAGAGTTTATCTTTTAACAGTTCTGCATTCTTCTTTAATTCTTCTTCTGCAACTTTGTAGTTTTCCTGCGGAACGGCATTAAGTAAATCCAGACCCGGTTTTTTATAAACAATTTTTTCTTCCCACTGTTCAGGTAAATCGGATGGCTGTTTTTCAATATTCCCCTCTGTATCCGCCTCAATGTTCTTTTTCTTTTTTGAATCGGCGGTTTTCTTATCTTCAGCCGGTTTCTCTTCTTTAACCGAGTCAACCTGCTTATCAACCGGCTGCGGTTCTTCCTTCCTGACAATTTTAATACTTGTCTCCTGGTTAAGAGGAACTTCTTCTTCTACGGTTTCATCATCTGAGCCTGTAAATGTAAAGATCGGTTTTTTCTTTTTATCCTTACCATTCTTTTGCTTGTTTCCATTTTCATCGGGAACAACAACTTTAATTTTGTCATCCGGATCATCTCTCCACTTTTCAAATAACGATTTAATAAAATCGAACACTCTTTCCGGCTTGATTCTGAAAAAGAGCATTATCAAAACTGCCAAAAGAGTAAATAGAAAAATTAAAGAACCGAATCCCCCCAGCAACACACCGAGAGCGCTTCCAATAAACTTGCAGACTGCACCGGATAGCTCATAAGATTCGTAAAAAATTTTAAATTCAATCCTTATCACTCCGAAAAGAACCGATAATAATAATGCGGTTGAGAGAGTAAAATTAGTAAACCGCAGTTTCTTTTTTAAGTCAATATCGATAAAAAGGGAGATGCCCCAAAAGGCAATCAATACTGGGAAAATAATTGAAAAAATTCCGAAGGTTGAATTGATAAAAAAGTCCGCAATATATGCACCTGTAATTCCGAGCCAGTTATTTGCAGAATGGAGTTCTTTTTGCAGTTCGTCGTTATTAAACACCTGGAATAAATCGGAAAAACTGTAGTTTAGTAGTGCAAGGTCAAATCTTGAGTATGATATTATACTAAACAAGATAACAACCGAAGAGATTAACATTACAAGAGCAGAAATCCCTTTAATTCTACTGCCGGTTTTAGCAGAAGAATTTGTTCCATTACTCTTCTTTGTTTTGTTGTTCTTCGCCATTATCCGCTAACAGATTGAGTAACATTTTCTACCGGTTCGGAAGGGGGCTGAAGAACTTTAATACTACCGGATAAAAAGAGCGGGAGAATTTCGGTTGAATTAAGTTTACTGCAATATTGAAGGTCTTCTTCAAAACCGTTTTCGATTAAAAGTTTACCGTGGTCCGTACTGCCGACCATTTTTTTTATGTTCTTACCGAAAGATTTTGCCAATTGAATTGCAGCAGAGGTTGAATCGGTTGGTTCAATTCCATCAACGTTTGCAGCAATCTCGGCAGCTAATTTGCCTGCACAAACAGCATCTTCCATGCTGAAAAAACCGGAACGGGAAGAGCATACAATCTCCATGTCTTTATTAAGTGAAGCCATATATTTAGCAACAGCAGAAAGATTTGAAAAGGCACATATAACGGAAGTATCGGAGAACTTTGTTTTAACCACAGCTTTGGAGCCGTTTGTAGTCAAAAAGATAATCGACTTACCTGAAACTGTTTCGCGGTTATATTCAAGCGGTGAATTTCCCAGATTGAAACCGTCTATCTTTTTCGTGTTTCTTTCCCCTCCCAATAGTGTTTGTCCTCCAAACATATTGCCGGAAATCTTCATTGCGAATTCGAAATTACTAACCGGGATAATCTCTTTTGCGCCGTTACTTAATGCTGCAATTATTGTTGAAGTAGCGCGTAAAACATCGATTACAACGACGGTTTTTCCGGTAAAATAAAGCTCTTCAATGTGTGAAGGACAAAATAAGGTGTTTATTTTCATTTACAGATTTTTCCTTGAACCGGCGTCTACTTTTTCACAAATGGTAAACTAACAACTTTAGCCGGTACTTCTTTATTCCTAATTAAAAAATTTAACTGTGTATCAAAAGTCGAGTATTGAATATCAACGTAAGCAAGGGCAATTCCTTTTTCAAGCATCGGGCTAACTGTACCGCTTGTAATATAACCGACTTTTGTCCCGTTGAGTGTAACATCGTACCCGTGGCGCGGGAATGCTTTCTCATCCGTTATAAGTGCGGTAAGTTTTCTTTTGACTTTATCCGCTTTTATTTTCATTAAAGCATCTTTCCCGATGAACCGATGTTCTTTAGACAGTTTTGTTATCCAGCTCAAACCGGCTTCAAGGGGATTGGTAGTTTGATCGATATCATTTCCATATAAACAATAACCCATTTCGAGTCGCAAGGAATCCCTCGCTCCTAAACCGACAGGCTGAATACCAAACTCTTTTCCCGCTTCAAAAATAGCTTTCCAGATAGCTTCGGCTTCTTCTTCGGTTGCTTTGAAATACAGCTCGAACCCGACTTCACCCGTATAACCGGTTCTTGAAATAATAACTTCTTTGCCGGCGCATTTCCCGCTTGTGAAATGGTAATACTCAAGGTTTAAATCGCAATCCGTAATTTTTTGTAATACTTCTTTTGCATTCGGGCCCTGAATTGCGAGCAACGAATATTCATCACTTTCATCGGAGATTTCCACACCAAATTGATTATTCTTTTTCATCCATTCAAAATCTTTATCTTTGTTGGAGGCGTTTACAACAAGTAGGAATTCATCCTGCGAAATTTTATAGACGAGTAAATCATCAACTATCCCGCCGTCTTCGTAGCACATTGCGGAATACTGAACTCTGCCCGGGAATAATTTGGATGCATCGTTAATTGTGATGTGTTGAACGAATTGTTCGGCTGCATTCCCCCTTATAAAAACTTCGCCCATATGACTTACATCAAACACTCCGACCGAGTTACGCACTGCTTTGTGTTCATTAATTATTGATGAATATTGAATCGGCATAAGATAGCCTGCAAATTCAACTATCTTTGCTCCAAGTTCTTGGTGAACGTTGTAAAATTTTGTCTTTTTCACTTTAATATCCGGTTTATTAAGAAATAAGTTTTTTAAATAAGTCGGATGGAGAGAATCTTCAAAGAATTAAGCCAACCCGGAAGAGGTTACACTCCATCACTTCAACTTTAAGAATCGTTAAGTCAAAACTAATAAAAAAAAGCATACCGGTAAATGACCTATTTTATAAATAGTCGTCGGTTATATCTTTTTTACTTCTCTTTGCAATAAACTTGAACTGTTTAACGCTTAATTTTTCATCTTCAATCAGTTTGATCCTAACAAAGTTTTTCAACTGAAGTTTTGTAATGGCTTTTACCGTACCTTCACGCAGTTTTTCCGCAATAGAGGGATGGCAGTGTAAAGCCAGAGGACCCTGACTTTTGCGTTGTTTATATTTCTTAATCCATTCTTCTATTTCGTAAAGGATATGCGATTTTTTAGTAAGCAGCCCTGTACCATCGCAGTAAGGACATGCTTCATTCATTGCTTGAACAATATTCTGCCTTATTCTCTGTCTTGTAATTTCAATAAGTCCGAAATCCGACATAGGAAGGACAGATACCTTTGCACGGTCTTTTCTAAATTCTTTTCTTAACTCATCAAAAACCTTTTTCCGGTTTTTATCATCTTCAAGGTCGATAAAATCAATCACAATCAAACCGCCTATATCTCTTAACCTAAGCTGGCGTGCAATTTCCCTGCTTGCTTCAAGGTCTGTTTTCAAAGAATTCTGTTCCTGCTCTTTGCTTGCAGCATACCTTCCGCTGTTTACATCTATTACCACCATTGCTTCGGTGTGTTCGATAATAAGATAACCACCGCTTTTCATCGGGACTTTTCTACCGAGCAGTGTTTTAATCTGTTCATCAATTTTGAACGCTTCGAAAATCGGTTTGCTGGATTTATAGTATTCAACTTTATCCGTTAAAGAAGGTTGAACAAGGTATACATAATCTCTTATTTGTTTGAACAACTTCCGGGAATCGATAAATATCTTCGATATATCACTTGTAAAGAAATCCCTGATAACGCTGATTGTGGTTGATAAGTCTTGATGAATAAGCGCCGGCGGTTTCTCTGTTTTTACAGTTGTTTCAATATCTTCCCAGATTTTTTTTAGATACTTCAAATCTTCAAGTAAAGATTCTTCGGGTTGATTTTTGGCAACCGTGCGGATTATGAGTCCGAAATTTTTAGGCAATATACTTCTGGCGATATGGCGTAGACGTTTCCTTTCGCGGAAGTCCATAATTTTTTTCGATATTCCGATTTTACTATCGAAAGGAAGAAGCACACAAAATCTGCCCGGGATTGAAACTGAAGAAGATACTCTTACTCCTTTGTTTGCAACCGGTTCTTTTGTTATCTGAATGATTATTTCCTGTCCCTTTGAAAGCTTAGGCACACCGTTAATCATCTCGATATTGTTTTTTATTGATTGGGGGTGACCGCCATCCGAATGTTTTCCGTTATCCTCGTCATCTTCGTCTTCAACATCGGAATCGTCGCCAATAATACTTTGAATATCCTGGGTGCGTTCACCGATATCGGAAAAATGGAGGAAGGCATCGTGTTTCATACCGATGTCTATAAAAGCAGCTTTTATTCCCGGAAGAACGCGGGCGACTTTACCAAGATAAATGTCCCCCACCATCCTCCGGTTTTCAGGGTAATCGACAAAGAAGTCTGTTAAATTCCCGTCTTCTGTAATTGCTACACGCGTTTGTGCAGCAGATGAGTTTATTATAATCTCTTTGAACATAAATTTTAAAACCTTTTATTGGACTATTTAATCCTTGATAAGCACAGGTGGGATGATCATCTTTAACGAACTTGAAATGGTTATTCACACTCACTAAATTGTAAATAACGAACAAGATGAAATCCTCTACAAGAATCCCGGCTATCGTAATAGTATTTAGTAAAACTTTTATCAATACTTTAACACTTAGTTAATAGAAAATTAAGGCATACCGGTTAAATAACAGGTTCACCTAAAAACCAAAATCATTACCCGCAGTTCCGTTTCTGCGGGTAATGGAAAATAACATATCTGTTATATCAACTTAAAAGAAAATATTAACAGCTAACTAATTTTCTTGTTCGCTGTTATTCTGTTTATTCTCTTTAGCAGCTTCTTTTAATAGTTCTTTCCGGCTTAAGCTATACTTACCATTTTCTATTTTGATCAGCTTAACCGTAACTTTGTCGCCTTCTTTATAGTAGTCCGTTACTTTGTTTACACGTTTACTATCGATCTGGGAAATGTGAAGTAATCCTTCTTTCCCCGGAAGGATTTCAACAAAGGCTCCAAAGTCCATAATTTTTGTTATTACTCCGTCGTAAGTTTCACCGACTTCTGGAGTAGCGGTAAGTTTTTTAATATAATCTTTACACTTTTGTGCATTTGTTAAGTTAGGAGAGGCAATGCTAACCTTTCCACTATCTTCAATGTGTATTTCAACACCGAATAATCTTTGCATTCCCTGGATTGTTTTACCTCCAGGACCAATAATTCCTCCAATCTGGTCTTGCTCAACCTGTAAGTTAAGCAGCCTTGGAGCAAACGGAGATATTGAGGGTCGCGATTCGCTAATAGCTTCATTCATAATATTAAGAATATGAAGTCTGCCGGCTTTAGCCTGCTCAAGAGCCGCTTCCATTATTTCAAATGAGATACCTTCAATTTTAATATCCATCTGGAATGCAGTTATGCCTTCCGAGGTTCCGGCAACTTTAAAATCCATATCTCCTAAATGATCTTCATTCCCCAAAATATCGGAGAGAATTGCATACCGGTCTTCTTCTTTTACCAATCCCATTGCGATACCTGCAACTGCTTTTTTAACCGGTACACCGCCGTCCATTAAAGCAAGAGAGCCGGCACAAACAGTAGCCATTGAAGATGAACCGTTCGATTCTAAAATATCGGAAGTCAAACGAATAGTATACGGGAAAACATCTTCTACCGGCAGCATTTTTTTAAGTGAACGCTCTGCAAGATTACCATGCCCGATTTCTCTTCTGCCGACACCCGTCATTCTACCTACTTCGCCGACACTGTACGGAGGGAAGTTGTAATGAAGTAAAAATTTCTTGGTTGATTCGGCAAGCAGACCGTCGATTATTTGCTCGTCCCCTTTTGTTCCGATTGTAAGCGAGGTTAAACTTTGTGTTTCGCCTCTTGTAAATAGTGCCGAGCCGTGTGTTCTTGGAAGCAGTCCCAACTCAATTGTTATCGGGCGGATTTGAGTTGTGTTTCTTCCGTCAAGGCGTAATCCTTCTTTCAGAATTCTTTCACGCATCAACTCTTTTTCGATGTCGTGCAGAATTGAAGCAATTACTTTTTCCTGTTCCGGGTATTTTTCTGCCAAAGCAGTTTGAACGCTTTCGTACAATTCTTTATTCTTACCGGAGCGTTCTTCTTTTGTTAATACTGTCGAAACAATTTCACTAAACTTATTGTAAGCAAGTTCTTTTACTTCACCGAGTAGTTCGCTGTTTAGTTCAGCAGGTAAAACTTCTCTTTTTGCTTTAGCTGCTTCGGCGATAAATTCTTTTTGAACTTCGATAATTTTCTTTATTTCCGAATGAGCAAACTTTAATGCACTAAGAAGTTCAACTTCACTTACCTCATTCGATTCGCCTTCGACCATCATAATCGAATCTTCAGTACCTGCAACAACAAGTTCAATATCGCTTTCGGCTATTTGAGAATGGGTCGGGTTAATAATAAATTCACCGTTTATTCTTCCAACCCTTACTTCTGCAATAGGACCGTTGAACGGAATTGAAGAGATGCTTAAAGCTGCAGAAGCGGCAACTGCACCCAAAACATCAGCATCATTTTCTCCGTCAAACGAAAAAACAGTTGCGACTACTTGAGTTTCATTTTTAAATTCATCCGGGAAGAGCGGTCTAATCGGTCTGTCGATTTGTCTTGCACTGAGAACTTCCTTTTCGGATGGTTTTCCTTCGCGTTTGATGAATCCCCCCGGGAATTTACCTGCCGCGGATGTTTTTTCTCTGTATTCAACTTGCAGAGGGAAAAAATCCTGTCCTTCTACCGCAGTTTCTGCGGCAACGGCAGTAACCAGAATCATCGTATCGCCGTAACGTGCCATTACTGCTCCGTCAGCTTGACGTGCAAAACGACCCGTTTCGATTGTTAATAATTTTCCACCTATTTCAACGCTTTTTGTTACTATCATTTAATTACCTTTTTTTTTACTTTCTTATATTCAATTCTTTGATGATTACACGGTATCTCGAAATATCTTTCTTTATAAGGTAGTCGAGAAGTCTTCTTCTTTTACCTACAAGCATCATCAAGCCACGGCGTGAATGGTGGTCTTTTTTATGAGCGTTAAAATGACTTGTCAGGTCATTTATTCTTTTTGTTATAAGAGCGATTTGTACTTCCGGTTTACCGGAATCTTTTTCGTCTTTTCCAAATTTCTTGATTATCTCAAGTTTTTCTTCTTTTGTCATTTTTTTCTCCTATTGATTATACGATATAACCCCAGAATTAACCGGGACTAATTAATTAAAATTCCTATTTTCAAAAATAGTTGACGAGGTTAAGTCTTTAAACCCGCTTAAAATTTCGAGACTTTTACTTCTATCAATACTTATCTGTTTTATAAGTTCATCTTTCGATGCAAATCTTTTTTCTTCCCGGATCCGGTCTATTACATTCACGGTTATCTCTTCACCGTAGATGGTTCCTTCAAAATCTATTATATGGACTTCTTTTACAACTTGATTTCCGGTATCATCGAATGTCGGTCTCCGTCCAAGATTCATAACTCCGGGATATTTATTCGAATTAACAAAAACTTCTACCGAATAAACGCCGATTGCCGGAGTAAGTTTATTTGCATCCACGTCAACAACATTTGCCGTCGGGAATCCCAGCAGTCTGCCTCTTTTATCACCTTCAACCACTTTAGCTTGGAAAGAAAATGGTCTGCCCAGCATTCTATTTGCTGATTTAACATCTCCTTCGTATAAAAGATTCCTGATTTTTGTACTCGAAACCGTAATATCATCCAGTGTTATGCCTGTAACCGGTGTAACATCAAAGTTATACATAGCGCCAAGTTCTTTAAGCAAAGTTTCATCTCCCCCCCTTGCTTTACCGAATTTGTGATCATGTCCTACAATAATTTCCGACAACCCGATTTTATCAATTACAAATTCCTTAAAAAAAACATCCGACGGTATTTGAGAAAATGATTCGGTAAAATTCAAGACAAGAAGATTATCTACCTTTAATTCCTCGAAAAAAGCCACTTTTTCTTTAAAAGAAGTAAGTAACTCAATTCTTTTTGAGTTTTTGTAAAGAACGGTTCTTGGATGCGGTTCAAATGTGATGACAAGATTCCGCGAACCCCTTGTTTTAGACTTCAGATGCAGAGTTTCCATTATTTTTTTATGCCCTAAATGAACTCCGTCAAATGTACCTAAAGTTAATACCGTATTATTATTTTTCTCTAGTTGACTTATCTCTTTATAAATTACCATTTCAGAATCATTTCATCCGAAGTACGCAAATATAGTTCATTTTAAGGTCAAAAAGAAATCCTTGCCAGCAGATAAAACTTTGCCTCCTGAAGCCGGTAACCAATATCATATTACCGGATTTTTCTAATTACTTCTACAATGAAATTTTTTCATAGGTTTTCAGATTTTCTACATCGAAAAAAGGGATTAATGAAATCTTTTTTATAAATTGATTGTTATAAAACTGAGTCTTTTAATAATAATTTACAACAGCAATGAAATATTTAACTACAGATGAATTCAAATATTCCGAAAACCGGTTGCAGTGCGAAGATGTTTTTATAACCGATATTATTGCAGAAACCGGCACACCTGTTTATGTTTACAGCAAATCCCACTTTCAAAAACAGTATAAACGGTTTTCTGAAGCATTCAAGGAGATAAAACACAAGATTTTTTATGCGGTTAAATCAAATTATAACTTAAATGTAATTAAAACATTTACAGACCTTGGCAGCGGAGTGGATGTAAACTCAGAAGGTGAATTATACCGGGTGCTCAAGCTGGGAATTGCACCGAAAAATATAATTCTTACAGGCGTGGGGAAAACAGAAAACGAGATCCGTCTCGGGCTCGAAAAAGATTTGTTAATGATTAAGGTTGAATCGGAAGATGAACTTTTATTAGTTAATAAAATTGCCGGCGACCTTGGAAAAGTTGCTCCTGTTGCAATTAGAGTCAACCCCGACGTTGACCCGCAAACCCACCCTTACATCTCAACCGGGCTGGCAGAAAATAAATTCGGAGTTGAATATGAATCCGCTTTTTATCTTTATAAAGTATACAAAGACCTGCCGAATATTAAGTTTGTAGGAATTGATATGCACATCGGTTCGCAGATTCTTACACCCGAACCTTTCAGGGAAGCTGCCGAAAAAATTGCAGAACTTTATATTAAACTAAAAGAACTTGGTATTAAACTTGAACACTTCGATACCGGGGGTGGTTTCGGTGTGAATTACAGGGACATGAAGCCTTTTGAAATTGACGACTTCGCTCAAAAAATAATTCCGGCTCTTAAAAAATTCGACTGCGACATCTTCTTTGAACCGGGAAGATTTTTAACTGCAAACGGCGGTATACTTGTTACAAAAGCACAATACGCAAAAAGCAACCTTGTAAAAAGCTTCATTGTTGTTGATGCTGCAATGACCGACTTATTGAGACCCGGGTTGTACCGGGCATATCACCACGTTCAACCTGTAGAAATCAAACCGGACAGGGAAGAAAATTCTGTTGACGTTGTTGGAGGGGTTTGTGAAAGCAGCGACTTCCTTGCAAAAGATAGAGTGATCACCGAGATTAAGCAGGATGAATATCTTGCGGTTATGACGGCGGGGGCATACGGAATGGTAATGACCTCAAACTACAACGGGAGAAGGCGTCCCCCGGAAGTGCTTGTTCAAAAAGATTCGTTCAAAATAATCAGAAGTAGAGAAACTTACGATTCTCTACTCTGGGATGAAGAAAAATATATTTAGAGTATTCCGGTTTTGACTTAAGCCGTCATCTCGGATTGAAGACGCTCGGTTTTATCTGCAATTTTTAATTGCTCTACTAATCCGGAAAGGTCGCCGTCTATAATGTCAGACAAATTATAAAGCGTAAGTCCTATTCTGTGGTCTGTTACACGGTTCTGCGGAAAGTTGTAAGTCCTAATTTTATCGCTTCTATCGCCGCTTCTAACCATAAGTTTTCGTTGTGCCGCAATGTCGTCCGACTGCTCTTTTAATTTGCTATCGTACAATCTTGCTCTTAACACCTTCATAGCTTTCTGCCGGTTTTTCAATTGCGATCTTTCGTCCTGGCACTGTACAACAATTCCCGTTGGAAGGTGAGTAATCCTAATTGCTGTTTCAACTTTGTTTACATTTTGTCCACCGGCACCACCGCTTCTAAAAACATCAATTTTAAGGTCGCCGGGATTAATATCAATCTGTACATCTTCAACTTCCGGTAAAACCGCAACGGAAGCCGCAGAAGTATGCACTCTGCCGCTTGCTTCAGTAACCGGTACACGCTGAACCCGGTGAACACCCGATTCAAATTTTAAGTCGCCGTAAACATTATTGCCTGTAACCGAAAGAACAACTTCTTTTACTCCCCCCATTCCGCCTGTATCGTTGATGTCTATTATTTCAGCTTTCCATCCTTTAGTTTCCGCAAAGCGGGTGTACATTCTGAAAAGATCGTTTGCAAAAATAGCAGCTTCATCACCACCGGTACCAGCACGGATTTCCATTATAATATCTTTATCGTCGTTCGGATCTTTTGGCAGCAAAAGTACTTTGATTTCCTCTTCCGCTTTCTCTTTACTTTCAACAAGTTCTTCCATTTCAGCAAGGGCGAGTTCTACAAGATCGGGGTCGCCTCCTCTATCGATAATCTCTTTATTGCCTTTAATATTATTGATTATTTTTTCGTAATCGTTGTAAGCAGTAATAATGTCCTGGAGGTCGCTTCTTTCCTTACTTAACGAAACCAGTTTTTCCCTATTGCTCATATTAGCAGGGTCGGATAGCTGGTAGTCAATTCTATCGTATTTATCTTTAATTTTTCTAAGTTTTTCTATCAATTCCATACAAATCACAAAAATTTCAACTGCAAATATAGTGAAAAGGAAGGTTATAGCAGGCTTTCAAATAAAACGGTATTGTAATGCGTCCTCCTGTTTTTTCCATCTTTATAAACCTAATCCCCCCTTTACCTATACTCTCCTTTTTTTACTGTAACTTTCTCAAGCATTCCGGGAATGACTTCAACACCTATACCGGGGTTTGTCGGTACATCCATTGTTCCGTCTTTGTTTACTACAAACTCCGGTTCAACTATGTCCTGTTTATAGTATCTTTTACTTGCGGAAATATCTCCCGGTAAAGTAAAGTTCGGTAGGGATGCAATCGCCACATTTCCCGCACGTCCAATGCCGGATTCAAGCATTCCGCCATGCCAGACAGGAATATTTTTAGACATACAATAATCATGAATCAATTTCGATTCTGTAAATCCACCCACACGTCCCGGTTTGATGTTAATAACCCTGCAGCTATCAAGTTCAATAGCTGCCCGCGTATCGTCAATAGAATGAATGCTTTCATCCAGACAGATTGGAGTTCTAAGTTCACGCTGTAATTTGGAGTGGTCGTAAATATCTTCGTAGCCAAGCGGCTGTTCGATTAGTAAAAGATTAAAATCATCCATCTTTTTAAAAAGGTCAACTTGATTTAAATTATAAGCTGAATTTGCGTCTACCTGTAATAGTATTGTCGGGAATTCTTTTCGAAGTGCCTCAACAAATTGAATATCGTTACCAGGAGAGATTTTGATTTTTATTCTCTTGTAACCTTCCGCAAGATAACCTTCAACTTTATTGATTAACACTGCTTCCGAAGGTTGTATCCCGATACTTACTCCCACATCTATTTTTTCTTTTACTCCGCCGAGCATCCGGGATAGAGAGATGTTTTTCGATTTTGCGAATAGATCCCACAAAGCCGCTTCCAAACCAGCCTTTGCCATCATATGTCCACGCACTTTCGAATATAATTGAATGGCTTCATCAACACTCTGAAGATTTTTACCGAGAATTGAAGGAATCAAGAAATCCTGCAAGATATGCCATGCTGTAGTAACTGTTTCGTATGAATAAAACGGTGTTCCTTCGGCTACAGATTCTCCCCATCCGGTAATTCCTTCGCCGTCTACACGAACAATAATATGCTCTTCATCATACTCCGTCCCCATTGATGTAGTAAAAGGAGAAACTAATTCCATTTTAATATGCCGGAGTTCTATTTTTTCTATTCGCATTTTGTACCGTCCTTAAATAAATAACATTTTACCGCTTCAAAATTAGGTAGAATATATTTATTAAAGAAAAGTCTTTTCAATTCAGTTTAGGCTTATAGTTCGATTGAAACCGGTTCCAGTTGATTATAAATCAAAAAATACGGTTGGGTGGTTTAGTATTATTCTTTATTTTTCATCCGGCATTATAAAAAGCCAGGTGGTTATTTAGATTAATATGAAAGCATTTATAAATACTAAGATTCTCCGGAGACTTTGACTTAATGAAAAGAGCAGACCTATATCCATATTCAGATGGACGCAGATTCATAGGGAGAGCTGCAGATGAAATTTTCAATGAAATAGAAAACAACAATATCTGGCTTGAAGAGGAATCGGTTTCGGGCAGCGGTTCAACTTTGGAGCAGACTAAAGAAATAATTAAAGAGCTTCCGGGAATAATTACAATGTTTAAAATCAAATCGATTT
>ERZ795056.1240-NODE-1240-length-30105-cov-6.511780_pt1 | contig 30105 bp, 28 predicted proteins | sample MGYA00375140_ERZ795056 | MGnify/ENA primary metagenome ERZ795056 (study PRJEB30185, sample SAMN05720227) | activated sludge metagenome | isolation source: Anaerobic digester | place: USA | collected 2015-03-09 ... | reverse complement strand
CGTCTGTCAAGGTCGCGCCGCCGCCGGCCTCGCCGCGGGCGCGGGCCGCAGCGACGACGACGTCGAAGACGAGCCCGTTGAACGAGCTCAGCCACAGCAGCACCTCGCGGCGGTGCCACGCCGCGGGCCGCAGCGCGCCATGGGCGAAGGGCGTGGCGAACTTGTCCGTCAAGTAAATGCTGTGCGTGGTGCGGTTGATCGACTCGAAGGGAGCGAGGCGGCGGGGCAGCTGCTCCCAGGCGTCGTCGACGAGCGTCAAGGTCGACAGCGCCGGCGAGCGCTCGAGTGAGATCGTCGACGGCTTCCTGGCGCCCACCAGCACGTCGGCGAGGCGGCGCAGGTGTCGTCGCTCGCGCAGGTCGTTGTAAAGATCGGCGGGTACCGCGAAGAAGCTGTTCGACATGCCGCCGAAATAGCGCGGAAAGGAAGAATAGGGCACATCTTTTGGCCGGCCAACGTGAGCGACCGGGGCAGCAAGGCTTGAGGCCCGCCCACGCGGAAACTACGACGACCCGTGTCGCAAATACGTTGAACGCGGCAGCCCCGCGTGGGGGCAGTGGACCGCGCGCGGCGTCTGGTGTATCGAGGTCGAAATGGACGCGAACCTCGACCGGCCGGGCCAGTACAAGCCGCTCGTCGTGCGCCCGGACGGCCAGGTCGGATTGGAGACGCGATGACAAAGTCTGAGGACATCCGAATGACCTTGAGCATCTTGCAGATGGGGCGCATGCAGGCGCGCATCACGCCGAAAGCGAAGAAGCACGCGCCATTCATCTGCAAGGTCAAGAACTTCGTCTACGGCGGTGAGGGCGGCACCAAAGCGATCCTGACGCGCATCGACGGCACCGTGTTTCCTGGTGAGGACCCAGGCGCGCGGCTCGACGAGTATGTGATGTTGTTGAACGACATCAAAGAGGCCGACAAACATGTGCCAGAGTAGGCACCGTCCAGGTCTGGAGGAGCCATGAAAGAAGAACAAGCGCGCATGCGGTTGAGCATCCTGCAGATGAGCCAGTTCAAGGCGGCCATCACGCCGAAGAGCAAAAAACACGCGCCGTTCATCTGTCTGGTCAAAGATTTCGACTACAGCGACCCAAAGGGCAGCAGGGTCACGCTGACGCGCATCCCCGAGACAGTGTTTCCCGGGCAAAGCGCCGATGCACTGCACGCCGAGCACGTCATGTACATCAAAGACATCAATCAGGTCGACCGTCATTGGGACAGCTGATGCCAGACGCGATCCAAGATCCACTGCAATGGGTCGCCGACATGAGCGGCGCGAACGATGGCGATTCGCCGATCGGCAGCGAGACGACGTCGTGGCAGGCCTACCAGGCCGCGCGCGGTTGCCGTGACTTGAGCCTTGCGCCGACGCTGCTCGCGTTCACGGCGTCGACCACGGACGCGCGGCAAAAAAAGCACGCGTATCAACTGATGTTGTTCATCGTCGCCAACACGCAGGATGCAGCGCTCGCGCACCAGCTCGCCGCGCGCATCGTGACCGAGGACAGCGACGATGACTGCCTCTACACCCTGCTGATCGGTCTGTGGGAGTCGCGCGTCCGCTTGAGTGCGCACCTCGATCAGGTGTTGTCGAACGTCGACGATCCGCGCGAGATGGTCCGCTGCGCCGCGATCCGCCTGGTGCGCAGCTACGACGACGGCCACGAGATGGCCGAGGCGGCACTCGTCGAGGTCGTCAAACACGCCTATGATCAATGGGACCTGCGCTATGCCGCCGAGACGATCGGCATGATCGGCGGCAAAACCTCGCTGGCCGCGCTCAAAGCAGCCGGCGAAGCGGCCGACGATGACGAGACCCGCGAGGCGATTCACCTGGCGATCCAGCAGATCCGCGCCAGATCACCCCGCTCGGCCAGCTCCAGGGCCAAGCCAAAGGCCAAATGACCGCCTGCAGGTCCTGACGTGCTCGGGCCCGCGGAGATGGTTGTGCAACGCGGCGATTGTTGGTAGAGGCCGCGGATGCACGTGTTCACCCACCGTGACCACCCCGCCCGGGTCGCCTCGATTGCACCGAAAGGCGACGGCAAGAGCTTCGTCGTCCAGCACACGAGCGCCGATGGCAAGGTCAGGACGAAGACCTTCGCCAATGGCTACCTCGCCGCGCTCCGGTTCCTCTTGAACACCGAGGGCTACGTCATCCGTGGCCCTCAGGATGGGCCCGTGCGGTGGATGGAGCGCATCCGCCACGACTACCACGGCGAGCTCCACCACGCGGTCGAGCCTGATGGTGGGGTATGGTTCGTCGACCCGGTGGGCCATATCCGTCGGGTCAGCCCGGACAGCCTGGACACGCTCGGCGCCCCGCTGGGAGCGCCCTACGGGCTCCGAGCCTCGATCGCATGCGCGCCGAGTGGTGTGACCTGGATTGCGATGCCGAACTGGGTGCGAGGTGAAGGTGGGCTCGTGGCCCACTGCCGAGTCCTCCGCGTGACACGCGACCAGAGTTCGCTCGCCGTCCAGGAGGTCGCGGACCTCCGAGCCGGGTCCACGGTATCGGTCTCGGCGGGCGCCGACGGCTCCGTCCTCGGGCCCGGTCCCCGGGGCGCCGCGTTCTATGACGAGGCTGGCGCCGTGGTCGAGCACATCCCCTGCGAGGCGATCCCCGGAACAGACGAGCACACATTGGGTCCCTTCGCCGTCCTGAGCCCCGATGGGCGCTGGCTGGCCTTCACGCGCGGCCACGGCGTGACCCTCGTCGAGCGCGCGACGGGCAAGGACCACGAGCTGCCGCTCGACTTCAAGAGCGTCAATGGCCTCCAGGTCGCCAACGATGGCGCGCTCTTCGTGAGTGGGTTTCGCTATCCGTCCCACGGACTCTTCCGCGTCGACGCCCGGGGGCCGGATCGAGTCTCCGCCGACATCCGCGCCACCGTCCTGGCCGATGGCCGCCGCTTCGTCGAAGCGGAGCACTCGCGCGTCACGCTCCGCGACTGCGACGTGCCGAGCGACCACCCGATGGAGCTCCGGCGCAGTGTGGCCGTGGCGGAGCTGCCGGTGTTGGGCATGGCCAAGTACGGCCGGGCCCTCCCCATCGGGGAAGGCGAGTTCGCCGTGATGACCGACGCCTACACGCTGGCGTGTGTGCGCCTGAAGGCGTGAACTCGCGGCAGAAGCGAACCTCGATGCAGTGCACCGAGGTCGAAAGAAATGAAGCAGGGTGCTCGTAATCCCCTACTCCGCGAGCGCCACCTGAAGCGAATGTAGACTCCTGGCGGCGCGGCGATATGGGCGGGGACGCTCGGTCTTCGTGCTCCGCAGCGCTGTGAGGTGCGAGGCGCCGCGGACTCGTGGTAGTGTGGCGTCGTGATGGTGCCGCCGCTGACGCGGGCTTCGTCATTTGTTCCTGCGTGTGAACGCCCGTTAAAGTGGTTGTCAGGCTCGCGGGCGCGCGGTATTTAGAGCGCGCTTGTGAGCTGTCATGGAGTCCCCATGTCAGTTCTGAACGGAGAGATTACCAAGATCACCATCGCCCCCTACCGGGGCAGCACCACCCTGGAGGCCGACGTCAAGATGCTCGTGGAAGGTCAAGAGGTCCGGCGACGATGGAAGTCGCCGCACACTTCGCGGACCGCCAGCGAGCGCTGGGCGCGTGAGAAGGCCAAGGCCTTCCTCACGGGTCGCGCCACCAAAGAGAAGGAGCCCGCGCCGAACTTCGGTGCGTTCGCCGCCCGCTACGTGGACGACCACGTGCGCGCGAGCCGACTGCAACCGAGCACGGCGGCCCACATGCACGTCTCGCTCAACTACCACCTCATCCCGATGTTCGGGACCCTCCGCGTCGACCAGCTCACCGACGCCCACGTGCTCGCCGTCAAGAAGCTCGACCTCGCCGCCGGCACCATCAACAAGATCCTTCAGCTCATGGGCCAGGTCTTGCGCGATGCCCAGGCGAAGAAGCTCGTCGCCAGCGTGCCGACGATCAAGGGGCTCCGGGCCAGCCACGGGCGCCACGCCTTCTACACGCCGGAGGACTACGGCCGCCTCGTGCACGCGGCCGCCAGCAACCCGCAGGCCCTCGTACTCGTGCTGCTCGCGGGCGATGCGGGGATGCGCATCGGCGAGATCGTCGCGCTCGAGTGGAGCCGCGTCGATCTGGGCGCCAACAAGGTCCACGTGGAATGCTCCGACTGGAACGGCCACATCGGGCCGCCGAAGTCGGGCAAGCCCCGCTCGGTCCCGATGACGCCGCGCCTGCGCGCCGCCCTGCAGGCGCTCCGGCCGAGCGGCGCCCGCGTGCTCACCCGCAGCGACAATCGCTACGGGAACGAGGGCGAGCCCATCACGCGGGTCGTCGCGCGGGTGTGGCTGCGCGCGGCCCATAGGCGCGCCGAGGTGAAGGCCCACGGCCCGCACACGCTTCGGCACACGTTCTGCTCGCACCTGGCGATGGCCGGCGTCCCGGTCACCGCGATCCGCGACCTCGCGGGCCACAGCTCCGTGGCCATCACACAGGGGTACATGCACCTGGCACCCGCCGCGATGGTGGGCGCGATCGATCTGCTGGCGGGCCTGCATGGTGCCGCGAGCGCGACGTCGCCTTTGGAGAAAACCAGGAGAAGCAAACCCGACCGCAAGAAAACCTGAGCAACAACGAACACTTAAGCATCCGGTACCGAGTTTCACTTCTACTCGACCCACTGGACCACCGTATCGCTGGTCAACGAGAACGTGCCTGGCCCGACCGACCCCTCCGACGGCAAGTTCCAGGCCTACAACGCGCTCCCCGGCGGGGAGATCCGCGGCTGCATGCAGCACCCGCAGACCAAGGCCTACGCGTGCAAGGCCTATGCGCTGCCGCAGCCGACCACCCTGCTCAATCTGTTCACGAACACGCCGGTCGGCTCGGACATAACGATGAAGGGCCTCTTCTTCGTCGAGGCCCAGGCCGAGAAGATCAAGTGGCTGACGATCCAGGGCCGCACCCTCGCCGAGTCGTCGATCCCGAACCCGGGCTATGTCGCGGTCGGCATCAACATCGACGACGACCAATCTTGCTACGACGCGCGCGTGCGCTTCGGCCTGGTGCTCAACAACGAGGCCAACATCAACACCCTCAACGACGCCGCGGGATTCGGCGCCCAGGCCTACTACACGGCGGGCTGCGACCTCATGCCGGGCGTCGATACCCCGTGGCGCACCGCCTGCGGCTTTCAGGCCGGCGCGACCTCGTACAACACCGCCGGCAACATCTGGATCCGCTGAGCGACGCCGCCGCGCCGCGCCCGAGCGCCGAGCCCTCCGTGACCCCTCGCGGCGCGGCCTCGGCGTAACCGAGGGCAGCCATCCGGAAACACGATTGGATCCTCACGGTCCATGCGGGCACATTGGGTCCTGGCGCTGCCGATGGCCGCCCAAAGCCAGGAGTTTCACCGTGAGCGACAAATTCGAATTCGTACTGCGCACCGTCCTGATCGGCGCCGGCGCCACATTGATGATGGACATATGGGCCCTCCTGCTGGCACGGCTCGGGGTACCGTCGCTGAATTTCGCGCTCCTGGGGCGCTGGATCGGTCATCTTTGGCAGGGACAGTGGATGCACGCGAACATCGTCAAGGCAACGCCGGTCCGGGGCGAGCTGCTGCTCGGCTGGTGCGCGCACTACGCGATCGGGATGACATTCGCCGCGCTCTTGCTGTCGACGTTCGGCTTGAAGTGGGCACGGTCGCCCTCCCTGCTCCCCGCGCTCATCATCGGGCTGGTCACGGTCCTGGCGCCTCTGCTCGTCCTGCAGCCGGCGCTGGGCGCGGGGATCGCATCCGCGAACACGCCGACCCCTGTCTTCAACTGCATCAAGAGCATCGTCACACACACGATCTATGGCCTCGGCCTGTATCTCGCCGCGCTTGCAACTGCCTCGCTCATCCCGGCAGGAAAGTGAGCAGCGAAGTCGCGGCGACGAACGCGACGAACCGGTGCAGCCGATCACTGACGCACGGAGATCTCATGAACCAAAACCTCACAGCCTCCGACTGGTCCGCCGCTCGCGGCGAGAAGTGGCGCACCGGCCTCTCCGGCATGGAGTCGATGCTCGACCCCATCCACGAGCCGCTCATTCACGCGCTGCAGCTCACCAGACCCGCCAGGATCGCCGAGGTCGGATGCGGCGGCGGCGGGACGGCGATCGAGCTCCTGCGGCGCGCGCCGGCCGGGAGTATCGTGCATGGCTTCGATATCTCACCCGGCCTCATCGAGCTGGCCCGGGCGCGTGCGGTGCCCGACGACCACGCCATCGCCTTCAAGGTCGCGGACATGGCCACGGCGATCGCCGTGCACCCCTACGACCGCCTGGTCTCCCGCTTCGGCATCATGTTTTTTGCCGATCCACAGGCCGCGTTCACCAGCCTGCTGCGCTGGCTCGCGCCGGGCGGACGGTTCGCATTCGCGGTCTGGGGCCATCCATACGACAACCCGTGGATGACCACCGTACGCGAGGTGGTGGCCCGGGTCATCGAGGTGCCGCAAGCAGACCCCGAAGCGCCAGGGCTGTTTCGCTACGCGGACAGCGACAAGCTGCTCGCATTGCTCGATCGGGCCGGCTTTTCAACGCTCGAAGTCCGTGATTGGCGAGGTACGCTCCCGATCGGCGGCGGACTCCCGCCCGCGCAGGCCGCGGACTTTGCGCTCACATCATTCTCCTCATTCGGCGAACTGCTCACCAGAGCCGGCAACGAAGCGTTCGACGAAGCGCGCCGCACCCTGACGACCCGCTACACCCACCATCAACAAGACAGCGTCGTCCGGCTCGACGCCCGCGTCCATATCGTCACCGGCGCACGCCCGACGGCGCCTTGACGTCACCCGCGCATGATCGACGCCGCGGCCGTCAACAGCGGGTCCTGCGCACGGCTCGCCAAATACGCGAACAGGACTCGCACCACGGTCGGAGACTCGAACAGAAGCTCGACCTCGCCACGAGATTGGGCCGCCTTCGCGGTATCGGCATGCAGCAGGCCGACGCCGATCCCCCGGGCGATCAGCGTCCGGGTGACATCCTCGCGGTCGACGCTGATGATCCGCTTCGGCCGGATGTGATGGCTCTTGAACAGGCTCTCCGCCGTCCGCCCGCAGCAGGCGCTGGACGTCGGGTAGATCCACGGCAATTCCGCGAGCGCTCGCCAGTCCAGCGGTTCGGCGACCGCGACGAGCCCGGGAGGCGCCACGATGCAAATTTTGAAGTCGGACACCGCGATGATCACCAGCTCCGGATCGGGCTCGCCCGCTTCATTGTAGAACCCGGCGTCCAGGCTGCCGTTGCGGATGCCAGCGAGCATATCGAGCGAGGTGCCGTGTTTGAGCTCCACCTCGACTTCAGGGCAGCGCTCCGCGAGGAGCGTCAGGAGCCTGCCGACGGCCTCGTTGTTCGAGTTGCTGCCGGCCCCGAGGCGGAGCTTCCCGGTCAGGCGTCCCTTGATGCGCGTGGCCTCGTCCATCAATTCTTGATGCGCGGCGAGGGTCTGCTCCGCCCTGGCGAGCAGGCGTTCGCCGTCACGGGTCAGGCTCATGCCGCGAGACGTGCGCTCGAACAACGCCAGGCCGAGCGCGTCCTCGATCGCCTTGATATGGGCGCTCACCGCCGGCTGGCTCAGGTGCACTCGCTCCGAGGCGCGCGTGATGCTGCCCTCGCGAGCCACGGCGACGAAGGTCTTGAGCTGATAGATGTCCATCGTTGCGGTCGAATTTCGGGTGAATGAAAGGTCCGCGCGAGCGCTGGACCAGCCGAGTGTACCAGGTGGCCCGCGCGCCCGGCGGGGCATGCGAACGATCAATCTATCTACTGCCGACGGGCGCGGGGCGCGGGCGCCAGACCGACGAGCGCGCCAGATCCCCCCAGCTCCCGCCCCCGTGAAGCGCCTCGCATCGCCGCTTGACCCGTCTCGGTGCACCGCCAACAAACCGGGCGATGACGGATCGCGCACGACCCCTCCGGGCGACATTGCGAGCGCAGCGCCAGGATCAACCCGGCGAGCCACTGCCGGGCCCGCTCGTCCCGGCCCGGCCACTCCTGATCACCGGGGCGACGGGCACGCTCGGGCGAGCATTCGCGCGGCTTTGCGAGACCCACGCGATCGTCCACCGCCTGCTCACCCGCCAGGAGATGGACCTCGCCTGCCCGGACTCGATCGCCGCGATGCTGACCGCGACCCATCCCTGGGCAGTGGTCAACACCGCGGGCTTCGTGCGGGTCGACGCCGCCGAGACCGAGACCGACGCGTGCACCCGCGACAATACCCAGGCCGCCGCCAACCTCGCGCTCGCCTGCGCCGCGCGCGACATCCAGCTCCTCACCTTCTCGACGGATATGGTGTTCGACGGCGCCAAGACCACGCCCTACGTCGAGAGCGACGCGGCCGGGCCGCGCAATCGTTATGGGCACAGCAAGCTCGCCGCGGAGCAGGCCGTGCTCGCCGCGCATCCGGGCGCGCTGGTCATCCGCACCAGCGGATTCTTCGGCCCCCACGACCCGCACAACTTCGCGGTCGCGGTCCTGCGAACATTGCTCGCCGGACACACGTTCCGGGCCGCGAACGACCTGGTCGTCTCACCGACCTACGTGCCCGACCTCGTGCAGCGCTGCCTCGGCCTGCTGCTCGACCAGGAACGCGGCATTGGCCACCTGAGCAGCGGCGAGGCCCTGAGCTGGGCCGCATTCGCCCGCCGCGTCGCCGCCCTCGCGGACCTACCCGCGACGCGAATCGAGGCCGTACCGCACGCCTGCCTCGCCCTCGGCGCCCCACGCCCGCCCTACGCCGCGCTGGCCAGCGAGCGCGGCTGGACCCTGCCGGCCCTCGAGGACGCCTTGAGCCGCTGGTTCGCCGCGCTCGACCGGACAATGCTCCGGGCCTGACCGCCGCTCACCGCGCATATACACAATCCGGTGTGGCGGCGCGGCGAGCTCTACCGCCGCCGCCGCTCTTGCTGGCGAATCTACAGCGGTATATGCGCGGCGAAAATCCGCGTACATGACACCCTCGTGACGGCATTCCTATCATTGGCCCCACGAATATGTGCCGTGCACCCACGCGACCACGAGCAAGCGCGCGAGCCCGCGCATCCCGTGGTCTCACGCCCCCGCCTGCGGCACGTGACGCCCGTCGCGGCCGAGCGTATCGTCAAGCGCCTTCGCCGCGCCATTTCGCCCCCAATTGATCCGCGGCCCACGGACACTGATACGGATCCCGCGCCCGACGATGACCACCGAGCACGACCGAATGGACGCGACCATCGCCTCGGCCCGCCGCGCCCAGGGCGCCTGGCAGGCCGCCACGCGCAACCCCGACTTCTCGCCGCGCGGGCTACCCCGCGAGCCGTCGGACCCGCTCGACAAACAACTGGTCAAGCGGGCGCTGTTCCCCCGCCGCGCCGACCCGGTGCAGATCGGCCGCTTCACCGTGCTCGCCATGATCGGCCGCGGCGCCATGGGTGTCGTATACGCCTGTTATGACGACCTCCTCGACCGCAAGGTCGCCGTCAAGCTCCTGAACAGCGAGATCACCCGCGAACATCCGACCGCCAGCCTGCAACGCGAGGCCCAGGCGCTGGCCAAGCTCAACCACCCCAACGTCGTCGCCGTCCACGACGTCGGCGCCCTCGGCGAGCGCGTCTATCTGGCCATGGAATTCGTCGACGGCCAGACCCTCGGCGCCTGGCTGAAGGCCGCGCCACGCGGCTGGCGCGAGGTCCTGCGGGTCATCCTCGCCGCCGGCGACGGCCTCGCCGCGGCCCACGAGAAGGGCCTCATTCACCGCGACATCAAGCCCGACAACATCATGGTCGGCGCCGACGGACGCGTGCGCGTGATGGACTTCGGCCTCGCGCACGCCGACGACCGGCCCGACCCGGGCAGCCGCGAACGCCAGCTCGCGCGCGGACCGGGCGCGCTGGCCGACGAGCTGATGGGCACACCCGCCTATATGGCGAGCGAGCAATTCCTCGGCGGATCGATCGACGCCCGCGCCGATCAATTCTCGCTGTGTGCAACCGCCTGGGAGGCGCTTTATGGCCAGCCGCCCTTCGCCGGCGACAGCCTGCTGCCGCTCGCCAGCAATGTCACTACCGGCACATTGACCGCGCCGCCCGCGGGCAGCAAGGTCCCCGCGTGGCTGCGGCGGGTGCTAGAGCGCGGGCTGCGGCCGCGCCCCGAGGACCGTTATGCCGACACCCGCGCGCTGCTGCAGGCCCTGCGCGCCGACCCGACCCCGCGGCGCTGGCGGGCCGGGATCGCTACCGGCGCGTTGGTCGCGACGCTCGCCGGATATGGCGGATACGCGGCCGTGCAGCAGCAGGCCGTCGCCGCCTGCGCGGCCGAGGGCGCAACAATCGAGGCCGACTGGAATGTCGACACTCGCGCCGCGATCGAGCGAGCATTCCTCGCCACCGGCAAGGCCTATGCGCCGACCACCTTCGCGCGCACCGTGCCATGGTTCGACCGCTGGGCGCAATCGTGGCAGGGCGCCGCCACCCTCGCCTGTCACGCCCATACCATCGACCACAGCTGGGACGACGACCTGCGCCTGCGCGCCGAGGATTGCCTGGCGGAGGCGCGCGGCAACTTCGGCGCCCTCGTGCGCGAGCTCGGCGACGCCGACGACGCCGCCCTCGCGCGCGCCACCTCGGCCGCCGCCGGCCTCGCCTCCGTCGCGGCCTGCACAAGACCGGACGCCCTGCGCCAGCGACCGATGATCCTTCCCGGCCAGCAGGGCGAGGTCCTGGCGGTCCGCGCCCGCCTCGCACAGGCCGCCTCGCTCGAGGCCGCATCGCGCTACAAGGAGGGCCTGGAGGCCGCCAGGGACGCTCTGGCCGCCGCCCGCGCGACCGGCTGGGCCCCGGTGATCGCCCAGGCCGAGCTGCGCTTCAGCTCGCTCGTCGACCGCTCGGGCGACTATGCCGAGGCCGAGGCCAGCCTGCTGCGCGCGCTCGCGGCCGCCGGTGCAGCGCAATCGCCAGGCCTGGCCCTCAGCGCCGCCAGCGAGCTGGTATACCTCGTCGGTTATCGCCTCTCGCGCCACGCCGAGGGCAAGGTGTGGGCCGAATCGGTGCAGTTGCAGCTCGCCCTGCTGCCCGGCGAACACCCGCTCGAGCGCGCCGACCTCGACAACAATCGCGCCGCCGTCGAATACATCACCGGCAACTACGATGAATCGGCGCGGCTCTATGCCGCCGCCCTCGAGCTGCGTGAGGGCGCCCTCGGCCAGGACCACCCGCGCATCGCCGACAGCCTCAACAACCTCGGCGGGGCGCTGTACGCCAAGGGCGACTACGACGAGGCCGCCCGCCTGTACACACGCGCGCTGGCGCTGGCCGAGACGGCGCTGGGCCAGGGCCACCCGCAAGTAGCCATGACCCTCGGCAACCTCGCGCTCGTGCATCAGAGCACCGGCGCCTATACCGAGGCGATCCGTCTGCTGACGCGGGCCAATGCCATTCGCGCCGCGGCGCTCGGCGAGGACCACCCGCAGATGGCCAGCGGATTCAGCAACCTCGCGCTGGTCCACGAGGCCATGGGTGACAACGAGCAGGCCGCGGCGCTGTTCCTGCGAGCCCTCGCGCTGCACGAGAAGGCGCTCGGCAAGGACCACCCGCAGGTCGCCGACGCCCTGCATAACCTCGCCACCGTGCGCTTCGCCACCGGCGACCTCGACGACGCGGTCGGTCTGCTGAATCGCGCCCTGACCATCTACGAAAAGGTGGAGAAGGACCACCCCTCCGCGGCCAGCAGCCTCGCCGCCCTCGCCGAGATCCACCACGTCCGCGGCCAGGACAGCGAGGCCCTGCGCCTCTACACCCGCGCCCTGACCATGCTCGAGACCTCCCTGGGCCCCGATCACCCGAACGTCGCGCACGTGCTCACCGGCACAGGTCAAACCTATACGAGCATGGGCCGCAGCGCCGAGGCGATCCCGCTGCTCGAGCGCGCCGTGAAGATCCGCAGCGACGCCAGCGTGCAGGCCGAGGAGCTCGCCGACTCACGCTTCGCCCTCGCCCGCGCCCTCGCAACGACGGATGCCCGGCGCGCCCGCGAACTCGCCGGGCAAGCCGAACAAGCCTTCGCCGCCGCCGTCGGCACGGCCCGTGAAAAGGCGGAGGTCAGCGCCTGGCTGGCCACGCAACCCACGATACCGTGATCCGATGATTCGGTGATTCGGTGATTCGGTGATTCGGTGCTCGATCACCGCGCCGGGCGCTGGGCGAGCTTGAAGCCGGCCCCGTAGGGATCCCTGACCCGGGCGATCCGGCCAAACTCCGATTCCACCGGACCCCTCACCAGTTTGCCGTCCAGCGCGCGCACCGTTGCGATCGCCACGTCCATGTCCTCGACCACGAAGACGGCCCACCAGCCCGACGGCGGATCCTCCTCACCGTCGTCGGTCTGCATGCGCCCGCACACCGGCGGACCGCCGCAGCTGTACATCATGTAGTCCATCTCGCGCGGGTCGCCCATTTGGGCCTGCTGATAACCGAAGACCTCGCGGTAGAACCGGTCCGCCGCGGCGCCGTCGCGCGTGTACAGCTCGTTCCAGCACATCGCGCCCGGCTCGTCGAAGCGCTCGGCCCCGCGGTGCTGACCCGGCTCCCACACCCCGAGGAATGCACCGTTCACGTCGAGCGCCACCAGCATGCGCCCGAGCTCCGCCGCCGCGTGGCCCGGCATCAGCACCTTGCCGCCCGCCCCGGTGATGCGCCGCGCCGTGGCCTCGAGGTCCGACGACTTGAGCCACACGCCCCACGCGATCGGCATGTCGGGCTGCGCCTTCATCAGACCGGCGACGCTCTGACCGTCGCGGCGACAGGTGACATAGTTGTTGAGCTCGGGCCGCGGCGCATCGAAGCTCCAGCCGAGCAGCGCGCCGTAGAAGCGCATCGCGCCGGCGAGGTCAGGGGTCGAGAGGTCGGCCCAGCAGGGGGCTCCGTCGCTGTATTCGGGGTGTTGGCTCATATCATCGCTTCCTTGCTTGAATCCCGGTGTGGGTGAATCGGCGGCGCCGATTTCACCCGTCCACCATGAGTCTTATTGCTCTTCCGAACTCAACTTGTCAAAAACAAGCACGGTGCGTCAAGAAAAATCTGCGTTAGGATGCGGAACATGGTCAATCGGACCTACGGGCAGTTCTGCGGCCTCGCGCGGGCGCTGGAGATCGTCGGCGAGCGCTGGGCGCTGCTCATCGTCCGCGACCTGCTGGTCGGGCCCCGCCGCTTCTCCGACCTGCGCAACGGGCTGCCACGGATCCCCACCAACATCCTCGCGGCCCGCCTGAAGGAGCTCGAGCAGGCCGGCGTGGTCGAGCGGCGCATCCTGCCGCGACCCGCGGCCTCGATCGTCTACGCGCTCACCGCCCGCGGCAGCGACCTCGAGGAGGCGGTGCTGGCGCTCGGCCGCTGGGGCGCCCGCGCGCTGGACGTGCACCGACCCGACGAGATCGTGACCGCGGATTCGCTGGTCATGGCGCTGCGCACGACCTTTCAGCCCGGAGCCGCCACGGGCCTGTCCGTCAGCTACGAGCTGCGATTCGGCGCGATCGTGCTGCACGCGCGCGTCGTCGACGGTCTGCTCACGGCCGCCGAGGGTGCGCTGCCCGGCGCCGACCTGGTGATGACCACCGGCCCGGCCCTGCGTCCCCTGCTGGCCGGCGAGCTCAGCCCCGCCGAGGCGATCGCCACCGGCGGCGTGCAATTGATCGGTGACCCGGCATTGCTCACCACATTCGCCAGGCTGTTTCGCATCCTCCCGGGCTCCGCCGCGGCCTGACCGCGACCCACCGACTTTCTGCGATCCGCCGGCGATCGACCGGATACCCTCCGGTACTTCAGCGCCCGATGCCCCTCCATCGCCTCCTGCCGCTCGCCCTGCTGCTCGCCTGCGCCGCCACGACGCCCGGCACCCCACGCTCGATCGCGCCCATCGTCGCGGTCACCCCGACCCCGCATGCCACCCCAGCCGCGCCGACGCCCGAGCCCGACAGCGACAGCGACAGCGTGAACGACCACGACGATCGTTGCCCCGACGAGCAGGAGACCAGGAACCAATACCGCGACGGCGACGGCTGCCCGGACGAGGGCCCCAACCGCTGGGCTTACTTCCTGAACAGCATCCATCCGGTGCGCTTCAGCCCGTCGCCACCCCCGCGCCGCGGCGCCCCCACCCATGCATTCCTGTTGCACAGCGATCCCGAGCAAGCCACCGAGATCTATCCATTCGTCCCGCCCGATCGATTCCTCACCGTCGCCACCGCCCCGCGCTCGACCTTCGTCGCCAGCACCGACACCGCCGCGTATCCCCAGCTGCGCAGATTCCTCGCCCACCAGACATTACCGCCGCCCGGTATGCTGCGCATCGAATCCCTGCTCAATTACTTCACCGACCACACAATCTGGGCCTTCAGCGGCGCGCTGGGCATCGGCGCCGAGGTCGGCCCCTGCCCCTGGGCCCCGACGCACCGCCTGGTCCGCCTGCGCGTGCAGGCCCACGACGTCCTGCCGCCGCCGCGCACCGTCATCCTGCTGATCGACGTCTCGCGCTCGATGGGCGCCCCGGAGCGCCTGCCCCTGCTCAAGCAGGCCCTCCCCCATCTATTGAACGCCCTGCGCCCCGGAGACCGGGTCGCCGTGCTCGGCTTTCACGCCCAGACCGAGCTTATCCTGCCACCGACCGACATCAGCGAGCGCTCGAAGATCGAGGCCGCGATCACCAGCCTGCGCCCCCGCGGCGACAGCGAGCGCCGCGGCAAGCTCGACCCCACCTTTGCGGTCGCCCGCGATCATCACCGCCCCGGCGAGCTCACCCAGATCCTTCTCGCCACCGACGGCGTCGGCAGCTTCTGGACCCCACCCACCCGCGTCCACAAACAGATCCCCGACCTCACGCTCAGCGTGCTCGAGCTCGGCATGGGCGACGTCGACGATCACAGCCTCTCCGAACTGGCCGAGGATCACGACGGTCAGCTCCTCTATCTCGACACCATCGACGAGGCGCGCCGCACCTTCACGATGCTCGCCGCCCGCGGAGCGATCGTCGCCCGCGACCTCCAGCTGCAGGCCGTATTCTCACCCACCGACGTGATCGCCTACCGCCAGCTCGGCGCCGCCAATCAGCAGATCAGCGCCCGCGAGTTCGGCAAGGACCTGCCCGCCGGCCCGCGCGTGCAAGGCGGCCCGGTGCTCGGACGCCGCCGCGCCGGTGACCTCGTGGCCGGCCAGGGCATCACCCTGCTCTACGAGATCGTGCCCACGGCCAAACCCACCGGCCACCTCCTGACCCTCCACCTGCGCGCCCACATTCGCGGCCACGAATCGCAGAGGACCCTCAATGTCGAGGACCCCGGGGATCAAGACCTCGCAACGACCTCCGACGATTTTCGCTTCTCGGCCGCCGTCGCCGAGCTCGGCCTGCTCGTGCACGGCGGCCCCCACGGCACCGCCAGCCTCGAGCAAATGCGCGCCCTGATCGCCGGCACCCTCGGCACCGATCACGACGGCCAGCGCCGCGCGCTCCTCGATCTCCTGACCACCGCCGCCGCGCCGCTGGAACAACGCATCGCCGACTGGGACGCCGAGCACCAATGGTTGCAAGCCCACCCCGCCCCGCTCGAGATCCCCACGGCCGCGATCCCGGACCTCCGCGCCGAGGCCATGCGCATGCAGGGCTCTGTCCGCTACACGCTGATCGGCCATCACGACGGCATCGAGGGTCGCTCCCTCGCCGAACGCGAGGCGCTCGCCCGGGCCCGCGCGATGGCCGTGCACCGCTATCTCGTCGAGGTCATGCACCACCCCCACGATCAATACGAGGTCCGCGTCGCCGGCCCGAAGGATTACGTCTATCCCGCGGGCGACCCACGCGGCCGCTGCGTGCAGATCGACCCGATCTGGCCCTGAGGCCGCAGCAGCGCGGCGCTCACTCGAGCGGGCCGAGGCGATCCAGCGGCAGGACGATGGCCCGCACCCGGCCGAGCACGTTCGCTACCGGGACCGGCCCAAACGTGACGCTGTCATGCGAGCCCCTGCGATTGTCGCCGCGGACCCACATCTGTCCCTCGGGCACCGTCGTCGTCACCGACCGGGCCGGCGCGCCGGGGTTCTCGCGGATGGTGTATTCGCGGCCGTCCGGCGCGCGCTCGGTCAGGCACTGCTGCGCAAGCTCGTCCGGCCAGGTCGTGTCACACGCCCGCCGCGGCCAGGCGAGGCCATTGATCACGAGGCCCTCCGGGGTATCGACGACCGTGTCGCCGCCGATCGCCACCACCCGCTTGACGAACACCTCGCTGGGGTCCTGCGGATAAATGAACGTGACCAGATCGCCGCGCGCCGGCGTCCGGCCGCGCTCGTGCAGCTTGGTCACGACGAAGTGATCGTCCGCGCGCAGCGTCGGCGCCATCCCGTCCGAGGGCGTCTTGTGAAAGTCGAGCACATACGCCTTGCGCAGCGCCTGGCCGGTCATGCTCACGGCCAGCGAGAGCGCGAAGAACCCGAGATACTTGCCACGACCGGAGCCCGGCGCGACCACAATGTCACGAGTCCTGCCGGCCCGCCGATACGCATCGAACGCGATCGCCAGCGCGAAGCCCCACCCGGCGCTCACCGCCGTGGCGAATGTCCACAGCGGCGGCATCTGCAACGCCACCATCGCGGTGATGAGCAGCGGAAACCCGACCCCGAGCGCGAGCAACACCGCGAACGCCACCCGCGGATGCCCGAGATAAAGGTGCCCGAGCCCGGGCGCGATGAGCGTGGCGACGAGCGCGAGCCCACCGGAGCGGCCGCGCGGAGCAGCGGGGTCTGGTTGCATACGGAGCATCCTGCCAGGTTTCACCGGGCCCCGGGCGCATATCACCCCGCGCCCCCGGCGCAGGTCCTCACGCAGGGCCCACGCGTCCGCTGTAAGGCCCCGCGAGAGCCCGGCGTTTCCTGCCCACCATGAGCTTACGCCGCGCCCTTATCCATGCAGCGCTCCTCCCGGCCCTCGCCGCGCCCCTGTTCGCCCCGGCCCGCGCCGACGCCAGCGAGATGCGCCTCGCCAGCTCCTACGAGACACCGGAGCGCAAGGGCTTCTACGGGGAGATCGCGCTGCGACCGGGCGCAGTGGTGCTACGCGAGGGTCTGGTGCCTGCCCTGCGCCACCACTTCGCCTTCGGCGCGGGCCTGACCGACCGCTTCAAGCTCGGCATGAGCCTGCAGCTCGGCGGCTACTTCGGGTCGTTCAAGAAGCCCGTGCTCGGCATGGACGTGCTCGCCACCGGCTACCTGTGGCGCGGCCTGTACCTGCGCGCCGGCTTCGGCGTGGTCAATCGCCTGCCGCTGAGCATCAACAGCAGCAACACGGCGCCCGGCTACGGCGGCACGGTCGGGCTCGGATACGAATGGACGGTCAAGAAGACCGCCGGCATCGGCCTCGGCGCCGACTTCGACGGGCGCATGATCACCCGCCACGAGTCGCGCCAGACCTTCACCGTCGGGCTGCACTTCCACTTCCATTAACGGCGCGGCTCAGTAGCTCGCGTTGTGCAGGGTCACGCGCAGGCGCTTGAGCGAGAGCGAGCCGCTGCCGCCCGTGGGCTGGACCTGCACCGCCTGGAAGTCGTCGCCGGCGAGGAAGCACTCGTCCAGGTCGACGCCGGTCGCGTGAATGACCCAGTCGTTGGCCATGTTGCCGGAATTTCCACACTTGGTCTTGGCCTCCTGGACCAGGAAGGTCACCGACGAGCCGACCGAGTAGCTGCGGCCCTCGACGCAGACCGTCGCGTAGGAGTAGCTGAGCCCGACCAGCCCGAAGTACACGCGCACCGCCTTGTTGGTGCCGTTGAGCAGCGCGACCTTGCCGATCTGGTCGGTGATCACCGACGCATTGTTGAACAGGTCGACCGCGTAGGGCCAGCTCTTGCCCGCCGGAGCCCACTGCGCCTCGCCCCAGCCCGGCGTCGGCGAATAGGTGTAGGTCGGGTTCGACACCGTGTTCGCGTTCGAATAGTCGATCTGAAACCACACCCCGTCGCTGTCGAAGCCGCACGCGTCCTTCGCCGGCATCACCGGGGTCTTCACGCAGGTCTTCTCGCAGCCGTCCCCGTTGTTCTGGTTGCCGTCGTCGCAGGCCTCGTTCGCCCCGAGATACCCATCGCCGCACACCTGCTTCGTGCACTTCGACGTGCAGGCCTTGCTGTCCCCGTTGTTCGCCCCGTCGTCGCAGCCCTCCCCCGGATCGACCTTGCCGTCCCCGCACTTCGGCGCCGGTCCGCACACCCCCAGCATACAGGCGAGCCCCGGATCGCAGCCGTCACCGCAGGGACACCCGTCCTGTCCCTCGGGACAGCCGGGCCCCGTGCTGCCGCCGGTCTCGCTGCCCGCGCCCGTGCTGCTCTCGCCGCCGGTCGTGCTGGTCGTGCTGGTCGTGCCGACGCCGGTCGTGCCGGTCTCACTGCCCGTCTCGCTCGTATCGACCCCACCGGTGCTGGCGGTGCTCCCCGTGCTGTCAGGGCCGCTCGTGGACGTCCCGGACTGCGCCCCGCTGGACCCCTCGCTGAGCCCCGTCGTGCTCGCCGGCTCGACCGTGGTGGTCGGCGTCGTGGTCGGAGTGGTGGCGAAGCCGGTCCCGGTCGCCTCCGTGGTGGCCGCCTCCGACGTCTGCCCGGCGACGCTGACGGACGCGCCGTCGTTCGAGCCGTTGCAGGCCGAGAGCGTCATGGTCGTCAGGAGCGTGAGCAGGGCGCGGGGGGCTCGCATGGGCCCGCTTATACGGCGGCGCGCCCGCCCGCGCAAGCGCTCGCGCACCCGAATCCCCCCGAACTGCGAGCATTCCGCAGCGTGAGCGCCGCGATATCCCCTCAGGCCGCGCGACGACCGACCCGCCCCGGGACCTCGCGTGCGGACCGCGACCGCCTCGTCACCGCTTTGCAGGCGTCGCGCAGCAGCGCGAGCACGGCCTTCTCCTCGGCGTTCAGCCCGGCGCGCGGCGGCGGCCTCGTCATCGCCGCGGGGCGCATGTAATTCATCAGGCTGCCGTCCCGATATGCATCGAGCACGGCCGGATGGATATAATACTTGCGACTGGTCGCCGGCCGATTGCCGAGCCTCGTCGCCACCTCCTTCACCGCCTGGACGATGCAGCGCTCGGTCGCCGTGGCCGAGCTGGCCGGCCCCAAACGCGCCAGGCTCACGGCCGCGTGGACCGTGCCGCCCCAGGTGCGAAAGTCCTTGGCCGTCAGTTCGCGGCCGGTGAGGGCGTGCAGGTGGGCGTTGACGTCCGCCGAGCCGATCGTCAGCACCTGGGCGTCGGCATCGAGGTACTCGAACAGGCGCTGGCCGGGCAGGTCACGGCAGCGACGAAGGATCTTCGCCAGCGTCGGATCGTCGACGTGCAGCTCGCGCCGCTGCTTGCTCTTGCCCATGAAATGAAAGAACACGTGCGCGCCGCGAATATCGACGTGGCGGTTTTGCAGGGTGGTCAGCCCGAACGACCCGTGCTGTTTGGTATAACGGTCGTTGCCGACGCGGATCAGCGTGCCGTCGAGCACCCGCACCGCGGTCGCCAGCACGCGGAGACGATCGAGGCTCGGGCGCCGCAGGTCGCGGTCCGTCTGCCGGCGCAGCCGCGGCAGCGCCCCGGCGAACTCGAGGATATGCGTGAACTTGTTCTGCGAGCGGATCTGCTGCCACTGGGCGTGGTAGCGGTATTGTTTGCGGCCGAGCGCGTCGAAGCCCGTCGCCTGCAAATGGCCGTGCTCGTCGGCGCAGATCCACACCCGCTGATACGCCGGCGGGACCGCCAGCTTGCGGATCCGTGCGAGCGTCCGCTCGTCGCGCACGCGGGCGCCGTGCGCCCCGAAATAGATGAACCCACCGCCGCAGCGCCGGCGCTCGATGCCCGGCGCCGCGTCGTGCACGTGATGCAGCCCGACCGAGCGCGCATGCTGCTGCGCGAGGTGCATGCTTACAGCGAGGATCGTGGCGGACTTTGGCATGAGGACCCCGGCGTCCACCGCGATCGCACAGCAGGCGAACGCGGCGGACCCCTCGGATCTGTGGGCGTGGCAGCGGCCTCATGCAAGCGATCCGGCCGCGCACACGCCGGCCGATCCGTCCCATCCACCCAGCGGACGCGAGCCGACCGTGGATCCCGGAATTACGCGCACTCCCGCCGCCGAACCCCGAGAGGACGATGTTCACCCGGCGCAGCCTCCGCTTGAACCACACACCGCCGGAACACGACCACCGCCTCGTGCGTTGCCCTCGCCATGCCCGTGTTTCGTCGCAGCTTCATCGCCGCGCTCTCGACCCTCGCGCTGGTCCCCACGGCCCACGCCGGCTTCGAGGCACCGGGCAAGGCGGCCCGGCGCGCGGCGATCGGCCCGCTCGACGGGCTCACGCCCGAGCAACGGCGAGCCTTCACGCTCTCGGCCGAGGACCTCCCGATCAAAAAACCCGGCCCCTCCGACTGGCTCGCCAACCACGACGAGCATGGCCAGACCTTCGCACAATTCGAGCGGGCCAAACCCAATCGCATCGGCCTGGTCCGCAACAAGATCGTGTTGCAGCCGATCGGCGCGCTCGGTGACGGCAGCCCGGCGCTGGCCACATTGATCGACTTTGCCGCCCGTTACTTCGGCCTGCCCGCCGTGGCCCAGCCGGCGATCACGATGCAGAGCCTGCGCGCCCCGTCCCGCGTGCGCGGCCGCCGTCAATATCGCACCGGCGCCATCCTCGACGCCCTGCGCCTGCGCATCCCAAAGGAGGCGTATTGCCTGATCGGCGTCACCCAGGACGACCTCTATCCCGGCTCGACCTGGAACTTCGTATTCGGCGAGGCCCGCTTCCACGACCGCGTCGGCGTGTACAGCTTCTGCCGCTACGATCCAGCCTTCGCCGGCGAGCCGCGCGACGCCGACACCCCGACCCTGATCCTTCGCCGCGGCTTCAAGCTGATGGCCCACGAGATCGGCCACATGTTCGCCATCGACCACTGCATCCACGGCCATTGCGTGATGAACGGCAGCAACAACCTCGAGGAGACCGACCGCAGCCCCCTCAACCCCTGTCCGCTGTGCCTGCGCAAGCTGCACGAGATCGTCGGCTTCGACGTGGCCGGCCGCGAGCGCCAGCTCGCCGAGTTCTACCGCGCCGTGGGCCTGACCGACGAGGCCGACGCCTGCGAGCGCCGCCTCGCCCGCATCATCGCCGATAAAGATTGATCACGCGTCCGCGAGGAACAGCTCGGCCAGCATGCAGCGCGCACTGCCGCCGCCGAGCGCCTCGATCGTCGGAATGCGCACCGGCAGCAGCTCCGTGCGCGCCTCGAGGGCCCGGCGCTGCTCGGGCCGCAGCACCTCGAGGGCCGCCTGCGACAGCACCAGCAGCGGCGTCCCCCGGCCGGTCCGCAGCTGCAACATATTGCCGGCGAAGTGATCGATCTGCGCCGGGCTCAATTCCATGCACATGCCGGTCTCCGCGAGCCGCTCACGCAGCCCCTCGCGCTGCGCCGCGGGCACCAGCGCCAGGCCGCACGCCGCAAAGCCCTCGCCGACGCAGCAGATCACGTTGGTGTGATAGATCGGTCGACCCGCGCCATCGAAGGCGTCGAACAGCACCGCCTCGTGGCCCTCGGCGGCCGCCCACGCGTGCACCAGCGCCGGGTCCGTGCGCGACGAGCGACACGCGAACACCCGCCGACGCCGCGCGTCGATCACCAAACTCCCGGTGCCCTCGAGCGCCTGCCCGCGCCCGGCATGACCCGTCCAATCCACGACCTCCGCGACCCGATATCGTCGGCTCAAGTTCGCCACATGATCACGACGGACCTCCAGTCGGCGACTGACCGTCGCCATCGGATACAGATAAACCCGCCCGTTCGTATGCGTGCTCAGCCAATTGTTCGGAAACACCGCGTCCGGCCGCGGCGGGTCGAGGTCGTCCTCCCACACCAGCACCCCCACGCCCGCCCCGGTCAAGCCGTCCACCATCGCATCGAACTCGCGCAGGGCCGCGCTCGCCGCGTCCTCGCCCCCGCGCTGCGGCGCCTGAAAGCCGTTGCTGGCCGCCGTCTCCGGGTTGTAGCCGAACGCCGCCGGACGGATCATCAGCACCTGGGCGGCGAACACGGAGGGCGTGGTCTGCATCGGCATCGCTGCGGCCGAGGGTACCATGATACGCTCCGCGCCCGTGAACCGACCCAGGCAGCCCAGGCGCATCAAGTCGAAGAAAAAAGCGGCGCAGCAGGCCGCGCGCAAGCCGAAGAAACAACGCATCCTGGCGCCCGGCCAGCGCCCGCCCGCGGGCGTCACGCGCGACCTGTTCCTCGTCTGGCGCATGCCTCGCATCGGCATGCGCAATCCCCAGCGCATGGACAACCCGGTGTGGTGCTGGCTGGCCCGGCAGCGCGAGCTGAACGCGTACATCGCCAACCTGCACTTCGACGGCCCGCACTCGATGGGCGTCGGCCCGTGCTGGTGTGCCAGCCGCTTCGGCCAGAGCGAAACCACCTTGCCCGATGGACGCACCATCCTGATCGGCGGCGAGCACGAGGACTACTACGACCCCGACTTCTACATCTACAACGACGTATTCGTGACGACCCCCACCGGCGAGGTCGAGATCTACGGATATCCGCACGCGGTGCTGCCACCGACCGATTTTCACAGCGCGACGCTGGTCGGCGACCGCATCGTCATCATCGGCCGACTCGGCTATCAGGGCCAGCGCGTCCCCGGCGAGACCCCGGTATACGCGCTCGACATTCACACCCTCGCCATCACCCCGCTCACCACCACCGGGTCCCGGCCAGGCTGGCTGTTTCGCCACCACGCCGCGCTCTCCGCCGACGGGACCACGATCACCGTCGGCGGCGGCGAGCGCTTCGTGCACGCCGATGGCCACGACGAGATCCTCGAGAACCACGACGACTGGTCCCTCGACCTGGGGCGCCTGGTCTGGACCCGCCTCACCGAGCGCCGCTGGCAACAATGGACGCTGGCCCGCGCCGACGGCTCGGTCAACACGCTCTTCACGCTCTGGTGCATGTCGATGCACCGCGGAGGCAGATCCGCCTTCGACCGCGAACAGCTCGAGCAGCACGAGCGTGAGCTCGGCTGGCTGCCCGACCTCGACCTGTACGCCGCCCGCCACGCCCCACCCTTCGCCCACACGGCGCTGCCCGAGGCGGACACGGACGCCCCGATGGGCGGGCGCATCGTCGTCGACGGCGTCACCGTGCGCCACGTCGAGAGCAGCTTCGACGTGAAGATCACCATCGAGGGCGAGCTCCCGCCGGAGCAGGTCGCGATCCTCATCGAGGACGCACGCAGCAAGCTCGAGACGCTCGATCGCAGCCCCTACGTCGCCCGCAAGATCGCGGGCTGACGATCCCCCTTCCCGCGCTCACCGACCTCGGGCACCATGCCCGCATGCTGGCCTTCCTCGACCACGAGCTGCGCTGGGCCGCCGGCCGAACCCTCCGCGAGCTGGTGATCGTCGGCGGCGGACTCGGCATCATCGTCGCCGAGCTGCTGCGACCCGGTGCGCCGGACACCGGCAACCTCATCGTCTATGTCGCCGCGACCGCGCTGTTCGCCCTGCGCTTCTTCGCCGCCCGGGCCGCAGCGGTCGCCAGCTGCATCGGCGCGATCGTCCAGCAATGGCCATACTTGCGGCTCGGCGAGGTCACCCCGGAGACCGCCGCCCTGCTGCCGCTGCTCGGCATCGCCGTGCTCGCCTCGAGCGACCTGGTCGACCGATATGAACGGGCGCCCTCGCGCATCTCATGGTTGCCCAATCCCTGGGCCGGCTTCACCGCCGCCGAGACCCGCTCGCTGCGCTGGGCCAGTTATGCCGCCGGCGCCCTCTCCGGGCTGCTCGACCACACCCTGGCGATCGTTCGTTCCCACGCCGCCATGTTCGATCAACCCGCCCCCTGGTGGCCGCGGATCACCATGCTCATGCTGGTATTCGCCCTTGCGCTGCTGTGCCTCGGGCGGGCCGTCGGCGCGCTGGTCGTGTGGCTCACCGCGCTCGTCGTGATGGTGATGGTCGCCCCGCTCGCATGGGAGTCCGAGGCGCTGCTCGGGCCGCTGCGCGCCGGCCCCGGTGCCCTGCCGATCATTTATGCCGGCGCCGCGGTTTATCTCACCCCGGTGCTTTTGCTCGCCACCGTCGCCGCGCTGATCACCACCCCCGCGGTACTGCGCTTGTTACGGCGCACCGTCCTCGCTTGATATGCTGATTCCACGGTCTCCCCTGGCCGCCAGTACAAACCCCGGCACTCGGAGTCCATCTCGGACCCGCCCCTGGCGGGCAAAACGCGGGTTCTCCGCGCTTGACAGCATTATTGCCGCACCGTAGCGTGCGATCGTGTACTCATTCGCCGGCACGCAGCGATAGACCGTGAGAGGCTCATGCAACGAAGCGGCATAACTGTCAGTGTGCTCCTGGCCCTCGCGTGCAGCGGAGGATGCTACAGCGGCCTCGAAGCGGATGGTGACGGCAGCGCGACCGCGACCGGCACCGCCACCGCCGCGACCGCGGGCACCGCCGCGGAGACCGGCGCAAGCACGGGTGCGGACACCGAGGACCCGCCGCCCGCGGTGCCCGAGCTGCCGGCGCCGACCATTCGTCGCCTCACCGCCTCGGAGTTCACGCATAGCGTGACGGACCTGCTCGGCGCCGTCACGTTGTCGCCGATCGAGACCGACTCGCTCCTGTCCGGGTTCTTCTCGGTCGGCAACGCGACCGTCGCCGTGTCGCCGGCCGGCGTCTCGCTCTACGAGAAGGCGCTCGACCAGGCGACCACCCAGGCCTTCTCCGACCCGGTGCGTGCGGCCACCGTCGTGAGCTGCGTACCGGCGGTGATCGACGACATGGTCTGCTTTCGCGACGCGCTCGCCGGCTTCGGACGCCGGGCCTGGCGACGCCCGCTCACCGCCCCCGAGCTCGATCGTTATCTGGCGATCGCCACCTCCGTCGCCACCGAAACCGGAGACAGCGTCGCCGGCCTGCGCCACGCTGTGTGGGGCCTGCTGGAGTCGCCGAACTTCCTCTATCGCGTCGAGATCGGCGAACTCGAGGGCGACCGCCTGCGCTACACGTCCTACGAAATGGCCTCGCGCCTGTCGTATACGCTGTGGAATACGACCCCCGACGAGCCGTTGCTCGACGCCGCCGAGCGCGATGAATTGATCACCGCCGACGGCGTGCTCGCGCAGGCGCAGCGTATGCTCGCCGACCCGCGCGCCAGGCAGGGCGTCGAGAACTTCGTCACCGAGCTCTACAGCCTGTGGACGCTGCCGGACCTGCTCAAGGACAGCCAGGCCTTCCCCGAGTGGACCGGCTCCCTGCGCGCGGCGATCCGCGACGACCTGCTGGGCCGCATCAACGACATCGTGTTCACCGCGCCGGGCGACTTCCTGTCGCTCTACGACAGCAACAAGGTGTTCGTGAACAATGAGCTCGCCCGCCTCTACGGCCTGCCCGAGACCGACCCGGACGTGCTGCGCGCGGTCGACCTCCCGGCCGACGGCCTGCGCCGCGGCCTGATCGCCAGCGCCGGCGTGCTGGCCATGAACTCGCTGCCGGCCCGCACCTCGGCGACCAAGCGCGGTCACTTCATCTCCGACGCGCTGCTGTGCCGCCCGGTCCCGCCGCCGCCGCCCGACGTGAACCTCGACCTCGACAAGGACCAGGTCGACATGGGCCCGCAGACGCTGCGCCAGAAGCTCGAGCGCCACCGCGCCGATCCGGCCTGCGCCGGCTGCCACGCGCTCACCGACCCGATGGGCCTCGCGCTCGAGAACTTCGACACGCTCGGCAAGTTTCGCGCCGACGACCAGGGCCTGGTCATCGACGCCAGCGGCCAGCTCGACGGCAAGCCCTTCATCAACGGCAACGAGCTCGCCGGCCTCCTGCGCGATCACCCGGACGCCCCGGGCTGCCTGGTCAAGAAGCTCTACACCTACGTGACCGGCCGCCTGCCGGTCCTCTCCGAGCGGGAGATCCTCGCCGCCCTCGAGGACGACCTCGTCAGCGAGGACAATCGCTTCGACCAGCTGCTGCTCGCGCTCGTCACCCAGGAAGCGTTTCGCTTCGCCAATCCGGAGGGCACCGTGATCGCCCCCGACGAAGGAGAGATGCCATGAGCCGCGTGATGCTCCCCCGCCGCACCCTGCTGCGCGGCTTCCTCGGCGGGGCCGCGATCGCGCTGCCGCTGCCGCGCCTGGCCGGCATGCTCAACAGCAACGGCACCGCCTACGCCAACGGCGCGCCGCTCAAGCCGCGTTACCTGACCTGGTTCTTCGGCAACGGCATCGACGCCGCGCAGTGGGTCCCGGCCGGCACCGGCACCGGCGACGCCTGGGCGATCACTCCGTCGCTCGCGCCCCTGGCCGAGTTCAAGCCGTGGTTATCGGTGCTCTCGGGTTATGCGGTCAAAGTGCCGCATTTGCTGCCACACGCCTCGGCCCCCGCCGCGGTGCTGACCGGCTCCGGCGCGCGCGAGCAGGGCTTCGTCAATCTACCGACGATCGACCAGAAGATCGCCCCGCTGATCAACGCGGATACCGCCTTTCCGGGCGGCCTGCACGTCGGCATCAGCAACGCCAGCGGCGCGAGCGCGTTCGGCCTCAACATCTCCTACGGCGGCACGGACCTGCCCAACCCCCCGAATTACAGCCCCGCGGCCCTGTTCCAGCCTGGTCAGCCTGGCCGGCGGCCAGGAGCCGGACCCGGCGCTGTTTCGCCGCAAGAACATCCTCGACGCGGTCTCCGAGGATATCAAGGACCTCAAGACCCGCCTCGGTAGCGAGGACAAGATCCGCCTCGAGCGCCACCTCGACGGCGTCAACGAATTGCAGATCCAGATCGACGCCTCGATCGTCGGTCACGACTGCGGCCTGCCCGTCAATCCCGACGAGGCCTATCCCAATCGCGGCGGCGACGGATACATCAGCTTCGGCCGCTGCGAGGCCTTCGCCGACCTGCTCGCCTTCGCCTTCTCCTGCGAGCTCACCCGCGTCGCCACCCACGTGTTCTCCTGCGCGGCCTGCCACGGCGCCTACAGCGACGCGGGCCTCGGCGAGGTCACCTTCCACGAGGACTTCGGCCACCTGCTGAGCCCGATGGGCTACGAATACGCCAAGGCCGGTTACCTCACCGGCATCGCCTACGCCATGAAGGGCCTCGGCGCCCTCTTGCAGCGGTTCCGCGACATGCCGGACGGCGCGAGCAACCTGCTCGACAACTCCGTCATTTACACGACCTCCTGCGTCGGCGAACCGACCGCACATTTGCTGACCGACTACCCGATGCTGGTGATCGGCAAGGGCGGCGGCCTGCTCAAGGGCGACCTGCACCACCGCGTCGACGGCGAGAACACCAGCAAGGTGCCATTCTCCTTATTAAAACTGTTCGGGAGCCAGGAGACCTCGTTCGGCCTCGACGAGGGTTTGACGACCGAGACCATCCCCGAGCTGCTGGCCTGAGCCGGCGCGCCGGAGGGGGCGCCGCGCGCTCGCGCGGCGCCATGCCGATCACTTGGCGGCGATCTTCGTGCAGGCCGGCTCGTCCTTGAGGTCACAGGCCTTGCGATAGAAGGTCGCGGCGGCCTCCGGCTCGTCCTTGGCGATGAGGTCGCCCGAGATGCGGCACGACTCGGCGTGGCTCGCCGTACAGGCGCGCCCGAACGACTCGCGGGCGAGCGGCATCATCGAGACGTGCTCCTCGCTGTCCTCCTCGTGGGTGATCTTGTAGTCGTCGGTCGACCCGGCCATCTTTTCGGCGCGATAGCCCCCCTCGTAATGCACATCGACCCCGCCGAGGGCCGCCTTGCCCGTTTTGTAACAGTCGAGGGCACGCCCGAGGATCTCGCAGTAGTTCTTGCAGGTCTCCGCTTGCCCACACGAGCCGTCCGGATACTTCTCGACCTCGGCGCGGTCCTTGCGTCCCTGCTCCTCGAGCCTGGCCTGCTCGGGGGTGAAGACTTTTTTCATCAGCGTGCATCCGGTGAGCGGGACGACCGCGAAGAACGCGACGAGGATCCGTTGGCACAGGGCGAGATTCATGGCGGGGCATTTACCCCGCCTTCCTCGTCTGCGTACGGTTAAGCGACCCGAAGCGTGCGTGATACAGCGCATCCCCTCAGCCGGCACCGAGGATTGCGGCCCAATACAATGGACCGCCGCGATGCTTTCCCTTTTTAGAAGCGCAGCCGAGCGCCCATGCCACCGGTCCACTGCAGGCGCGTCGGCCCGAGCGCGATGCCCTCGAGCTGGCGCTTCGAGTTGATCGACTTCTTCAGCGGCACGAAGGAGTAAGCGATCGCCACGAGACCGATGATGATGCCGAAGTAGGAGCCGTACAGGAACTTGGTGCGACGGCCGTTGAGCTTGTCGTTCTCGTCCTCCAAATCCATGACCTGCGGATTACTGGGGTCACCACCAAGCTCAGTGATCTCCGTCATGTTCTCATCGACTGTCTTCTTGTCCTTGATCGCAATCCCAATCAGCGCCCCACCGCCGCCGAGCAGCAGCACCCCGAGCGACATGGCGATCGCGCTGGCCGCGATCTGGCCCTTATAACTACCAGCGATGCGCCTCCGCCGGTCGTTCAGCTCCAGGATCCGCTGGTCCGCGACCATCGCCTCATCGGGCGATGCATACGGCTTAAAAGATTTGTATTCAGCGAGGGCGGTGCCGAGCTTGCCTTGGGCCTCGGCCACAACGCCGAGATTAAAGTGCAGCGAGCGCCACTTCGGGGCGAAGAACGCCGCGCGGCGAAACTCCTCCTCGGCGTTGGTGTACGCGCCATTTTGAAACTGCTGCAGGCCCTTGACGACGTGCTCCTGGGCTTTGGGCGGCAGCTCGTCGCTGGCCTCGGCGGGGTCGACCGCCGCTGCCTCCGGCTCGCTGGTGCGGGCCTGTGCGGCGGAGGGGATGACGAGGGTGAGGCTGCAGACCGCGGCGAGGGTGGCGCGCAGGGTGTTGAAGGTGCGGGTCGTCATGGACGTGGCGCTCTCAGATCTTGGGGTGGATCTCGTAGCTAATGATGGCGCGGGCCCAGCGGCTGATCGGGAGGCCCGACAGCGCCTTGGTCAGGGTCGCCGCGTAGTTGACCGCGTTGTCGCCCTCGCCGATCGCGGCGGGCTTGAATTGCTCGAAGTCCTCGCGGGTGGTGAACGCATAGACGACGAGGGTCTCGCGCGCGGCGGTCTTTGGATCACGCAGCTGGGCCTGGATCTTCGGCTCGCGGTCGGTCGGAAGGCTCAGCGATTGACCGGCCTTGACCTGGACCACCGGCATCGCCGAGCTCGGATACAGCACCGTGCCCGCGCCGCTCTCCTCGAGGAAGTAGATCACGAGGAAGGCGTCCTGGCTGGCGGTGAACCGGATCTCGATCTCCTCGCCGTCGGCGACCTTCTCGTTCACGCTGGCCTGGAAGTCGAAGACCTTGCGCTGGGCCGACTGCTCGTAGGTGAAGGCGTAGGCCTGGGGGCTCGACCACGTCATCTCGTCGGCGACGTCGGTGGCAGCTTCACGACCGCCGCCGACCGCCAGCGCCCCGTTGCCGGCGCGGCCCTTGGCGGAGGCTTCGGCCTTGCGGACCAGGCGGCGCTCGCCGGTGCCGACGCGCACCGACTTGACGATGACCTCGCCGCAGGGGCCCTCGGTGTCGGCGGTGAGGGTCTCGAGGTTCTGGATCTTCATCGCCGCCTCGACCGAGCGGCCGTAGCGGGCCTCGAGCTTGAGGAGGTCGCTGTAACCGCCGGACATCGCGGTCATGTCGCCGAGGCCGATGCGATACGACTTCTCGTATTCGGCCTGCGAGCGCTTGACGCGGACCTGGCAGCCGGGCGCGCGCTCGTCGGCGATGGTCCAGCCGCCGGACTTGCTGACATGGACCGCGCGGCCGAGCAGCTCCTCGCCCTCGGAGGTCGGCTCGAGCAGGAAGTGGGTCTCGGTCGAGAAGCTGCCGACCTTGCCGGCGACCTCGGGGTCGGCCTCGGGGGCGGTGAGGAAGCCCTGCTTCGTACATGCCCCGAGGGACATGGCCATGAGGACAGCGAGCAATGAGCGGCTCATCGCGCGTACCCCCACGAGACGATGAAGTCATCGGGCGCGC
>ERZ795056.1238-NODE-1238-length-30115-cov-9.399701_pt1 | contig 30115 bp, 35 predicted proteins | sample MGYA00375140_ERZ795056 | MGnify/ENA primary metagenome ERZ795056 (study PRJEB30185, sample SAMN05720227) | activated sludge metagenome | isolation source: Anaerobic digester | place: USA | collected 2015-03-09 ... | reverse complement strand
GAACATTTTATCCAGCAAAGCAAACATCATGATGAAGAAGAAACTTCTGAACTGAATAAAGAATTATTTGAGAATGCCTTATCGCTCAGCGAGGTGAAACTCCGCGAATGCCTCATACCGAGAAAAGAAATTGAAGGCATTGAAAGTCATACAGGAGTAGAAGCAGTAAAAAATAAATTTGTTGAAACCCAGTTGAGTAAGTTAGTGGTGTATGAAAACAACATCGATAATATTCTCGGGTATGTTCATCACCTGGATATGTTTAAAAATCCAACCAATCTCAAAGAAGTATTGCATCCCATACCAACGGTACCCGAAACCATGAGCGCTACCGATCTTATGAATAAATTCAGCAAGGAAAGAAAAAGCATTGCCTGGGTGATCGATGAATTTGGCGGTACCGCAGGCATTGTAACGATGGAAGATCTTCTTGAAGAGATCTTTGGGGAAATTGAAGACGAATACGATGTTAAAGAATCTTTTATCGACAAACAGATCGCCGGTAACGAATATATTTTCAGTGGCAGGCTTGAACTTGATTTTATTTCAGAAAAATATCAACTGTTCTTCAGTGGCGATGAGGGCGCTGAAACCCTTTCGGGATACATCATCCAGAACAACGAGGCCATCCCCAAACAAAAAGAACGCATCATCATTGGCAATTACGAATTCGATATTTTGAATGTAAGCGATACCCGTATAGAAACGGTAAAAGTAAAAGTGCTTAAATGACCATCGCGGCCCATATTTCCGTTAACGGCGCAGAAAAAGATCATGGCAGTTTGTTTATCGAAACCTGTTTGACCATGCTGGCCAACCGACATCCCAACCATCATTTTATTTTTATTTTCGATAAACCTTTTGATGCTGCTTCCATTATACCTAAAAATATAAAGGTCGTTCAACTGGGTCCATCGATCAGGAACCGGTTATTATTACATTACTGGTACCAGTTCAAATTGCCCCGCCTTCTGGAAAAAAATAAAGTGGATGTATACCTCAATGCAGACCTGTTATGCAGCCTCAGAACAGATGTATCGCAATGCATGATCATACCCGATCTTGGGTTTCTGCAAAAAAAAATACCGCTTGCCGCCAGCGAAAACAGGTACCGTAAAAAATATATCGGCAGGTCGCTGCAAAAAGCGTCTATGGTTGCCGTTATGAATGAAAGCTTACGCGATCAGCTCCAGGTAAAATATAAGGTTAGCGCCGATAAAATAACCTGCATACCCATTGGCATTGATATCCCGGAATCGCCTGTTCAGGAAAACGAAAAAAATTACATCAAAAACACGCATGCACAAGGACATGAATATTTTCTCTATTTCGCCACGGCGTCATCGAAGGAAAATATCATTCCATTGCTGAAAGCATTTTCCATTTTTAAAAAATGGCAGAAATCGGGCATGCAACTGGTCATCCTTTTTGATGCGCCTTTAAGCGGTACAGAGATTGCCGGCTTTTCAAATTATAAATACCGCGAAGAAGTAAAACCGCTTTACCTGGAAAATATTTCAGAAAGGCAGTCTTTGATCGCAGCTGCCTATGCCGCTATTTGTATGCCCACAATCGAAATAATGGAAACCGGTGGAATGGAATCATTCGGGCATGGTATACCATTAATCAGCATCGATCTTCCATTTTACAAAGCCCAATATGCAAATGGCGCCCTGTTTACCGATACATTAGAAAAAAATATTTCCGAACAAATGATGCGGTTGTATAAGGATGAGCATCTGCGGAACAACCTGGTCGCCGGCTGCAAAGCCATCGCTGAAAAAAATAGCTGGGAACAGGCGATGTTGTCGCTGGAAGAAACTTTACAGCTTTCTCCACTGGTCTAAACATCTTAACTTTGCCATTCAAAAAAAGAACAGGCTTTTATGCAAAAATCAACCATCAACATCGATATATTACTTGATCCGAACAAGATTCCCCAACAGATACACTGGCAGGCCAGCGACAGCAATGCCGAAATGAAACAGAAGGCCAAAGCCATGTGCCTGGCGTTCTGGGATCCTGAAGATAAATCGGCACTGCGAATAGACTTGTGGACGAAAGACATGATGGTAGATGAAATGGGTGATTTTTTTTACCAGATGATGATGACCATGGCCGACACATTTAAACGGGCAACCAAGCAGGATGAATTATCGAATGAAATGAAGGCTTTTGCAAAAACATTCTTCGATAAATTCAGGGAAGAATTGATCAGGCAACAACAAGGCTAGGCAAACTGCGAATATGCATTGCCTTTAGTAACCAATAAAATAAATTATTATGAGTCTTGAACAACAGATCATGGCCGAAATGAAGGATGCCATGAAATCGAAGAATGAATCGGTTTTGCGCAGCCTGCGTGCCATCAAGGCCGAGATCATCAAAGCCAAAACAGAACCTGGAGCGGGCGGTGAAATAGATGAAGCAACCGAACAGAAGTTCCTGCAGAAAATGATGAAGCAACGCCGCGATTCCCTGGAGATATTTGAAAAGCAAGGACGTGAAGACCTGGCCATCAAGGAAAAAGAAGAGATGGCAGTGATTGAAAAATTCCTGCCAAAACAATTATCCGAATCTGAGATAAAAGAAGCACTGGCCGCCATCATCACACAAACCGGCGCCAGTACGGCAGCAGATATGGGCAAGGTAATGGGAGTAGCGTCTAAACAACTGGCCGGCAAGGCTGATGGTAAAACGATCAGTGCTCTTGTTAAAGAGATGCTGGGTTGATCCCTGTAAAAATCGCGGATGCTCATAGACGTTATATTTTTTGTGCTGATGATCATTGCCTGCATCAAAGGATTCAGGAAGGGATTTATCATTGCCCTTTTTTCTGTGATTGCATTCATCGTTGGGTTGGCGGCGGCCATAAAATTATCGGCTGTGGTGGCAGGTATGTTACAGGAAAATTTCAACAGTACCGGAAAATGGTTGCCGGTCATCTCCTTCCTGCTGGTATTTGTACTGGTAGCCTGGTTGGTTAACCTGGGAGCTGCCGTGATACAGAAAACCTTTGAAGCGGTGATGCTGGGTTGGATCAACAGGATTGCAGGTGCTGTTTTTTATACTTTATTATATAGCATCATTTACAGTTTCTTTTTATTTTATGCAACACAATTGGAGTTGTTTAAACCGACAACTTTGGAAACATCCCGGTTATATGCGCATTTATATCCATTAGCCCCTGCAGTTATGAATGGAATGGGCAGTGTAATTCCGCTATTTAAAGATCTATTCGGGCAGCTTGAGCGGTTTTTTGACCAGGTTTCCAATAAAATGCAGCATTAATTTGAGCCATTATCTTATTTAATGTAATTTTAGCGTGATGGCTTGACAATGACATATTGATTTTTAAGCAATTCAACCACTAGACGGAACAAAGCATGAGCTACGAAATAAAACAAGACGGCAAATTTAAATTCATCGAAGAAGGAGAAGGGGAAATCCTGATGCTGCTGCATGGTTTATTTGGAGCACTGAGTAATTTTAAAGACCTGATCGAGCATTTTCGCAAAACACATAAAGTGGTGGTACCTATGCTTCCTTTACTGGAACTGGACCTATTGCATACATCCGTCGGCGGATTACAGAAATTTGTACATAAGTTCATTGAACACCGCAGGTATACCGGCATTCACCTAATGGGCAATTCACTCGGTGGCCATGTTGCCCTGGTACATATATTAAAAAATCCAGATCGCATCAAATCACTTATTTTGACCGGCAGCTCGGGCCTGTTCGAAAACGGCATGGGTGACACTTATCCAAAGCGTGGAGATAAAGAATATATCCGCAATAAAACGGCGTTAACTTTTTATGATCCTGCCCTGGCCACAGATGAACTGGTGAACGAAGTTTTTGAAATTACCAATAACAGGATCAAGGTCATCAAGATCATAGCCCTGGCCAAAAGCGCCATTCGCAACAACCTTGGCGAAGAACTTAACCAGGTAAAACAGCCCACCTGCCTCATCTGGGGTAATAACGACACCATTACGCCCCCATTTGTAGGAAAAGAATTTCACCGGCTGATTCCCAATAGTGAATTGCATTTCATCGACCAGTGCGGCCACGCCCCCATGATGGAAGTTCCGGCAGAATTTAACAGGATATTGGATGGCTTCCTGTCGAAATTAAAAACCCCGGCTGCAACAGTTTAACTTTTTATGTTGTCTGAATAAGCAAGGGCATCATTATATTAGTATAAAGATTGCCCGCTAAATACCTATATAAATTACCAGCAGATGTTAACCGCCGAACTGATCAATAACAATATACCCAGGCTGCAGCTACAGGATAGCGTGAGTAAGGCACGCCAGCTCATCAATGATTTTAAGGTAACGCACCTGCCAGTGGTATCGGAAGACAAATTCCTGGGACTGATCAGCGAAGAAGACCTGCTTGATGCAGAAGACGAAAAACTCCCCATTGAAGTGTTGCAGAAATATTTCCTGCAGGCTGCCGTACCCGATAATGTTCATTTTCTCAATGCTGTTAGCAACAGCAACCAATTCGAGACCAATGTAGTTCCCGTGGTAAGCAGCAATAATACATTCGCCGGCGTTATTACTACAGCCGATCTGCTAAAGACCATGGGTGATTTTGCGGGTGCCAACGAAATAGGCGGCATCATTGTTTTGGAAATGGAACGACTGCAATTTGCTATTTCAGAGATCAGCCGGATTGTTGAAAGCAATGATTGCACAATCCTTCATCTCAACAGTACCGTACACCCGATCACAGGATTGCTTACGGTAACCCTTCATATCAACAAGAAAGAAATCGCTGCAGTAGTAGCTACATTTGAACGATACGATTATAATGTGCCCTATTATTTTGGTATCGAACATTTCGAGAATGAGATCGACAGCAATTACAAACACCTGATGAATTACCTCGATATCTAAATCATATTTTCATGCTGAGATATATTCAAGAAACACCCTTGTTTAGGAACAGCTATCTGAAGCAATGTTAACCAGCATGAAATATCTTTCTGCCTTATTATTTTCATTGATCTTTCCGGGAATGCTGGCCACGGTGAAGGCACAGGAAAGGCCTGATTACAGTGGTTTCTATGATGGCATCCGTACAATGGTAGCAGCAGATTCAACCAGCAAATTACATGTGGCATCCATCACCGTTAGTGGCAATAAAAAAACAAAGACATATATCGTCCTCCGCGAAATCCGTTTTAAAACTGGAGATTCAATTAGCGCTTCGAGGCTTTATGAAACACTTGAGCAATCGAGGGCTCTGATTTACAATACAAACCTTTTTTCTGAAGTGGCCGTGATCCCATTGATCACAACAGGATCCGATATTTCCATTAACGTGATCGTAAAAGAAAAATGGTACATCTATCCTACGCCTCAGTTTAAGTTGGTTGACCGCAACCTGAACGAGTGGGTGAATACTTACAACGCCGACCTTAACCGCGTTATCTATGGAGCTAAATTCGCTCACTATAACCTCAGCGGTCGTGGCGACCAACTTAGGATATATTTACTCACCGGGTATGCCAGGACCTTTGCAGTAAGCTATACCGCACCATACAGTAATTCTGCATTAACAGAAGGATTTTCAGTTTCGGGCGGTTATACGCAATCGAGAGAAGTACAATACAAGACCAGTTACGATAATAAATTGCTTTTGTTTAAAGCAGATGGTTTTGCAAGGAACAACCTGTCACTCGCCGCATCATATCAACTGCGGAGAGGTTATTTCAGGAAACACATTTTCAGCCTGGGGTATAATTATATCGATATCAGCGATAGCATCATCGATCCTAAATACAATCCAGCTTATTTAAATGGAGATAAAACATATGTTGGTTATCCGGAGTTGTCGTATACCTTCCAGTACACCAATACCGATAACATCAACTATCCGCTGAAAGGAAAAATTTTTGGTGGAACCATCTTGAAAAGAGGCCTGGGCTTAACCGGGGGCATAAACGCTGTTTCCATTGAAGCCCGGTATTCAAGATACATTCCCCATTCCCGAAACTGGAACAGCAGTTTTCAGTTCAATGCCAATGTAAAAGCGCCGTTTAAAACAGCTTATATCAATCAAAGAGCTTTCGGTTACAGTGACCTGTATCTGCGTGGACTGGAATATTATGTGATAGATGGCGTATTGACCTCTCTGGCAAAGTATACCCTCAAGAAAAAGATCATTTCATTCCAAATCCCGGTACCTTTTCGCATCAAAGCCCTTCCATTTATTCCCTTTACCATTTTCGCAAAAACATACGCTGATGCCGGCATTGTATACAACCGTAAAGAACTTGATACCAGGCTGAACAACCGGTTCCTCTATAGCACAGGATTTGGCATCGATATACTCACCTTATACGACCTTAATTTTAAACTGGAATACAGTTTTAACCAATTAGGCGAAAACGGGTTATTTTTACATGCAAAGGGTGGTTTTTAATTAAAACCGAATCCATCATTAATTATGAAAATAGCCATTTACAGCAGGGGTGTAGAAAATAACCAGCTCCAGGATATCAACCTCCTGTTGGATGAATTGATCAGGCATGGGGTAGAACCCGTTTTCTTCCAGGATTTTTTCAACCAGTTTTATTCAGCCGTACGTATTGAAGGAAAATATTCTACGTTTCATTCGGGCGACGACCTTGATGCAAACATCGATTGCATGATCAGCCTCGGCGGTGATGGTACCATGCTGGATACCGTAACACTGGTGAAAGATACCGGCATTCCTGTACTGGGGATCAATTATGGAAGACTTGGATTCCTGGCCAATATTGGAAAGGAAGAGATTCACTCTGCCATGGATGCGATCGTAAACAGGAAGTATGTTTTGGATAAAAGAACCCTCATTCACCTGGATGCCAATATTCCATTGTTTGGAGAAACGCCTTATGCCTTGAATGAATTTTCCCTGCATAAAAAAGACACTTCCCCCATGATAAAAATTCACACTTATTTAAATGGTGAATTTTTAAATACCTATTGGGCCGATGGTCTTATTGTGGCTACTCCAACCGGATCTACGGGTTACTCACTCAGTTGTAATGGCCCGGTCGTATTTCCAGACAGTGCCAGTTTTGTGATCACGCCAGTGGCACCGCACAACCTCAACATCAGGCCCATCATCGTGCCCGACAATACGATCGTTTCCTTTGAAGTAGAAGGACGAACAGATGGATTCCTCTGTACACTCGACAGCCGTCGTGAAATTGTAAGCAAGGAAATTCAACTGGCTGTTAAAAAAGAAACTTTTGGGATCAACCTGATACGCATGAATGAAAATAACTTTTTACAGACTTTACGCAGTAAACTTTCCTGGGGGCTGGACAAAAGGAATTAATGGCACAATTGATTCTTATCAACACACCTGTCACATTGAACAGGTTTTAGTATAACGTTGAACCTTAAACGATTTAAAATTTTCCAGACAAATGCCGGGAAAAGCAAAGAAAATAAAACTAATTTTTGGCATCTACTGGATTCTCCTGGCCTATATCATCGCAGCATTGATCTGGTGGTATATTGCATTGACCCGTCAGAATGAGCAAATGGCTTACTATAAGATCCTCGACCTTCACCAACAGGATCCGCAATATGCCAGCCAACTGGCCAGGATAGACGAAGAAAAGAAAAGAAAAACAGCCCAATACATCGGTGAAGGCACGATCTTTTTCCTGTTGATCGCGGCAGGAGCAACGTTTGTATACCGGGCGGTGAGCAAGCAATTGCAGATCAGCCTGCAGCAGCAGAATTTTATGATTGCCATTACACACGAATTAAAAACGCCTATAGCAGTTGCCAAGTTAAATCTCGAAACCCTGCAGAAGAGAAAACTGGATGACGCCCAGCAACAGAAATTACTCCAGAATACACTCCAGGAAGCCAACCGGATGAATGACCTTTGCAATAATATGTTGCTATCATCCCAGATCGAAGCCGGTGGATATCGCATGACCAATGAAGATATCAACCTGAGTGAACTCGTAAGCAATTGTATGCATGACATTGAAACAAGGAACCCGCAACGGATGTTTCATTCAAATGTACAGCAAAGCCTTTTTGTTACCGGTGATGCGATGTTGCTACAGATGGCGGTGAACAACCTGCTGGATAATGCCGTGAAATATTCACCGAAAGACAATCCCGTATCCATCGAATTGATTGAGCAGGATAATACATTGATCTTAAAAGTGCGTGACGAAGGTGCAGGTATCGCTGATACAGAAAAGAAAAAAATCTTTGAAAAATTTTACCGGCTGGGAAACGAAGCAACGAAACGTGCGAAGGGCACTGGTCTTGGTTTATACCTGACCAGCAAGATCGTAGCCAATCACCACGGGCAATTGTTTGTAGAAAATAATCTTCCTTCCGGTTCAGTTTTTATCATTCAATTAAAACAATCCATTTAAAATAAAGCATATGTCGCAAAAAAAATTCTCCATCCTGCTTGTAGAAGATGAAGAGAACCTGCATGAAGCGCTGAAGCTTAATTTAGAACTGGAAGGGTATGAAGTTACCAGTAGTTACGATGGCGCACATGCGCTGAAAACGGTGAAGCAGGAACATTTTGATCTTATCATACTCGATGTAATGTTGCCCGAAATAGATGGCATCGCAGTTTGTGAAACCATCAGGCTAAGTAACCATGATCTGCCCATTTTAATATTGAGCGCCAAGAACAGCAGTGCCGACAGGGTACTCGGATTAAAGAAAGGTGCAGATGATTACCTTACTAAACCATTTAACCTGGAAGAACTATTGCTCAGGGTAAGCAAACTCATAAAGAAAAATGAACAGTTATCGGTAAAAACAGCGCTGCCCGATATGTACGAATTTGGAAAGAACAAGATCGATTTTAAAGGATTACAGGGTTTTAATAAAAATGGGGACCGTATCACCCTTACCAAGAAGGAAGTGATGTTACTTAAAATGCTGATCGAAAATAAAAATGAAGTGGTTACCCGCGAAAAGATATTGCAATCGGTTTGGGGTTACAATGTTTATCCCACTACCCGCACGATAGACAATTTTATATTGAGTTTCAGAAAATATTTTGAAGAAGACAGTCGCAACCCGGTTTATTTCCATTCTGTACGGGGCGTAGGATACAAGTTTACCGATGCCTGATATTGTGTGCATGAATTTGCTGAATGATTTCCATCGTTTCATGGTACCGTTCATTCATTTTTTCATTTCTTTCAAAAGGAGTGTATAGTTGCCATTCAATTTCCCTCATCAGTTGCTGTAACCGAAGCGAAACAGAATTATCAATTCCGTTTGCATCAAGCATAGCCGATATGGTGTTTGCATTCAGGCTACTTGCATCAATCGAAAACCTTCGGGATAAAAAAGCCTTCAGTTCATGGTTGAGTGAACTGTAAAATGTATTGCAATCTTCCTGCTGCAGGCATTTTTCTGTTTCGGCAAGAGGATGTTGATGGCTTTCAGCAAGGGCCTCTTCCAATTGGCTGCTGTGCGCATCCTGCACTACTTCCGGAACAGTCATGGCCTGTTTCTTATCCTGCTTCCGTTTATCCCGTAAAACCCATACCACGAGGCTGCAGATCACCAGGAACGCTACAAATACAACGATCCACCACCGATGATGAAAGATGCGGTTGATAAAAGAAAGTTTACCGTTGTTTGTGATCCCGGTGTTGAGCAAAGCCGATTTGCCTGTTCCTTTAAGTACGGTAAACCGGATGGGCTTAGTAGATACTGTTCTGTATTCGGCCTTTGCCGGATCAAAAAAACTGAACGTGATGGGCGGCAATGTGAATATGCCTGGCTTTTCGGCGGCGAATGAATATTCAAATACTTTACTGCCACTAACCGGAACAGTTAGTTTACTCATGTTATCTGTTACCGTTGGCTCAAAAGATTCTATCCCGGATGGCCAGGCTATATCGGGCGCTGTGAGCAACTGCATATTACCTCCCCCACTGATGGTGACAGCGATCTTTCCGGATTCATCGGTACTGAAACTATCTTTCTGCATGGTTGCATCTACCAGGAAATGACCAACAGCTCCATTAAAACCGGTTGGTTTGTTTTCTTCGGGCAATGGTTTAACGTGCACTTTCAACGCAGTGCTTTTCAGGGGAACTGTTTGATTGATCACCGCTTCTGCAGGTATTATCGAACGGGAAAAATCATCAAAGAGGCTGTTGCCCGGGCTAAACCGGTCGGCATATTCTTCCTTGATAAACTGGATATTATTTTCCAGCTCTGCCGATTCAATCTCAATGTCGCCCGGCTGTAATGCATATAACTGTGCTCTACGAATGGTATAGGCATTGTAATCCTTGCCATTTAATTTTTTCTGCGAATAGCCCGTGCTCTCCGACTGTTGCATATCGATCACAGAAAAGCCATTGAAGGAAGGATTTTGTGTGAGCTTGCTTTCACTTTTCAACCGGGTGTATAAAGTATAGGTTGCCATGAGGGGTTCCCCTACGAAACAGGATGTTTTATCGAGCTCCAGTTTCAACTGCATATTTTGCTTCACTTTATCAGCAAGGTTTTCACCCTTTCGAAAAATGTAATCGCCATAGTTACCGGCCTGCTTCGGCTGGCTGAAAGGATCCATCTGTGAAAAAGGATTTGGTCTTGTAGTTTGCGCATCTTTACTAACCAATACGAATACCCGATTACTCTTATACTGCCTTCCATTGATGGTTGCTGTTACCGGGTCTACCGAAAGACGACCTGCCTGCCTGGGCTTCAGGGTGAACACCCATGATACAAACCGGGTAACATGCCCGTTCACATTGTTCATACCCGTTTCCTGCACGGGGCCATCCACTATGCTGAAGTTCTTAAAAACTGGACGGCTGACCTGTTTGATGTCGGTGGAATTTTCAACTACAATACGATAAGTTACATAGTCTTCTTTGCCAATGGCTTCAGGCTCAATAGTTGTGTATATGCCTACCTGGGCAGTAGCCATTATTACCAGGAAACTGGCAATGCTAACAAGACATATTTTTTTAAAAAGTGAGTTCATGTAACACCAAACGAAAGGCAAAATTAATTGTTCTGTTCCTGTTGATATTCCCGGAAAGGATGAATGCTGATAATAATCTGTTAATTATAATTCTCCCAGCTGTGGGGTAAACACGATCTGGTCTACCACTGCTTGTGGACTGAGTAAGGAGGCTGCAAAAACCATCTCTGCAATATCCGAGGCTTCCATGATGCGGCCCTGGCTGTTGTCGAAATCACCCCATGAATCTGTCATCACCGCTCCCGGCAATACAGCAGTAACTTTTATTCCATGAGGTTTTAATTCATGGCGAAGGTTTATTGTAAAACCGTGCAATGCAAATTTACTAATGCTGTAGCCACCTCCCCCTTCATAAGCCCGCAGCGATGCTGTAGAGCAGATGTTGAAAATATGCCCTTGCTTGTTTTTGATCATTCCGGGTACCAACTTACGGGTAAGGTGATACGCACTATACAAGTTGGCATTCATCATCGATTCCAATATACCATCAGGTTCTGAAATGCATGTTCCCGGCAAGTAGATTCCGGCATTATTTACCAAAATATCTACAGCTCCTTTCTCCAGGCAAAATGCGGCAAAGGCTTCAGCACCTGTTTGCAAAGACAAATCCACCGCCATGGTATGAACTTCTACCGAAGGATTTAGATTTTTAATTTCCAATGCCGAAGCTTCAAGCTTTTCCTTATCCCGGGAGCATATGACCAGGTGATGGCCGGCTTCCGCAAAACGAAGCGCAATGGCCTTTCCAATGCCTTTACTCGCTCCTGTTACGATTACATACATATGAGTATTTTAAAAACGATAATGGCTAACTTTGCCGGTAGTGGTAAAGTTAATGCCTTGCAAGGTTATAATAATACCATTCATAAAACCCCTGAATGCCGTACGCTTTATAAAAATCAAATTTAAACAAGGCCATGCCAGTATATAAACATTTATTTTTCGACCTCGATCATACCTTGTGGGATTTTGATACCAATGCCAAACATGCATTGACCGATCTTTTTGAAGAGTTTGAATTGCATCAACGCGTAACGCCTGTGTTCAATGATTTTTATACAAAATACCTGGTTCACAATGAGATCCTGTGGGACCGATATCAAAAGGGATTTATCAGTGCCGATGAACTGAAATGGAAAAGAATGTGGCGAACATTGCTCGATTTCAAGATCGGGGATGAACTCCTGGCGAAAGGTCTCAGCGCCCGTTTCCTTGAAATATTACCAACCAAAAAAAATGTTTTTCCCTATACCATGGAGATACTGGGATACCTGGCAGATAAGAAATACCAGCTTCACCTCATCACCAATGGATTTGAAAAAACACAGCGGAGTAAAATTAGAAACAGCGGACTCGATCATTTCTTTACACATGTCATCACTTCAGAAGCAAGCAACAGCCTGAAACCTAAGAAAGAAATATTTGATTATGCTATGAAGAAAGCCGGCGCAACGCTACGGGAGTCGATCATGATCGGCGACAACCTGGATGCGGATATCCAGGGCGCCATCAATGCAGGAATGGATTCGATCTTTGTAAACCATATAAATGCCAGTACTCATATAAAACCAACCTACACCGTTACTCACCTGAACGAACTGGAACAAATTTTTTAATGGCATAAAAAAACCTCCCGGTTTCGGAAGGTGATAAATTCTTTTTTCAAGGTCATTACAACTTGGCAGTTTTAGCCTTGTCTTTGCAGCAGGATTTTGTTGTTTTTGAGCAACAGGATTTCCCTTTTGCACATTTTTTCTTCTTGCCTTTTCCACCTTCAGCAAATGACACACCTGTTACCAATAATGCAGCTGTAGCTAATAAGAATAATTTTTTCATTGCAAATAATTTGTTTGATTAATCAACGTAAAAGTAAAGGTAATATTTTGACAGGCCGTTGTTTTAAATGTTAAAAAAAGCCTTCATTTTGAAATAATTTAATGTGATTTCACTGATCAGAAGCTTGCAATAACGGTCACGCCACCCTGCACTACTTCATTGAGTGATACATGTATTTTGGTACCCGGGGGCAGCAAAAGGTCTACCCTGCTTCCAAATTTGATGAATCCCATCTCATCGGTTTGCTTTACTTTCTGGCCTACTTCAAGATAATTTACAATGCGTTTGGCCACGGCCCCGGCTATCTGCTTCACCAGAACTTCCAGGTTTCCCTTGCGGATCACCACAGAATGACGCTCATTTTCGGTAGAAGACTTAGGGTTCCACGCCACCAGGTATTTCCCTTTGTGATATTGATTATATACTACTTCACCGCTTAACGGGTTGCGGTTAACATGCACATTGGCCGGACTCATAAATATGGATACCTGCAGGCGTTTGTCTTTGAAATACTCATCATCCCGGGTTTCTTCAATCACCACTACTTTGCCATCGGCAGGAGCAATGAGGCTGTTCTCCGAAATGGTCAATTTGCGGGATGGAATCCTGAAAAAAGACACAATGAACAATACAAAAATGACAGAAACGAATAATATGATATAGCAAAGCCACAATAAGGATGCGCCAAAGAACCAGAAAATGGAAAGATTTAATGCCCCGAATAAGAGGGTTACGATGGCGATGGACTTATATCCCTCCCGATGTATAGTCATTTAGTAAGAGTTGAACCGCAAATGTACAAACGCAGGGGCACTTTCAACATGGTTTCAACAGATAAATTTGATATATAACCAAACAAATCCCGCTGCCAGCAATAAAGAATCAAAACGGTCGAGGAAACCACCGTGGCCGGGCATGATCGTTCCACTGTCTTTGATACCTGCCATGCGTTTCAATTTGCTTTCGAGCAAGTCGCCCAGTGTACCAAAAACCGCACAGATTGCCGCAATCGCCGCCCAATGATACCAGGGCAATAGCTGGGCTACCTGTAAAAATGCTCCCAATAAACTGATGACCACCACACACAAAACAGCGCCACCAATGGTTCCTTCCCAGGTTTTTTTAGGAGATATGGGTGAAAAGGGCGTTTTGCCAATCATCGATCCAACGATGTAGGCCATGGTATCGTTGATCCAGATGGAAAATATAATAGCACAAGGCAATAAAGGAGAATATGTAAAACTGCCTTCCGTGTTAGTTAATCCAGGTTGCAGGTATGCGGTACCGTTAAGTCCCAGGTCGATCATTAATAAAAGCGGGAGCATGATATAAATCAATGCAAACGGTAAATACAAAAGATATCTTCCTCCATAGATCTTTTTAAGGATCTTATTAAACTCATACAAGCATCCCAGCATCACAAACAGCATCAAACTAACATAGGTCCATTGATGTACAAACAACCCTGTGAGCATCACGATCACAAAGATCAATGCCGTTAAGGACCTGGTTTTTAGCGTTTGAATGTTGATGGCCAAGGTGCTTATATTTAATTTGCTGCAAAAGGATTATCCGGGATCGCCGTGGCCCTGAGTACCTGCTCACGGGCATTGATCTTCATCCGGTTCTTTACCGAATATCTGTTCAGGAAACGAAACAGGAAAAAAAGGATGCCAATGGCAATGAGGCCAAACCACCAGTCTACCTTCGGATCAAGCTTGCTTACATCCAGTTTCTCCTTTCGGTTACTCATCGAAAAAAGTTGCGCCAGGGCAATGGCGTTATTGAGAAAATGGGCAATAACATTTACCCAAAGATTCTGCGTTTTATAAAACATCCATCCCAGCACAAAACCCAGCACTGCCCTGCTCAGAAACAAATAAGCCGAACTATGAATGAGACTGAATAAGAGTGAGGTAAAAATGATGGCCAGCACAGGTTGCTTCCACCATTTAACCAGGAGGTTCTGCATGGCACCCCGGAAAAACATTTCTTCGAACAGGGCCGGGAAAAAGGCCATAATGGCCAATGCCATGATAAATTCGGGCCAGCTTTTTAAATTACTAAGTACGAGCACCTGTTCGTTATAGGCTTCCTCGAGTGATTTGGCCATTTTATCCAACGAAGGCAGGTGACTGATGAGGGCCTTGCTCATATCGGCCAGGGGTGCTGCCAGGATATTTGCTGTAAATATGATGAGAAAACCAAGGAGCACCTGGTAAATATTGACGTACTTATTAAAGCCCAGCCACCATGTATTTTTGCCGTTGCTGATCCAGGAAAACAGAACAGCCGGTATGAATAACAGGAAAAAAGTGCCCAAAACCTGCGCCAGGCGGGCATAACTTACATTGGCAGGATCGAGCATGGCTTTAAGCATGGCATCGCCTAAGTTGGCAAATGGGGTGCCTTCGGGTACGATCTTCATGGCAATGATCAACTGGGCGCCACCGGCCAAAATGAATCCAAGGCCAAGGAAAACCAGCAGTAAACCCAGTTGTCCAAAACCCGTGTAACCTTTAATACTCCTATATGGCATATGCTAAGCGGATAAGTTGTAAATTTGCAGCCGCAATATACAAAGAATGATATGCCCAACATAGGCCCCATACAATTACCCGAATTTCCATTGCTGCTTGCACCGATGGAAGATGTGAGCGACCCTCCTTTCAGGGCCGTATGCAAAGACAATGGGGCCGACCTCATGTACAGTGAGTTCATCAGCAGCGAAGGGCTGATCAGGGATGCCATCAAAAGCCGGCAGAAACTCGATTTCAGCGAGGAAGAACGCCCCTTTGGCATCCAGATATTTGGAGGGGATGAAGATGCCATGGCCATGAGTGCCCGTATTTGCGAAACAGTGAACCCTGACCTGGTAGATATTAATTTTGGATGCCCGGTAAAAAAGGTAGTAAATAAAGGAGCAGGTGCCGGTGTATTGAAAGACATTGACCTGATGGTGCGTTTAACCGAAGCTGTTATTAAAAGCACTTCCTTACCGGTGACCGTTAAAACAAGGCTTGGCTGGGACGATAAGACGAAGAATATTGAAGAAGTAGCTGAACGGATGCAGGATATCGGCGTGAAAGCGCTGGCCATCCATGGCAGAACCCGTTGCCAGTTGTATAAAGGCGAAGCTGATTGGACCCTTATTGGTAAAGTAAAAAACAATCCCCGCATTCATATTCCCATTTTTGGAAATGGAGATATTGATAGTCCGCAAAAAGCGCTTGAATATAAAAACCGTTATGGCATCGATGGCATCATGATCGGCAGGGCGGCCATTGGTTATCCGTGGATATTCCGTGAAATAAAGCACTTCCTCAAATCTGGCGAGATATTGCCTTCACCAACTTTGGAAGAACGCATTGCTGTTTGCCGTAAACATCTTCAAAAATCGGTTGAATGGAAAGGCCCGATTGTGGGTATCAATGAAATGCGCAGGCATTATACCAATTATCTGAAAGGATTGCCTGGTATCAGGGAGTATCGTTATAAGCTGGTTACCCTTCCCTCACCCGAAGCCGTATTCGAAGTTTTACAGGAGATCAGTGAACATTATGCAGGATATCAATTCGAAAGAACACCGATAGAGATCATCAATTACCACGAGAAATGTCCTTTATAACCAGGCTGGTTTTTTGATCAGGGAAGATTCAGCGCTTCCAAAACATTTTTGCTCAAAGGATCCGTTCCTGCCTCAAAAAAATGAGTGAGGTTTCCATTTTCATCAATGATATACTTGCAGAAATTCCAGGTGGGGACTTTATTGTTCCAACCATTCAACGATGATTGGGTAAGCCAGGCATATACTTTGTTTTGTTGAGGAGAAGAAACAACGATCGATTTTTTCATCATAGGAAAACTAACCCCATAATTCGCTTTGCAGAATGTAGCAATATCTTCATTGGATCCTTTTTCCTGCTCCTTGAAATCATTGGCCGGAAAACCAATGATCAGCAATTGTTGCTGATGATCGCGGTATAATTTCTCCAGGCTGGCAAACTGTTCCGTGTACCCGCAGTTTGAGGCGGTATTCACAATCATTACTTTCTTTCCTTTTAATTGAGCAAAATCAAATGCAGTTCCGTTGATCGAAGTATCGCTAAGCGAATAGAATGAAACAGCTGGTTTCAGGGTAGCTGTCGATCCAGTTTGTTTCGCATGGCTTTTACTGCTCATCTTCATCAATACCGGGTAAAATGCTTTCAGTAATTTTTGTCGGAACGTCATATTTTTTGAATCTAAATTTATCAATACTACATACACAATGGCCGCTGTCAATAACAGTCCGAATACAATGATTGTTTTACGAATAAACCGGTATTTTATTTTTGCAACACTCATTACCTGATCACCCATTTAAACAGTTTCAGCTTCCCTTTAAAAGGCGGATACTTCACCGAAGGATCGAACCAGGTTGGCGTTTTCATGATGGCTTTCAGGTGACTAAACGTTTCAAAACTAAATCTTCCATGATAACGTCCGGTACCACTGAATCCACGGCCTCCGAAAGGAAGGTTATGATTAGTGAGATGCCAGCTTGCATTGTTCACGCAACCTCCGCCTGAAGCTACAGATGCAAGCCATTTTTTTTCCTTCTCTTTGCCGGATGTGAAAATATAAAAAGCCAACGGGTTCTTATTTTTTGAAATGATGTCCAATGCTTCCTGCATGGTTGAAAAGCCGATGATGGGAAGGATCGGTCCAAAAATTTCATCCGACATGATCGGGCTGCTTAGCTCAATATCATGCATCAGGGTTGGTTCAATATATAATGTATCGCGGTTAGTTTTTCCGCCGTACAATATTTTTCCATCTTTCATATATTGTACAATGCGATCGAATTGTTTTGTGTTGATGATCTTTCCGTAGTTATCACTTTTACTGGCATCCTCTCCGAAAAAATGATTCAGCGTATCTTTCAATGCTGCGATCATTGCATCTTTTTTTGAAACATGCACCAACAGGTAATCGGGCGCCACACACATCTGGCCGGCATTGCTGAATTTCGTCATGGCAATACGGCGGGCCGCCACTTTAATATCTGCATCCGATTCTACTACGCATGGACTTTTGCCCCCAAGCTCCAACGTTACCGGTACAAGATTAGCAGCCGCCATCTGGTATATAAGTTTACCAACAGCTGTGCTGCCGGTATAAAATACATGATCAAAAACAAATTGATTCATCATGTTGGGAACAACAACAGCACCGTCTCCTTCGGTAAATAAAATAAACGCCGGGTCGAAGGTTTCTTTGATCATCTTTTTCATGATCGCTGATGTTGCCGGTGCAAATTCAGACGATTTCAACACCACACAATTACCTGCGGCCATGGCGCCTACAAGTGGTGTAAGCAACAGTTGTAAAGGGTAATTCCATGGACCGATGATGAGCACTACACCCAACGGTTCGGGTAAAATATAACTTGATGAAGGCAGGTTGAGCAGGTTTGTACTAACCCGCCTGGGCTGCATCCAATGATCAAGGTTTTTCAATGCCTGGTTGAGTTCCGATAACAGGAAACCATTTTCGGTAACCCAGCATTCCTCCGGTGTTTTTTTAAGATCAATATACAGGGCGCTGTAGATCTCCTGTTCATACTTCGTGATCACGGCCTTTAGTTTCAACAACTGTTGTTTGCGAAAATCAAACGAACGGGTTGCCTGGCTGTTGAAATACTGTCGCATAGCCATTAATTCATTTACAGAAGACATTGCCTTAAATTTGTTTTAAAGTTAGCAAACAAATGACGAGTGATGAGCAATATATGCAGGCCGCGATACGGGAAGCACAAAAGGCCTTTGATGCAGATGAGGTACCGGTTGGTGCCATTGTCGTCATGCAGGACAGGATCATTGCGAAAGGACATAACCAGGTAGAATTGCTCACCGATTGCACGGCCCATGCCGAAATACTGGCATTAACTTCGGCCTTTCAATTCCTGGGCAGCAAATACCTGCCCGAAGCAACATTGTATGTAACGGTTGAGCCATGCCTGATGTGTTGTGGCGCCTTATATTGGAGCAAGATCGGGCGCATTGTATATGGTGCATATGATGAAAAGAATGGTTATCGGAAAAGCACCGGTTCCAACAATCCATTTCATCCAAAAACGGAGGTGATTGGCGGTATACTCGAAGATGCCTGCAGCAAACTGATGAAAGATTTTTTTCAGCTAAAAAGGTAGCTTTTCGAAATGAGTAAGATCTGTTACCTGACGTTAATTGGACTCATTTTGGCTTTACCTTTGCTATACATACATTAATATTTCACACTTATAAATTTATACTTTATGGCATTTACATTGGCACCCCTTCCGTATGATTATAATGCATTGGAGCCGTACATTGATACCCTTACCATGCAGATCCATCATGACAAACATCACCAGGCTTATGTTGATAATTTAAATAAAGCCATCAACGGCACTGCAAATGAAGGCAAGACCATCGAGGAGTTGGTTGAAGCAGCAGGCAGCATCAGCCCGGCCGTTCGCAATAACGGTGGCGGACATTGGAACCATACTTTTTTCTGGGAGAGCCTTTCCAATAATCCCGACGGTACCCCAACCGGTAAAATGGCAGATCATATTAATGCGGAGTTCGGGTCTTTTGATTCTTTCAAAGAAAAATTCGAGCAGGCAGGTTTAACAAGGTTTGGAAGTGGCTGGGCATGGCTGATCATCAATAAGGATAGTGGTAAGTTTGAGATCACTTCTACGCCTAACCAGGACAATCCATTGATGGATGTTGCGGAAGTGAAAGGAACGCCTTTATTGGGCATTGATGTTTGGGAACATGCCTATTACCTGAAATATCAAAACAAAAGGGCTGATTATTTAAAAAACTTCTGGAATGTGGTAAACTGGGACAAAGTAGAAGATCGCCGTCACAAAGCCATTAAATAAACTAAGATAATTTTCTTGTAACCAGCTGCCATCCTGCATGGCAGCTTTTTTATGTACTAAGAATAGAAATCTATGGTACAGGATCATATCCATGTCCGCCCCAGGGATGACATTTACTGATGCGTTTTGCGGTGAGCCAGAAACCTTTCAGCGGGCCATATTTTTTAAATGCGTCTATCCCATACTGTGAGCACGTAGGAGTATACCTGCATCGGGAAGGAAACCAGGGAGAAATGATCCATTGGTATAATTTAATGAGCCCGATAAAAGGAAGGCTACACAGCAGGCGTATCGTTTTCATCGGATAGTTTTTTTAACCTGTGTAAAATAATCCCCAGTTTTTCAAATACGGTTTCATAATGGGGAATCTCATTGCCGGTATAGATGAGAAAAACAGAAAGCCTTTTGTCTTTTTCTCTGAGGTATTGCTGCAATTCATTTTTCTGCAGGCGATAAGATTCCCGCATGAGGCGTTTGATGCGATTTCGATCTACAGCTCTTTTAAAATGCCGGCTGCTAACGCCCACCCCTGCCTGTAAATTTGCAGCTGCGTTTGCGGGAAGCCAGGTCACCTTAAATGGAAATACCGAAAAATGCCTGCCTTGCCTGAAGAGCATATCGATCTGCTTCCTGCTTTTCAGCTTATCTGCTTTTTTAAAATAATATCGTGTACTGGATGGCAATCTGTAAAATTATGCAAAGGTACCTGTATTAAAAAAGCCCTTGCAATGGCAAAGGCTTCTATAAGGTCTGCAACATAACCCGCTAAGGTCATGAAGGGATCAGTCTATTTTTTTGAACCATGTTCGTCAGAAACGGTCAGTTTATGACGTCCTTTTGCTCTGCGGCTGGCCAATACTTTACGGCCATTGGCATCCTGCATGCGCCTGCGAAATCCGTGTACAGACTTTCTGCGACGCGTATGGGGCTGGTATGTTCTTTTTTTTCCGGGCATTTTATTGATTTTTTCCTTTTACAAAAATTGTTAATGTTCGTTTCTGTCAGCCGGGCACCATCCCCGCTGCTTGTGAAAGGACGGCAAAGGTAGGGGTTTCGGTATAAAATATAAAATGAAAATGAAAGTTTTCGCCGGAAAGCCGATTAGAATCGATAAATAGTCAAAATCTGTTAGAGTACCAGCTTTACGGCCTCAATGGCTTCTCCAAAAAATACACTCGCATGATTATTAAAATCGGCCACATCGCCGGTGGTATAAAACGATCTTTTGCCGTTTTTGGAGCACCGGTCGGCCATATCCGGGTGTCGTTGAAGGTAATCCTGCAGGCTTTCGGCCACGATATGTCCCTGGGAAATGACTGTTACCGAATGGGGTACAAACTGCATGATCTTCTCCATAAGCAAGGGGTAATGTGTGCAGGCAAGTAAAATGGCGTCTATCTGGTCATCCTGCTGTAATAGCTGATCAATGTGTTTTTTCACGAAATAGTCGGCACCGGGAGATCTATATTCATTGTATTCAACAAGGGGAACCCAAATGGGGCAGGCTTCCTGGCTTACTTTAATATCGGGATAAAATTTCTCTATTTCAATCAGGTACGAATTGGATTGTACGGTACCCGTTGTACCCATCACACCCACGTGGCCGGTGCTGGTAAGCTGGCCAATAATTTCGGAAGTGGGCCTGATAACACCCAGCAATCGCTTCGTGGCATCTATACCCGGCAGGTCGTTCTGCTGAATGGTGCGCAAGGCCTTTGCCGATGCAGTATTGCAGGCAAGGATCACAAGTGGGCAGCCTTGTTCAAAGAACCATTTTACACATTGAAGTGTGTATGCATAAACCGTTTCATAGCTTCGGGTACCATAGGGCGCCCTTGCATTATCGCCCAGGTATACATAGTCGTAACCCGGAAGCTGATTGACGATTTCTTTCATGATGGTCAATCCGCCATAACCACTATCAAAAATTCCGATCGGCTGATGTTGCATGGTTCAAAATTAAGAAAGCCATCCGTGTTTAATGCGGATGGCTTCAATATGCTGCAATTATTTTTTGAAATTAACCTTTCTTAGGGGTAGCAGGCGCTGCTTTAGCAGGTGGTGCATCTTTGATTCCTAGTTTCTTTTTAACCAGGTCAATGATATCATCTCCCGGAGGGCCTACGATCACAGAATTGAAATCGAGCACATATGCATAACCGTTTTCTTTGGCTACTGCTTTAATGGCATCCATTGCTTTAATTTTCAATGGGGCAATTTTTTTCTGAGCTTCCTGCTGGTACATTTCCTGGGCCTGGTTGTTCCATCCCTGTACGCGTTGGTATAAAGAGATCAATTCATTCCTTTTGATTTCTTTCATGCTGGCAGAAAGTTTCGCAGAATCCTTTACAAATAAGCTCTCTTTTTCAGTCATTTCTTTCATCATATCCTGTCCCTGCTGGGCCAGTGAAGCCTGGTATTCTTTCAGATCTGAATCCGCTTTTTCAGCTTCCGGCATAACACCGATCAATTCGTCTGTACTGATATAACCGATTTTGTTTTGCGCCGATGCTGTAAAAAATCCTAATGCCATCACACCTGCTACGATAAGTTTTTTCATTGTGTTTTTAATGTTTACTGGTTTTATTATATAAGTAATAGTAATTTAATTCCCGTATTAAGCTGCACCCTGTTTTGCTATTGTCATTTATTTAACACCCAGGTTCCTCAGTACATCGTCGCTTTTGTCCAGTTTTGGGTCGGCAAAGATAACGGTAATTCCTTCACTTTTATCCAGTATGAAATCATATTGTTTATCAACCGCCAGTTTCTGAACAGCGTTATAAACCTTATCCTGTATTGGTTTGATGAGTTCCTGCCTTTTTTTAAACAGGTCTCCTTCAAATCCATAACGCTTTTTCTGGAGGTCTCTTAATTCCTTTTCCTTGTTATATATCTCATCTTCTCTTTTCTTTTTCAGCACATCGGTAAGCATAACCTGTTCAGCATCATAATCTTTAACCATTTTATCAACGGCCACTTGTTTCTGATCAATTTCCTGCTGCCACAATTCACTGAACTGATCAAGTTTCTTCTGTGCTTCTTTATAATCCGGAATTTTTTCCAGGATGTATTTTGAATCAATGATGGCATAACGTTGGGCCTGAACTGTGATCACAGACAGCAATCCGCAACAGGCGATCAATAATAATTTCTTCATATGATAATTTTTTACAAATAAACAAAACTATTCTGCTTCCTGGCCCAGCATGAAGGTAAATTTAGCCGCTCCCTTGATACCACTCGTTTGGTTATAACGGTCGATACCAATACCATAATCAAAGCCAAGCAAACCAAACATCGGCAGGAAGAAGCGCATACCAACACCGGCCGAACGACGCAGTTTAAACGGATTGTAATCACTGAATTTATACCAACCATTGGCTGCTTCAAAGAATGCCAGTCCATAGATAGTACTGCTGGCATTGGTACTGAACGGGTACCTCAGTTCAACAGTGTATTTATTAAAAATGGTAAAATATTCTGCAGGCGTAATTCCATCAGGATTCACCTTAGGATTTGAATTGCTGTATACCGGGTAACCCCTGTGAGAAATGATATCGTATCCCAACAAGGCTGTTGTATTGCTTAAACCCGCATCGCCCACCTGGAAGCGTTCGAATGGCGATACTTCCAGCTTCTGGTTGTATTTACCGATGAAGCCATACTTGGCCGCAGCTTTCAGGATGAACTGTTTGTTTTTTTCTGCACCCCTGGCCCTGCCGATTGGTGTATACCATTCACCGGTGAAACGCCATTTATGAAATTCGGGCAATTTATATTGATTGGCTTCGCCCGATTTGATGCCCATAAGCGAATAAGGCAGGGTGAACTGGCCGCTGAGCATAAAGTTTGATCCGCTGGTGGGGAATATTGGGCTTGGACCAGCAGAGTTCCGGAGTAAGGTAACCTTCAAACTAACGTTGGTGGATACCCCATTACTAAGCCCGGCAAAGATCTGGTCGTAATTCTTAAGTTTATACTGCTGAAAATTCAGAGAATATATCAGGTTGAAGAAATCATCGGGCCATTTGAGCTGCTTGCCCAGTGAAACCCCGAAGCCCACTGTTTTCACATAAGATGTATCACCGCAGGATTTACAATAGTTCCCTGTAGTTCGGTCAACCGAATTCGCATACTTCGTATTGAAATAGCTTATCGAAAATGAATTCCTTTTTTTACCGCCAAGCCATGGCTCTGTAAAGGAGAAATTATACGACCTGTATGCCCTACCGTTAGATTGCACCCTGAGACTTAATTTCTGACCATCACCGGAAGGCAATGGATCCCATGATGATTTACTGCCGATATTTTTGATGGAGAAATTATTAAAGGTAACGCCCAGTGTTCCTGTAAGGCCGATGCCACCACCGAAGCCTGCAGATAGTTCCAGCTGATCAGAAGATTTTTCTTCAACCTGCCAGGTAATATCTACCGTACCATTATCGGCATTGGGAACAATGTTCGGATTTATTTTTTCAGGATTGAAATACCCGAGCTGCGATAATTCACGTTGAGTACGGATGATATCGGAGCGGCTGAATTTTTCACCCGGCACCGTGCGAAGTTCCCGCATGATCACGTAATCCTTTGTTTTATCATTACCGGTAACGCCTATACGCCCGTAAGTAGCCTGCGGACCTTCGGTCATGCGGATCTCAAAATCGATGGTATCATTGTATACCGCTGTTTCAATGGGATCGAGGCGGAAGAACAGGTAACCATCATCCTGGTAATAGCTGCCAATGTCGCCGCCTTCTGCCGACAATTGTTTACCAAGTCGCTTATTCAGCAGTTCGAGGTTATAAATATCCCCTTTGCGTATACCCAGTAATAGATTCAGGATAGAATCGGAATACTTTGTATTTCCCCTCCAGGCAATATTGCCAAAATAATATTTATGCCCTTCAGTTACCTTGATGTGAAGATTAAGATTTCCCTGGTTATTGTACACCTGCGTATCGGCTACAATGGCGGCATCGCGGAAACCCTGGGCATTATAATATTCCAATACTCTTTCTTTATCTTCTGTGTATTTGGTATCATTAAACTTGGAACCACTAAATAATTTAAACCTGAAATAAGGATCGATATATTCTTTTGTTTTACTAATCGACAGGAACCCCATTTCATTGAGATAATTCCTGAACGTTTTGCTCTTGGCACTATCTCCATAAGGACTGGTCACTCTTTCGGGAAACAGCGTAACCCTGGTCATTTCCTTGCTGCCCTTCATCTGCTTTTTTAATTTCAGATCGGCTACTTCTTCATTACCAGAAAAGTTGATTGAGTTGATCCTTACTTTATTTCCTTTATTCACGTTAAAGGTTAAACTAACTCCATTGCTAACCCCGGTAAGTACTTCTTCCTGCATATCGATCGTTACATTGCGATATCCTTTATTGAAATAGAATTTCCGGATGGCTTCTACTGCACTCAACTTCATATTTTCGGTAAGTACCCTGTCGCGGGCCAGCTCAACTTTTTTAACAAGGTCGTCTTTCTCGCCTTTTTTAACACCGGTGAAAGTAAAATCGAGTAACCTGGGTCTTTCTGTGATTGCTATTTCAATATACAGATCGGTATCTACTAATTTGGTAAAATAGATCTGTACATCCGATACAAGGCTTTGCTTCCATAGTTTCAGGATGGCTTTTCCGAATGCATCGGTGCCGGGAATCTGTACTTTGTCGCCAACAGCCAGGCCTGTAATGGATACGATCAGGTTCTGATCAAATGATTTGGAACCTGTTACCACAATGCCTGCCAGGGTGTATATTTTGGGAATCTTGCTATTGAATATCTGTTGAAGGGCAGGATTTATTGAAACCGGAACCGTATCATTGTTATTTTGTGCAGTAGCCTGCTGGCATGTCAGAAAAAGTATGGCGATAAGAAAAGTGTTCTGGTAAATCCTGTACATCAATTGGTTTTTTACGTGCGGCAAATTAAGCCCATTAATGAAAACTATTTGTTAAATGAAAGTAGCGGACCGGAACCGGGCTTTAAAACGGGCACTTTCGATCATCAATAGCTGATAATTTTAATTTACAATTATTTAAAAACCTGTATACACCAACACTCGTTCGCCATGAAACGGACTCTTTGATGCAAACCGGTTTATTGATTGGTAATTTCTTCTTTCTTCACTTGTTCGCCGGTTTTACCAAAACGTCGTTCCCTTCCCTGGAAATCGATGATGGCTTCATATAAGTTTTGCTTACGGAAATCGGGCCAACGGGTATTGGTAAAATAAAGTTCGGTATAGGCTAGCTGGTAAAGCAGGAAATTGCTGATCCTGAATTCACCACTGGTCCTGATCATCAGTTCCGGATCGGGAAATTCATGGGTGGCCAGGTATTGATGAAATACATCCTGGGTTATATCTTCCGGATTTAATTTACCAGCTTTTACATCTGCAGCTACATTCTTCACGGCATTTACGATTTCCCAGCGACTGCTGTAACTCAATGCCATGATAAGTTTGAGGCCGGTGTTGGCTGATGTTTCCTGCAAGGCCTCGGCCAATTCCTGTTGTGCATAGGCTGGCAACATGCCGGTATCGCCGATCACATGCAGTTTAATATTGTTCTTATTGAGTGTGGGAACTTCTTTGCGAATGGTATCTACCAGTAATTCCATGAGGCCGGTTACTTCATATTCCGGCCGGTCCCAGTTTTCGGTACTAAAGGCATATAGGGTTAAGTGTTGAACACCCAATTCAGCGGCGCCCTCTACAATATCCCTTACACTTTCCACGCCATGTAAGTGGCCATACAGGCGATCTTCCCCTTTTTCCTGGGCCCATCTACCATTGCCATCCATAATGATGGCAATATGGCGGGGTAATCTTTCAGTATCGATTTTGTCTGCTAAAACCATGGATGTGTAAAATGAGCAGTCAGGCGCAGGGCCTGACTTTGGGGTGCAAAACTACAAAATTTTAGCAGAAATCGATTAAAACATTATGTTATCCGTATGCTATTTGAGAGAAAAATGAACTCATTTAGTTAGCAGTAGGACAATGATAAGTGCCAATATTAAAAGAAATACCAATTTCAGCGATCACATATTGATCTTTTTGCTTATTCCATCCTCGTTGCCTTCCCGGTGTATTGCTTAGTTTATTGTTGTCGCCCAGTATCTCATACGACCTGTCCTGCAATAAGTAAGCAGGTGAGGGACCTGAAGGTCCAGCCGGAAAAGCTACGCTTGGGTTGGTAACATAGGTTGTACTTACATCATCCAGGTAATCGGTATTGGTAAAGCGTTGGCTGATCTCGAATGAAAGATTTACTTTTTCGGTGATGCTGTATTTTATACCAACACCAAATGGTATACAAATTCCCATGGTGCTATATTCTTTTTTGCCGATACCAGATAACTGACCTTCGGTTCCCAAAGGACGTAAAAAATATTTCGTTCCCTCCAGGTAAGCATAAGGATCATAGGTAAATACTCCAACACCAAGGGTTACATAGGGTGTAAAGCTATGAGCAGCATCTCCCGGAATATATTTGAAAAAATTAAAATTACCCAATACCGCCAGTTCAAATATGTTTGAATTGAAGCTGAGGTTTCTTGTTTTCTGGTATTCATTTTTACTATAGCTGTCGCTATAACCTACCTGTGCATAATGTGCGGCAACCCTGAGGCCGATATAATTCCCAAACTGTTTGCGAAAAAAAGCGCCGAGTGCAGGTTTTGGCCTGTTGAGTCCGGCCCTGGTATTTAGATCACCAAAATAGTGTGCTGCGCCTGCAGTAATGCCAAATTCACCTTGTTGGATATAACCATTTTCCTGCGCCTGTGAACTGGTAATAAGGGTGGATACGATCAATAATGAGAAAAGAATTTTACGATTCACTTTCAAATGATTTAATTAGTGTTTGTTTAAAAACTGCATAAAGATAACTTAACCCGAATATAATCCGCAAAAGTTGGGATGAAAATAAAGAATTGTTTTATCAATAACGGGCTGTTCCCGTATTTATGCAAAGATGGAATGTTAAATTTTACCTGGGTCATCAATTTGCTTTGATAACCCTTAATCCTGCACTCATTACATGAGGCAATGGGTTATCCCGCATTACCTGGAAAATACTAAATTGATAAAGCCCCTTTTTAATAAACCGGGTATTGCCCCTGATCAGTTTTCTCAATTCCCAGATATCATTCATGCCCGAACCTTCCCATCCGGTTCCATCGTGCCCAAGCACGAGATTTACTTTTTGATGATACATGGTATCGCCTGGTGATTGCAAGCCAATATTGAGCCAGATATTATTATATTGATAAGCATCCGTATGCCGCAATACTACATATATATTGTATGAAGATGCGGTGTCTTCAATGGAGAAGCTGCCGGTAGCTGCAAAGTTTTGGTTCCATTTGTAATGTGGAATCGGCGTATTTTTTTCAAATACTTCTACCTGCCGGCAGGCACTTGCCATGAGCAGGCAACATAAGCCAATGATAAGAAATGGTAATGTATTTCCTGTTCTGGTATTCATGCTGTAAAAATAATACGAAAAAATAATGGGGAAATATTATAATACATTTAGCACCTGTTCTTTTGCTTTTTCCAGTTCATCTTTCATTTTCACCACGCATTTCTGAATATCTGCATCATAGGCTTTGCTACCGGTGGTATTTATTTCCCGTCCGATTTCCTGTAATACAAAGGAAAGTTTTTTTCCTTTTCCCATTTCAGGACCATTCATGATATCATGAAAATATTCGCAGTGTTGCCTGAGGCGGATCTGTTCTTCATGAATATCGATCTTTTCCATGTAATAGATCAGTTCCTGCTCCATGCGGTTGTTGTCGATATTTTCCTGTCCTACATGTTTATCCAATAATTGCAAAATCTCTTCCTTGATCCTTATTTTTCGATTTGGTTCCAGGGCAAGGATAGATTCTTCCTGGTCTTTAATATTTGATATCCGGGTGAGCAGGTCTTTTTCCAATGAGTTACCTTCCTCTTCGCGGTGGTTGTTTAATTCTTTGAGGGCAGCCAGCAATACTTCATTGAATTCTTTATAATCGTCATCATTCAAAACTTCATTGGTGGGAGTAACGACCTCGGGCAAACGCAGCAAAGCACTGAGCACAGAATTGGTATCAATATTCAACTCACCGGCAAGTTGCTGTATCTGGTTATAATATGCTTTGATGAGTTCGGTGTTGATGGTAACGGGTTTGGTAGTGCCGTTTTGTTTTATGTTCACATAGCAATCAACGGTTCCACGTACCAGGTGTTCCTGCAAGGTGTTGCGGATTTCAAACTCATATGGCCTGAGCAATGGCGGAAGCTTCAACTGAAGTTCAAACTGTTTTCCGTTCAATGCCTTGATTTCTACGAGGAACGTTTTATCTGAAACAGTTTGTTCGGCCCTTCCAAAGCCTGTCATGGATCTTAACATACACTACCAATTTAAACTGCAAGGTAATTGTTTATTGCTTTGCGAAGGAAAGTATGTGAAGGAAACACAGCCATGCTGCAATGGATTTTTTGGAAGCTTAACGTTAAAACCTGATACCGAAATCAGGTTACCGTTAAAATAAAAAAGCCCGACGTTTGGTAGCCGAGCTTTGTTATATGGGTGGGTTAGTAAGTACCGGGATAAATCCCTTACACAATATTAAAAATAATTTTTGCTAACTAAAAAAATATTTACAACTATTTTATTAACATTTTCAAAGTGCTTGTGGATAAGGACAAAGATTTTTTTACTGTTTTCAGCCATCCTTCCAACAAAATAAAACAACCGATACCAACAAAATCAAAAAAACGAAATCGCTGAAAGCATTAATTTTACAGGCATTTCAGCAAGTTACTTTCACAGCCGCATTGATTAATTCCATTTTCATCAGCCGCTGATTTCAATTTAAATAGCGTCTATTTCAGCCAAAAAAAAGAAGTAGGCGAATCAAAAAAAAATTGTTCCTCTTCTGCCCGGGGTAACAAAATTCCTGCATCAAATAAAAACCAAACGACCATACCTTTGCAGAAACTTATTCACCATGCGATTTCCTTCTCCTGTTCCTGTTCAATGGATTGCCGACCTGATACAGGCAAAAATTACCGGCAACAGCAATGGCCAGGCAACAGGCATCAATGAGTTACATAAAGTAGAAACCGGCGACCTGGTGTTTGTTGACCATCCAAAATATTACGACAAATGCATCAACAGCAACGCCAGTTTTATCATCATCAATAAAGAAGTGGAAGTGCCTTCAGGCAAGGCTTTGCTGTTGGTAGAAAACCCGTTTGAAGCTTATTGTAAAATTGTAAATCATTTCAGGCCCTTTGAACCATCCAATAAAAATATCAGCGACAGCGAGATCGGAAGA